>Ga0265338_10000441_pt1 | contig 74208 bp, 72 predicted proteins | sample 42126metaG_FD_193579 | JGI IMG/M metagenome (GOLD analysis project Ga0265338, IMG submission 193579) | Rhizosphere microbial communities from Carex aquatilis grown in University of Washington, Seatle, WA, United States - 4-21-26 metaG | ecosystem: Host-associated > Plants > Roots > Rhizosphere...
CTCCGGCCCGCTTCTCGGCGCCGGTCAGGTCGCGGACGCCGGTGACCGCGTGCCCGGGACGATTGAAGCGCGCCAAGCGGGCGACGTCGACGTGCAGCAGGGCTCCGGGCCGAGACCACTCATAGCGACGATAGGTCTCTCGGGCAGGACGGCGTCGCTGCGAGAGGCCGTGGCGGTGCAGGACCTTCCAGATCGTCGAGCGGGCCCGCCGGCAGATCCCCGCCAGGCGCCCGGGGCCCAAGCCGGTCTCCCGCCTCGCCCGCAGGATCGGCTCCTCCTCGGCCGGGCTCAGCCTCTTGGGCTGGTGGTGTGGCGTCGAGGGGCGATCGCCGAGCCAGCTGCCGCTGTGGCGCTCGGGCTCGTCCGCGTCCAGCCAGCGATGCCACCAGCGATGGGCTGTGGCCGGCGCCACGTTGAGGGCGGCAGCTGCCGCCCTCAACGTCATCCCCGACTCGATCGCCTGCACGAGCGCCAGCCGTCCCGCTGGTCCGAGAGCGGCGTTACGGTGAATATCCATCCGGGTCCTCCTTGCTTGGGTGTCAGAACCACAAGCCTCTTGGAGGGCCCGGATGCCTCTCAGGCGTTCACAAGGTGTGTGGGCGGGTCATCTAGCGAACCCCCCGCACGCGTCCAGCGGCGGCGGACACGGCGCGGTGCGGCGTCCTCGGTCGCCCGAATAGCGCTGCTATTCGGGCTCCCTGCGTCCTTGCCCCGCTTGGTCCGGCGCTCGCTGGCCCGCGCACCCGGGTTTCGCCAGCCCCTCCTAGCCCAGCGGGTTCAATCCCGGCGGCGCCTCGGCCTGCTTGCTCGCCTGAACCTTCTTCCGCTGCGTCCGGATCTCGCTCAGGATCCGCTCCAGGCGCGGCTCCTCGGAGCTGTCGACGTGGCTCATCGCGGCGGCGACGCCGGGGTGGATCGCGGCGATCCGCTCGTGCATCGCCTGGGCAACGGCGCGGTAGGTGGGGTGGCCCTCGCGGCCGGAGCGCAGCTCGATCAGGTGCATGGCCTCGCGGGCGTTGAGGTCGAGCGTGTAGCGGATCCGGTAGGCGAGGCTGAGCGCGTAGGGCGCCTGCTCGGCGAGGCCGGCCGCCAGCAGCCGCTCGTACTCGTTGCGGGAGATCTCCAGCGCCCGCTCGAACTCGCCGCCGACCCCGGCCTCGCGGACCTCGTCGGGGACGCCGGCGCCGAGGTCGGGGCCAAGCCGCTGCCACTGGCAGGTCAGCATCCGGTGGCGCTGCAGGTCGCGGAAGGCGCCGTAGTCGGAGACGATCTCGAAGCGGTAGCGCAGCGCCTCGAAGCCGCGGCCGGGGCGGTGGCGGCGGTTGGCGCGCTCGCCGGCCAGCGCCGCCAGCAGCTCCGCCCGCTCGCCGCGGTCGAGGACGTCGAGCCGGGCGAGGACCTCGGTCTCCGGCGCGCTCGCCGCCTCGAACAGGCAGGAGGCGAGCAGGTCCTCTTCGTTGCCGTCGACGTGGAGCAGCTCGACCGAGGGGGTGTCATCGCCGCCGCCGCGGCGATCGAGCCCGAGCCGGGCGACCCAGCTCTCGGTCCGCTCGCGGCGCCGCTGCAGGTAGGAGATCCACTCGCCGCCGCGGTCGGGGCGCTCGACCCGGGAGACGAAGCTCGGCATCACCCGCTGCAGCTCGGCCAGGATCATGCCGCCGTACTCGCGCGCCTCCGGCAGCGGTGAGGCCAGCAGCCGCAGGATCAGCTGCTCGTAGGCCTGGCCGGAGGCGTAGATGCCGACGTGGCTGAGCGTCGCCGCCGGCAGCAGGCCGCGCAGCAGGTCCAGCGCCTTGGCCCGGATCGAGCGCCGCCAGGCGCCCTCGGGCTCGCCCTCGCCGCGCGGCCAGCGGCCGGCCGCCCACTCCTCGACCTCCTCCAGCGAGCGCGAGTAGATCGCGAACAGCTCGTCCATCGCGCGGCGGAACTCGGGCCCGAGCTCGTCGTCGCTGTAGAAGCGGTAGCCGCCGCCGGGCAGCGGCTTGTCGTAGGGGATGTAGCGGGTCGACTGCTCGAGGTAGGCGGCGAGGCGGCCGCGCTGCAACTGCTTGGTGAGGATGTTGGAGACCCACTCGCAGGCGACGTGGGCGCCGCCGACCTGGGCGATCGAGTCGTCGCCGTAGCCGACGAAGACGCGCTCGTAGAGCTTCGCCGCGCGCTCGCCCTCCTCGTCGTCGAAGGGGCGGCCGCCGGCCGGGGCGTCGGCCGCGAACTCCTCCAGGAAGAGCCGCCGCACGGTCCCGGAATAGCGCGAATAGCGGGCAAAAAGCGCCCCCTTGACGGTCTCCGGCAGGTTCACGAGGGCGAACACCGGGCGGTCCAGGTTGGTGAAGTGAGGGGCGAGGATCGCCTGCTCCTCGGGGCTGAACTGCTCGGACGGGTAGCGCACCGGGGCATCGTAGTAGTGCTTGCGGCGGGGGCGAAAATGCCGCTCCCAGAACCTTGTCGGCGCGCAGGCCGGCGATCGGCGCCGGCCCGGACGGGGAGGACGAGATGGTGAGGATCGGGTTGGGATTGACGCTGGCGCTGCTGCTGGCGGCGGGGTCGGCGGCGGCGAGTGCGAGCGCGGCGGCGATCGTCTCGCTCGGAGACAGCTTCATCTCCGGAGAGGGCGGTCGCTGGCTGGGCAACGGCTCGGAGCCGTTCGGGACCCGCTCCGGCACCGACCGCGCCGCCTTCGACTGCGACGAGTGGGGTATCTGCGAGTACGACCCGGCGCGGGTCTACGGGGCCAGCGAGGAGAGCGGCTGCCACCGCTCCGACCTGGCGCCGATCCGCAGCGCGCCGGTTGCCGGCGTGGCCCGCGTCAACCTCGCCTGCTCGGGGGCGCGGGAGGCGAACGTCTGGCCGGCGGCGCTGGGCGGGCGCGGCCACTTCGGCGAGCCGCCCCAGGCCGACCGGCTGGCGGCGCTGGCGCGGCGCCAGGAGGTGCGGATGGTGGTGCTGAGCGTCGGCGCCAACGACGTCGGCTTCGGCGGCCTGGTCGCCGGCTGCGCGCTCGACTGGGCCCGCAGCTCCGGCGAGGATCCCGTCCTCTGCTTCCCGGGTGCCGAGGCCGGGCTGGAGCGGACGCTGCCGGCGATGGAGTCGGGGCTGGAGAAGGCCCTGCGCGGCATCCGCGGCGTGCTCGCGGCGGCTGGCTACCGGCGCTCCGAGTACCGCCTGGTGGCGATGGGCTACGCCTCGCCGTTCCCCTCCGGCCGCTGGTTTCGCTACCCGCAGGACGATTGGAGCCGGCTCGAGGAGGGCGGCTGCCCGGTCTGGGACGCCGACGCCGACTGGGCCGCTGGCGCCGGCATCGGCGCGATCGACGCCGCGATGCGCGCCGCCGCCGCGGCAACCGGGGCCGAGTTCCTCGACCTCCGCCACGCCCTCGACGGCCACCAGCTCTGCGACCGCCGCTCGCGCCGGGTCGGCTCCGAGGGACCCTCGGCGCGCAGCGCCGAGTGGGTCCGCCGCCTCTCCCTCGTCCAGGGCTCGAGCCGCGAGTCGCTGCACCCCAACGCCTACGGCCAGCGCGCGATCGGCGCCTGCCTCGGCCTCCTCTACACAAGCGCCCCCGGCGACTACGCCTGCCGCGACACCCCCGGCCGCGGCACCGCCGCGATGCGGATCGAGCCGCTGTCGCGGGGGTGAACGATTGCTGGGGTCATAGGCCCAGTAAACGTTCACGGGTGGCGAGCCCTAGTCCGGCGCCGCCGCCATCAGCTCGACCCGGTGGCCGCCGGGGGCGGTGACGATCGCCCGCGGGGTGCCCCAGTGCTCGCGGCGGCGCTCGGGCTCGAAGCCGTGGGCGCGCAGGCGCCCGAGGGCGACGTCGAAGTCGGGGACGACGACGGCGAGGTGGCCGCGGGGCGGCACGGTCGGGCTCTGCTGATGCATCAGGTGGATCTGGGTGCCTTCGCGCTGCAGCCAGGTGAAGCCGTCGCGCAGCGAGGGCGGCGGCGCGACCGGCTCGAAGCCGAGCAGGGCGAAGAGCTCGGCGGTGCGCTCGAGGTCGGCCGGGGCGACCTCTATGCCGGCGTGGTGGAGCATCAGAACAGCAGGGATAGCAGGGCGGCGAGGACGACGAGCAGGGTCGACCAGACGATCGCCTCGGCGACGACCTGGTTGTCGAGCCCGTAGGCGTGGGAGACGATCATCGCGTTGAGGCCCGTCGGCATCGCCGAGAGCAGGCGATAGGCGGCGGGGAGGTCGATCAGCGGCGCCGCCAGCAGGGTCAGCAGCGCCGGCGCGATCAGCAGCCGGCCGGCGAGGGAGACCAGGACCGGCCGGGTCAGCGGCGGCGGCATCGGCAGCTCGCCGTGCTCGGCGCCCTCGGCCAGGGTGGCGCCGACGGCGAAGAAGCCGATCGGCAGGATCGCGACCACCAGGGCCTGCGAGGCGTCGACGAGGACGTGCGGCGCCAGCGCGCCCGGCGCCAGCAGGCCGGCGATCGCCGCGTAGAGCGGCGGGTTGCGGGTGAAGAAGGCGCGCACTCGCTGGCGCGGGCTTTCGCCGGCCCTGGTCCCGAACGCCGCCCCGACCGCGAAGGCGCCGAGCAGCAGGCAGGGGCTGCTGACGAGGACGTCGTAGAGGACAGCGGTCGAGAGCTGGTCGCGACCCAGCAGCGCCACCGTCATCGGGTAGCCGAGGTAGGCGGTGTTGACGACCAGGACGGTGCAGATCATCGCCCCGACCTGGGGCCGGGAGAGCTTCAGGAAGCGGCTCGCGACCCACCAGACCAGGACCGAGGTGAGCGAGATCGCCACGATCGCCAGTCCGATCCCGACCCCGCGGTCCAGATTGATCTGGGAGGACGCGAGGTTGAAGAAGATCACCGGCGGCAGCAGGAAGTAGAGGATCGCCAGCAGCGCCTGGCGGGCGGCGTGGGCGGCGGCCCGCGGTCGGCGGCGCTCGGCGACGACGCCGACCGCGGTGGCGGCGACGATCGCGGCGGCGGTCAGCAGGACGCCGATGCGGAGACCTCGGGCCGGGGGCGCTCAGCCGGCCGAGGCGTAGAGCGCCTCGATCTCGGCTTCGTAGCGGCGCTCGATCGGCCGTCGCCGCAGCTTCATCGTCGGGGTCAGCTCCTCGCCGCCGGGCGCCCACTCGCCCTCGAGCACCCGGTAGCGCTTGATCTGCTCGACCCGTGAGAGCCGCGCGTTGGCGACGGCGACGGCGGCCTCGACCTCGGCGGCGATCGCCGGGTCCGCCGGGTCGGCGCCGCGCGCCGCCAGGTACTCGAGGTCGAGGGTCAGCAGGGCGACGTTGTAGGGGCGGCTGTCGCCGATCGCCACCGCCTGGCCGATCAGCGGCGAGGCCGCCTTCAGCTTCGCCTCGATCGTCGCCGGCGACATGTTCTTGCCGCCGGCGCCGATGATCAGCTCCTTCTTGCGGTCGACGATCCGCAGGTAGCCGGCCTCGTCGAACTCGCCGATGTCGCCACTGGCCAGCCAGCCGTCCTCGCTCAGCGCCTCGGCGGTGCGCTCGGGCATGTTGCGGTAGCCCTTCATCACGATCGGCCCCCGCACCATCACCTCGCCGTCCTCGGCCAGCCTCACCTCGACCCCCGGCAACGGCGGTCCGACGGTGCCGACCCGGACCGCTCCCGGCGGGTTCAGCGTCGCCACCGAGCAGAGCTCCGACATCCCCCAGACCTCGCAGATCTCGATCCCCATCGCGAGGAAGAACTCGATCACCTCGGGCGGGGTCGGCGCCGCTCCGACCGCGAACTGCTCGACCTGGTCGAGGCCGAGCATCTCGCGGATGCCGGCGAAGACGCGCTCGTCAGCCGCCTCCCATTCGGCCTGCAGCTTGGGCGGCACCTCGCCGGCCATGTAGGCGGCCACGCGACGGCGGCCGATCGCCATCGCCCACTCGGTCGCCTCGCGTTTCCCGGGGTCGGCCTCGGCCGCCATCGCCGCCTCCATCGCGCTCATCAGCTTTTCCCAGATCCGCGGCACCCCGCCCCAGAAGGTCGGCCGCACCGCGATCGTGTAGGCGACCATCTGCCGCGGGTCGGGGCAGCAGTGGACGCAGCTGCCGTAGAGCATCTGCGCGTAGAGCTGCGACCAGCGGTCGGCGACGTGGGCGGCGGGCAGGAAGGAGACGCTGCGGCCGCCCGGGGCGGTGCCGAAGACGGCATCGCAGGCGCGCCACTCGGCGACCATGTTGGCGTGGGTCAGCTGCACGCCCTTGGGCGGGCCGGTGGTGCCGGAGGTGTAGATCAGGCAGAGCACGTCCTCGGGCTCGACCGCGCGCCAGGCCGCCTCGAAGTCGAATCCGGGCTCGCCCTTCGCCTCCAGCTCGGCCAGTGAGATCGTCCCCGCCGGCGCCTCGCCGTCGACGACGACCACGTGCTCCAGGGCCGCGACCCGCTCGCGCGCCTCCAGCACGCGGTCGAGGAAGCCCTGCTCGGTGACGATCACCCGGTTGGCGGCGTCGGCGACGACGTACTCGATCTGCTCCGGCGAGGAGGTGTTGTAGACCGAGAAGCAGGTGGCGCCGAGGTGCATCGCGGCGCAGTCGGTGAGGTGGAAGGCGGGCCGGTTGACGAGCATGAAGCCGACCGTGTCGCCGCGCCCGACCCCGAGCGCCGCCAGCCCCGCGGCCCGCCGCCGCACGGTCGCCGCGTACTCCCCGAAGCTCGCCTCGAACTCGCTGTCCTGCAGCCGCAGCGCCGGGCTCTCGGCCCGCTCGGAAGCGGTGATCTGGAACGCCTCGCACATGGTCGCGGCGGACAGCGCGCGGGGCCTCTCGCTCATGGCGGCGACGATATCGCCCGGGCGAGCGCGGTTGCTCAGAAGAGCGACGCGCCGGCGTGTTGGGCGAAGTCGACCAGCGGCTGCGGGATCACGCCGAAGAAGATCGTGGCGGCGGCGCAGAGCAGGGCCGGGGCGAGCAGGTAGAGGCGGCGGCCGGCCTGGGGATCGATCGGGTCGGCCTCGGGGGCGGCGCCGGCGATCGCCGGGGTAGCGGCGAGATCGCCTTCGGGGCGCATCCACATCGCCGCCACCACCCGCAGGTAGTAGGCGAGCGAGATCATCGTCCCGACCGCGATGAAGACCGCCAGCCAGGTGTAGTCGCCTTCGACCAGGGCCTCGATCAGGTAGAGCTTGCCGATGAAGCCCGCGGTCGCCGGCAGCCCGGCCAGGGCCAGCATCGAGATCGTCAGCGGCCAGGCCAGCAGCGGCCGCTCGGCGCCGAGGCCGCGGACGGCGCGGATGCCGTCGCCGAAGGGCGTTTCGCGCTCGCGGGCGACGATCACCGCGAAGGCGGCGAGGTTCATCAGCGCGTAGGCGGCGAGGTAGAAGACCAGCGCCCCGATCCCCGCCCGCGAGGCGACGACGATGCCGCCGAGCATGTAGCCGGCCTGGGCGATGCCGGAGTAGCCGAGCAGCCGCTTCAGCGAATCCTGGCCGAGGGCGCCGACGTTGCCGACGACGATCGAGATCGCGGCCAGGACCGCCAGCGCCGGCTGCCACTCGTTCACCTGGGGGCCGAGGGCGACGTCGAAGAAGCGCAGGAAGACGGCGAAGGCGGCGGCCTTGGTCGCCACCGCCATGAAGCCGGTGATCGGCGTCGGCGCCCCCTGGTAGACGTCGGGCGTCCACTGGTGGAAGGGGGCGATCGAGGTCTTGAAGGCGAGCCCGACCGCGGCCATCGCGATCCCGATCAGGATCAGCGGATCGCTGAGGACGCCGTTGTTGACGATGCCGCGGGCGATTCCCTCGAACCCGGTCGAGCCGGTGCCGCCGTAGAGGAAGGCCATCCCGTAGAGCAGCGTCGCCGAGCCGAGCGAGCCGACGATCAGGTACTTCAGCCCCGACTCGAGCGAGCCCTCGCGGCGCAGGTTGGTGGCGCAGAGGATGTAGAGCGGGATCGAGAGGGTCTCGATCGCGACGAAGAAGGTGACCAGGTTGGTCGCCTGCGCCAGCAGCGTCATTCCCAGCACCGAGCCGAGCAGCAGCGCGTGGTACTCACCGCCGCCGGCTTCCTCGCTGGCCGGCTCGCCGAGCGAGAGCAGGACGGTGACGGCAGCGGTGAGGATCGCGATCAGCGAGATCGAGATCGCCAGGTCGTCGAGCCGCAGGGCGCCGGTGATCAGGTTCGCCGCGTCCCCCCAGCGCCAGATCAGGAGGCCGGCGGTGGCGGCCAGGGTTAGCAGCGTCAGCGCCGGCGCGGTCCGCCGCAGCGGCTTGAAGACCGCCGTCATCAGGACGACGACGAGGCCGACCGTGAGCGCGATGATCGGCGAGATCCCGGCGTAGTCGATATGCGGTTCGTGGAAATTCATGGCGAGACCTGCGGTCCGTAGCCGGTCCAGCCCGGTTTGGTGGCAGCCAGTTCCGCCTGCGGCGCCGGGCCGCCGTTGACGATCCCGACCGCCTGCTTGACGGCGGGATCGGTGCGGTGCAGGATCAGCTGCGGGTAGAGGGCGAGGCCGAGGATGCAGAGCACCAGCGGCGCCAGCACCAGCCCGTCGCGGAGGCCGATCTCGCGCGAGGCGATCCCGTCCGGCTTACGGTTGTGCATCGTCCGCTGGTAGAGCCGCAGCGCGTAGTAAGCCGACATCGCCACGCCGCTGATCGCGACGAAGGCGAAGACGATCTTCGACTCGAAGAGTCCGTTGAGGATGTAGAACTCGCCGATGAAGTTGGCCGAGCCCGGCATTGCCAGGGTGGCGAGGGAGACGATCAGGAAGAGCGCCGCCAGGACCGGCGCTCGCAGTGCCATCCCGCCCATCTGGCGGATGTCCTCGGTGCCGGTGCGCTCGGCCAGGATCGCGACGATGATCAGCAGCGGCGCCACCACCAGGCCGTGGTTGACCATCTGCAGGACCGCTCCGTCGGCGCCGTCGGCGCGCAGGGCGAAGATGCCGGCGGTGATGAAGCCGAGCTGGGCGACCGAGGAGTAGCCGGCGATCAGCCGCACGTTGGTCTGGGTGAAGGCCATCACCGAGCCGTAGAGGATCGAGGCCAGGGCGATCACCAGGATCACGGTCTGGAATTCGACCGTCGCCGCCGGGAACAGCGGCAGCACGATCCGCAGGAAGCCGTAGGCGCCGACCTTGGCGAGGACGCCGGAGAAGACCGCCAGCACCGGCAGCGGCGCCGCCCGGTAGGCGTCCGGCATCCAGCCGTGCAGGAGGAAGGCCGGCATCTTGACCAGGAAGGCGGCGGCGAAGAACCAGAAGATCCAGCGCTGGCTGCCGGCGCCGATTCCCTGCCGTTGGATCGCCGCGATCGAGAAGGTGAGGTGGCCGCCGTGGGCGGAGATGATCGCGGTCGCGATCGCGGCCACCAGCATCAGCAGCGAGCCGATCAGGGTGTAGACGATCATCTTCAGGGTCGCCGCCGCGGCGGTCGGGCCGCCGTCCTCGCGGTCGGTCCCCCAGGCGCCGAAGAGAAAGTAGAACGGGACCAGCATCAGGTCGAAGAAGAGGACGAAGAGCAGCAGGTCCTGGGCCAGGAAGGAGCCCAGCGTCGCGGTCTCGCCGACCAGCATCAGGAAGAAGAAGAGCGGCGCCCGCTCCTGTTCGCGAAAGGCGGCGAAGGCGGTGGCGCCGGTCCAGAGCACGGTCGTCAGCAGGACCAGGAAGAGGTTGAGGCCGTCGATGCCGAGGCTGTAGTCGACGCCGAGGCCGGAGATCCAGGGCGTGTTCACCGTGTCCTGCAGGCCCGAGGAGCCGCTGTCGAAGCCGGTCAGCATCGAGATCGCGATCCCCAGCGTGACCACGGTGCCGAGCGTCGCCCACCAGCCGGTCGCCCGCTTGGGGAGGAAGAGGCCGACGATGCCGAAGGCCAGCGGCGCCCAGAGCAGTGCGCTGATCACGAGCTGCTCAGCAGGAAGTAGAGGGCGAGCCCGGCGAAGCCGGCGATCAGCAGCAGCGCGTAGCTGCGGACGAAGCCGTTCTGGACGGCGCGGACGACGCCGCCGGCGCCGCGCACGGTGCCGGCGGTGCCGGTGATCAGGCCGTCGACGACGAAGCGCTCGAAGGTGTCGTTGGCGAAGCGGCCGACGGCCAGCGCCGGGCGCACGACCAGCAGCTCGATCAGCTCGTCGAAGTACCACTTGTTGGCGAGGAAGGTGTGCAGCGGCCGCAGCCGCCGTTCCAGCGCCCCCGGCGCCTCCGGGCGGACCATGTAGAGCCAGTAGGCGATCCCGATCCCGCTCAGCGAGATCGCGGCGCCGATCGCCAGCCCGGCCCAGGAGGCGCCGACCGAGGGGTGGATCGCGGCCAGCGGCGAGTCGGCGAAGACCGGGTCGAGGAACTTGGTGATCGTCTCGTCGAGCCCCGGCACCTGGACCAGCCCCGCGAACAGCGCCAGGAAGGCCAGCACGCCCATCGCCGCCCGCATCGGCCAGGACTGCTCGGCGATGTGGTGTTCGCTGCCGGGGAAGCCGACGTCGGTGTCCTCCTCTTCGCCCGTCGCCGGGTTGAAGGGGTGGGCGTGGTGGACGTGGCCGGTCTCGATCAGCTCCTCGGCCTCGGCGCAGGGGCGGCCGGGGAGGACGCGGAAGATCAGCCGGAAGGTGTAGATCGCGGTCAGCAGGGCGCCGAAGTAGCCGAGCACGGTGAATATCTCGTACATGCCGCCGCGGGCGCTGGCGTAGGCGAGGATCTCGTCCTTGGAGAAGAAGCCCGAGGTGCCGGGGAAGGCGGCCAGGGCGAGGCCGCCGCAGAGCATCGTGAACGAGGTGAAGCGCATCGCCTTGCCGAAGCCGGACATCTTGTCGATGTTCTGCTCGTTGGCCATCGCGGCGATGATCGAGCCGGCGGCCATGAACAGCAGCGCCTTGAAGAAGGCGTGGGTCATCAGGTGGAAGAGGCCGGCGCTGTAGGCGCCGATCGAGACGCCCATGATCATGTAGCCGATCTGGCTCATCGTCGAGTAGGCGATCGCCCGCTTGAGGTCGGTCATCACCAGGGCGATCGTGCCGGCGACCAGCAGCGTCGCCAGGCCGACGAAGGCGGCGATGTCGGCGGCGGTCGGGGCGAGCACGAAGAGGACATGGGTGCGGGCGATCAGGTAGACGCCGGCGGTGACCATCGTCGCCGCGTGGATCAGCGAGGAGACCGGGGTCGGGCCCTCCATCGCGTCCGGCAGCCAGGTGTGGAACGGCAGCTGCGCCGACTTGGCGAAGGCCCCGACCAGCAGCAGCAGGCAGATCGCGGTGACCGACCACTCGTTGGTGTGAAAGACGTGCGGGGCCTTGGCGAAGACTTCGCCGTATTCGAAGGTCCCGAGTTCGCGGAAAATCAGGAAGGCGGCGAGGGTGAGGCCGATGTCGCCGACGACGTTGATCACGAAGGCCTTCATCCCCGCCCGGGTCGCGGTCGCGCGCCGGTACCAGAAGCTGATCAGCGCGTAGGAGGCGAAGCCGACGAAGGCCCAGCCGACGATCAGCAGCACGAAGTTGCCGGCGAGGACCAGCAGCAGCATCGAGAAGACGAAGAAGTTGAGGTAGCTGAAGAAGCGGTGGTAGCCCTCGTCGGACTGCATGTAGCCGTAGGAGTAGAGGTGGATCAGGGTCGAGACGCCGGTGACGACGAGGACCATGAAGACCGAGAGCGGGTCGACGTAGACGCCGAGCTTGATGTCGAGGCCGGCGGCGCTGGCGTAGTCCCAGAGCGAGGAGGCGTGGTGGCGGGCGTCGGGCGATTCGCCCAGCAGGCAGAGCAGGGCGCCGATCCCGCAGAGGAAGGCGAGCCCGATCGCGGCGGTGCCGATCGCCCCGGCGACCTTTGCCGGCAGCACCCGGAAGCCGAGCGCGATGAAGAGCGAGCCGAGCAGCGGCAGGAGCAGGACCAGCCAGGCCCAGCTGGTGGCGCTCATCCGCGCAGCTCCCGCAGGTCGTCGACGTTGAGCGGCAGCTTGCGGCGGAAGATCGCGACGATCAGGCCGAGCCCGACGACGACCTCGCAGGCGGCGATCACCATCACCACCAGGGCGAAGACCTGCCCCTGCTGGTTGCCGACCATGCGGCTGAAGGCGACCAGCGCCAGGTTGCCGGCGTTCAGCATCAGCTCGAGGCAGAGCAGGATCACCATCGGGCTGCGGCGGATCAGGATGCCGACGGCGCCAGTTGCGAACAGCAAGGAGGAGAGGACGATGTACCACGAGGTGTTCATGGGATGGATGGCACCCCCTCTGAACGCTTCGCAGAGTGTTCCGAGGGGGTGCCATCCATCCCTCGACCAGCGTCAGCAGTAGCTCCCCCCACCCGTTTGCGATTGGCGAGGACGATCGCTCCTACAGCAGCTAGCAGGAGCAGGATGGACGTGGCCTCGAAGGGGAGCAGGAACTTTTCCAGCAGCAGGCGGCCGATTGCGGCGGGGTTGCCGAAACCGGCGCCGACTTCGGGGCCGTGCGTGCTGAGCGCGCGCAGGGCGGAGGAGGCGATCGCGATCGTCAGCTCGACGAAGATCGCGATCCCCAGCAGCGGCGCCAGCAGGCGCTGGCCGGGGATCGGCTCCCAGGCCGACTCGCCGGCGCCGACGTAGGCGACGACGAAGACGTAGAGGACCATCACCGCGCCGGCGTAGACGACGACCTGGGCGGCGGCGACGAAGGCCGCGGTCAGCAGCAGGAAGAGGACGGCGAGCGAGAACAGGTGGGCGATCAGCGCCAGCACGCTGTAGAAGGGGTTGCGCATCGCGATCACCCCGATCGCGCCGCCGAGGGCGCCGATCGCCGCCAGGAAGAACAGCACCGCTTCCACCGCTACTCGCCCTCCCCGGGCCGATTGACCGCCCACCCGTCCGGTGGTTGGATGGAGTCGTTCGGCAAAGCTGGAAGAACGGAGGTCCCATGGACACGTACGTGATTCTGCGACGGAGCGGCTGGCGATCCGGGAGTGAGCTCGAGGAGGCCGCCGAGCGATCCCGGCAGGTTGGAGACGAGCAGATGTCCGACGACATTCGCTGGATCCGCAGCTATGTCCTCGACGAGGGCGGAGGGTCGGTCGGCACGGTCTGCGTCTACCAGGCCACCAGCCCGGAGGCGATCAGGGAACACGCCGATCGGGCCGGCCTGCCGGTGGACGAGGTGATCGCCGTTGCCGACACGGTGCTCGTCCGGCCGGACCCGGAGTAGCCCCCCGCTCACTCGCCCTCGCTTTTCAGCGGCGTGCGCTCGACCGGCTCGGCCAGCAGCATCTCCTTGGTGAAGATCAGGTCGTCGCGGCCGTAGTCGGCCATCTCGTAGTCGTGGCCCATCGTGATCGCGTCGAAGGGGCAGGCGATCTCGCAGTAGCCGCAGAAGATGCAGCGCGAGAGGTTGATCTCGTAGACCGCGGCGAAGCGCTCGCCGGCGGAGACGCGCTCGCCGGGGATGTTCTCGGCGGCGACGACGCGAATGCAGTCGGCCGGGCAGGCGGCGGCGCAGAGCGAGCAGCCGACGCATTTCTCCAGCCCGGTGTCCTCGAACTTGTGCAGTTTGTGGCGGCCGCGGAAGCGCGGGTAGACGGGGGTCTTCTCCTCCGGGTACTCGATCGTCAGCGGCCCCTCGATCAGTCGCGCCATCGTCGTCTTCAGCCCCCGCAGGGTCTCGCCGAAGGCGCGGTAGGCGCCGCCGACGCCGCCCGGCTCGGGGCCGCGCTGGACCGCGACCACCTCGATGTCCTTCAGGTAGGGGGCGCTCTTCGGGTCGAAGCTCACGTCGTCACCACCAGCACCGCGGTGACCAGCACGTTCAGCGTCGCCAGCGGCAGCAGCACTTTCCAGCCCAGCGTCATCAGCTGGTCATATCGCAGCCGCGGCAGCGTCGCCCGCACCCAGATGAAGAGGAAGACCAGGGCGAACATCTTCAGCAGCATCCAGATTGGGTCCAGCCAGCCCGGGCCGGGTCCCATCCAGCCGCCGAGGAACATCGCCGCGGCAATCCCGGAGACGACCAGGATCTCCATGTATTCGACCAGCAGGAAGGAGCCGAAGCGCATGCCGCCGTACTCGGTCATGAAGCCCTGGACCAGCTCGGCGTCGGCCTCGGGCATGTCGAACGGGGTGCGGTTGGTCTCGGCGAAGCCGGCCAGCATGAAGATCAGGAAGCCGACGAACTGGGGGATCACGAACCAGATATGCCCCTGCGAGTTGACGATGCTGACCAGCGAGAGCGAGCCGCTCATCATGATCACGCCGAGCAGCGCCAGCCCCATCGAGACCTCGTAGGAGATCAGCTGCGCGGCCGAGCGCATGGCGCCGAGCAGGCTGTATTTCGAGCCCGAGGACCAGCCGCCCAGCAGCAGCCCGTAGAAGGCGATCGAGCCGACGGCGAAGAAGTAGAGGATGCCGATCGGGACGTCGATCCCGTAGAGGCCGAAGCCGTCCTGGACGTCGCCCCAGGGCAGGATCGCCAGCGCCAGGACCCCGGAGAAGACCGGCAGCAGCGGCCCGAGGATGAACAGGGTCGAGACCGCGTTGGCGGGCCGGAAGGACTCCTTGGAGATCAGCTTGCCGACATCGGCGAGCGGCTGCAGGATGCCGAAGGGGCCGACCCGGTTGGGCCCGTAGCGGTGCTGGAAGCGGCCGATCAGCTTGCGCTCGACCACGGTCAGGATCGGCAGGATGCCGAAGATCACGGCGAAGATCACCAGCGACTTGACGATCATGATCCAGGTCGCTTCGACCAGCTGGGTGTCGGCGATCGGCAGCACTAGGCGCGGGCCTCGACCTTGGCGATCTCGACGCTGACGGGACCGCCGTTGAGCAGGGCGTTGGCGTTGCCGTCCGCCACACCCTCTGCCAGGAAACAGACACCCTCCGCAACTCGCTCCTTGATTTGTACTGCCGCCTCGACGTAGGAGCCGTTCTGGCTCACCCGGACCATGTCACCGCTTTTCAGGCTCAATCGCTCTGCATCCGCAGGGGCCAGCTCCAGCCGCTGCTGGGGCTGGAGAAACCTCAATGGCGGGTTCAGCTCCGTGATGGGCCCGGCCCACAGATCCCTATACGTCCCGAGCTTCAACGCCGAGGCTGGGGAGGGAGCAGGTACCCCCTCCGAACGTTTTGCGGAATCGGCACCGCCTTCGACGGCGGACGACCGCGCCGTCTCCGGCCGACTTCCGAGAGAGGAGGGGGCACCTGCTCCCTCCCCTCCGTCGACGCCTGCAAGAGCGGACGCCCCGTCGGTCTCCTGCCAGCGGACGCCCCGGCCGCCGATGTCGGCGTCGGTGATGCCGGCGTAGAAGGGGACCGCGTCGGTGAGTGCGGCGAAGGCGGTGGGCTGGGAGTCGATGCCGGTGTCGTGGCCCAAAGCCACGGAGAGGTCGGCGAGGACCTGGTAGCCGGGGCGGATGTCGCCTGGCCGAGCAGCAGAAGGACGGACGCGCTGGAGGCGGCCGTCGGGGTGGGTGACGGTGCCGTCTTTCTCGGCGTGGGTCTCCAGCGGGAAGAGCACGTCGGCCTTGGTGCTGGTGGCGTTCTCGAACATCGAGAAGCAGACGACGAAGTCGGCGGCGGTGATCGCGGTCTCCCAGGCCTTGGTGTCGGGGAAGTCGCGGATCGGGTCGACGCCGAAGAGGATCAGGGACTTGAGCTCGCCGGACTCCAGCGCCGCGCGGATCTCCTCCGTGGCCATGCCGGTGCGGAGTGCATTTCCCCCCTCAGGGGCGGTAAATGCACTCTTCGTCAGGCCCGGGCCAGCGTCGGGGAGGCAGCCGGCCTCGCGCAGGCCGCGGGCGTTGGCGAAGTCGGGGATTTCGAGGAGGCCGGCGCCCTCGTTGGCGGCGACGTCGAGGGCAGCCGCGAGGTCGAGCAGCGACTCGACCGCGGCCTCGCCGTCGCGGGCGATGCGCTCGCCCCAGAGGACGACGACCCGCTCGGCCCCGCGCAGGGTCTCGGCCAGCGGCGTCGCCACGTTCTCGGCGCCGCCGAGCGCCGCCGCCAGCTCGGCGAGGAAGTGGCCGGCCTCGCCGGGGGCATAGCGGGCGATCGCCTCGGCGCCGCCGTCGAGCGCGGTCGGACGCTCGGTGGCGACCGCGAGCTTGGCGCCGTTGCGGCGGATCGCCTTGCGCACGCGCAGGTCGAGGATCGGCGAGCTGTGCAGGGGGTCGGTGCCGAGGACGAGGATCACCTCGGCGGCGTCGATGTCGCCGACCCGGGCCGAGAGCGCCGGCTGGGCCAGCCGCACCAGCGCCTCGCGGCCGGCGCCGCGCGAGGCCCGCGAGTCGACGTGGGGCGAGCCGAGCGCCTCGCGCAGCAGCCGCTGGACCAGGTGGGCCTCCTCGTTGGAGGCGTCGCCGACGATCGCGGCGCTGGCGCTGCCGCCCGCCCGCAGCCCCGCCGCCGCGGCCTCGATCGCCTGCTCCCAGCCCGCCGCGACGCCGTTGCGCAGCCGCGGCCCGTCGACCCGCTTCTCGTCGCCGAACATCTCGAAGCCGTAGCGGCCGCGGTCGCAGAGCCAGCCGTCGTCGACCTCGGCGTTGTCGCGACCCAGCACCCGTTTCACCCGCTCGTCGCGGACCGTGAAGCTGACGTTGCACTGGCTCGGGCAGAGCGTGCAGACCGAGCCCGCCTGCTCGATGTCCCAGGGCCGGGCGCGGAAGCGGTAGGTGTAGTTGGTCAGCGCCCCGACCGGGCAGAGCTCGGTGATGTTGCCGTGGAAGGGGGCGACGTAGGGGCGGTCGTCGAAGGTGCCGACGAAGGTGCGGTCGCCGCGCTCGAGCAGCTGCAGCTCGGCGTCTTCGGAGACCTCCTGGCTGAAGCGCACGCAGCGGTAGCAGAGGATGCAGCGCTCGCGGTCGATCGCGACCAGCGGCGAGAGCTCGATCGGCTTCTCGAAGTGGCGCTTTTCGTCGATCACCCGGCTTTTGCCCGGGCCCCAGCCCTGGGTGATGTCCTGCAGCGGGCACTCGCCGCCCTTGTCGCAGACGGGGCAGTCGAGCGGGTGGTTGACGAGCAGGAACTCGACCACCGCGCTCTGGGCGTGCTTGACCTGCTCGGTGCGGGTGTGGACGACCATGCCCTCCCGCACCGGGGTCGAGCAGGAGGTCTGCAGTTTCGGGATCCCCTCGATCTCGACCAGGCACATGCGGCAGGCGCCGACCGGGTCGCCGAGCTTGGGGTCGTAACAGAAGACCGGGATCTCGACGTCGCCCTTGCGGGCGGCGTCGTGGAGCATCTCGCCCTCGGTCGCGACGATCTCGCGGCCGTCGATCGTCAGCGTGATCTCGCGGCTCACGCGGCCACCGGCTGACCGGATTCGATGACCGCCTCGAACTCGGGGCGGAACTTGCGGACCATCGCCGCCACCGGCATCGCCATCGAGTCGCCGAGAACGCAGAGACAGTGGCCGATGATGTTCTCCTGGACCGAGCTGATGATGTCGAGGTCCATCGGCGTCGCCTCGCCGCGCACCACCCGCTCCAGCATCTTCACCGTCCAGTTGGTGCCCTCCCTGCACGGGGTGCACTTGCCGCAGGACTCGTGGTGGTAGAAGCGCGCCGTGCGCAGCGCCATGTGCGGGATCGAGACGCGGTCGTCGGCGACGATGATCGAGCCGGAGCCGAGCATCGAGCCCGCTTCGGCCATCGCCTCGAAGCTGTAGGGGAGGTCGAGCTCGGCCGGGGTCAGCACCGGCGAGGAGGAGCCGCCGGGGTAGAAGGCCTTGACCTCGTGGCCGGGCTCGGGGCCGCCGGCGAGGCCGTAGATCAGCTCCCGGGTGGGTATGCCCAGCTCGACCTCGTAGTTGCCGGGGCGGCGGACGCCGCCGGAGACCGAGACGACCTTGGTCCCCGGCGACTGCTCGGTGCCGAAGCTGCGGAACCACTCGGCGCCGTGGGCGACGATCCGCGGCACGTTGGAGAGCGTCTCGACGTTGTTGATCAGCGTCGGCCCGCCGTAGAGGCCCTGCACCGCCGGGAACGGCGGCTTCAGCCGCGGGTTGCCGCGCTTGCCCTCGAGCGCGTCGAGCAACGCCGTCTCCTCGCCGCAGATGTAGGCGCCGGCGCCGCGGTGGACGACCAGCTCGAGGTCGCGGTGACAGCCGAGGATGTTCTCGCCGAGGTAGCCGGCCTCGTAGGCTTCGGCGACGGCGGCGTCGAGGATGTCGGCCTGGGCGGCGTACTCGCCGCGGATGAAGATGAAGGCGTGGCCGGCGTCGGCGGCGAGGGCGGCGATCGCGATCCCCTCGATCAGCTGGTGCGGGTTGCGCTGCATCAGCTCGCGGTCCTTGAAGGCGCCCGGCTCGGACTCGTCGGCGTTGCAGCAGAGGTACTTGGCCATCTCGCCGCGGGGCAGGAAGGAGGCCTTTTTGCCCATCGAGAAGCCGGCCCCGCCGCGGCCGCGCAGGCCCGAGTCTTCGAGCTCCTTCAGCACCTCGTCCTGCTCCATCTCGCGGTAGGCCTTCTCGAGCGTGGCGTAGCCGCCGTAGCTCCTGTAGCCGGCGAGCGTGCGCAGCGCCGGGTCCTCGGCGTGCTCGAGCAGGACGCGGGTCTCGCGCGGGTCAGGCACCGTCGCCTCCTTGCGGGCGTGAACGATTACTGGGGTTATCGGCCCAGGAATCGTTCACGCCCGGGGTGTCGCCGGCCAGCGGGCGCTTGGAGAGCGCCTTCGACGGCAGCACCTCTTCGCCGGCCTGCAGCTGGCCGATCGCCGTCCCCGCCTCGGCCGCCTCGAGCGGGCCGTAGTAGCGCTGGTCGATCGAGGCCATCGGCGCGATGTCGCAGGCGCCGAGGCACTCGAAGCCGGTGACGAAGACGTCCTCGTCGCCCTCGGCGGCGGCGCGGAAGGCCTCCAGCAGCTCATCGCCGCCGCGCATCCAGCAGCTGATGTTGGTGCAGACCTCGATCCGGTGGCTGCCGACCGCTTCCGTATGAAGCAGGTCGTAGAAGCTGGCGACCGACTCCAGGTAGGCCGGCGTCACCCGCATCACCGCGGCGGCCTGGCGGATCCCCTCCGGCGTGCACCAGCCGTAGCGCTCCTGGACCGCCCACAGCGCCGGGATCGAGGCCGATCTGCGGTCGGGGTAGCGGCCCATCAGGGTCTCGATCCGCTCCCGCAGCTCCGCCGGGCAGCCGACTTCATGCAGCTCCGGGATCGCCTCCGGGGCGCGGTCGGGGACGCGCCCCGCGGTCAGGGCGACGTCGACCGGCAGGTTGGGGTTGTCGATGCCAGCGCCGTCGACCGGGCTCATCGGTCGACCCCGCCGAGGATCGGGTCGAGCATGCCGAGGCTGCAGATCATGTCGGCGACGTAGCTGTCGAGCGCCATCTCGCGGAAGGCCTGCAGGTTGACGAAGGAGGGGTCGCGGAAGTGGACCCGGGCCGGCTTCGAGGAGCCGTCGGCGAGCACGAAACAGCCGAGCTCCCCACGCGGCGACTCGATCGAGTAATAGACCTCGCCGGGATCGACCCGGAAGCCCTCGGTGACGAGCTTGAAGTGGTGGATCAGCGACTCCATCGAGGTCGAGAGCTCCGAGCGCGGCGGCAGCACGTACTTGCGGTCCTCGGCGATGAAGGGCCCCGCCGGCAGCGCCTCCAGCGCCTGGCCGACGATCTTCGCCGACTCGACCATCTCCGCCAGCCGCACCCGGTAGCGGTCGTAGTTGTCGCCGACAGTGCCGACCGGGATCTTGAACTCCAGCTCCGGGTAGGCGAGGTAGTCGAAGGCCTTGCGCAGGTCCCAAGGCTCGCCGGCGGCGCGCAGCAGCGGCCCGCTCACGCCCAGCTCCAGCAGCCGCTCGCGGGAGACGATGCCAACCCCCTTGGTCCGCTGCAGGAAGACCTCGTTGCGGTCCAGCAGCGCCTGGTACTGGGCGGCGCGGACCGGCATGTCTTCCACGAAGGAGCGCAGCTTGTCCTCGAAGCCGAGCGGGATGTCCTCGATCACGCCGCCGACCTGGAAGTAGCGGGTGTGCATCCGCTGCCCGGTCGCCATCTCGAACAGGTCGAGGATGCGGTCGCGCTCGCGGAAGCAGTACCAGAGCATCGAGATCGCGCCGAGGTCGAGCGCCGTCGTCCCCAGCCAGACCAGGTGCGAGTGGATCCGGCAGAGCTCGAGGAAGATCGTCCGCAGGTACTTGGCGCGGGGCGGGATCTCGAGCCCGACCAGGCGCTCGACGGCGCCGCAGTAGGCCTCCATCTGGAAGAAGTAGGAGACGTAGTCCATCCGCTCGACGAAGGGGATGACCTTCCAGTAGCTCTTGTCCTCGCAGGACTTTTCGATCCCGGTGTGGACGTAGCCGATCACCGGCTTGAGGTCGCGGACGATCTCGCCTTCGAGGTCGACGATCAGCCGCAGCACCCCGTGCGTCGCCGGGTGGTGGGGACCGATGTTGACGGTCATGATCTCGGTCGCGCGGTCGGCGGTCAGCTCAGCCATAGCGATGCTCGTTGTAGGTGAAGGTGACCGGCTCGCCGCCGACCGGGAAGTCGCGCCGCTGCGGCCAGCCGACGTAGTCCTCCGGCATCAGGATCCGGGTCAGGTCCGGGTGGCCGCGGAACTCGATCCCGAAGAAGTCGAAGGCTTCGCGCTCCTGGGCCTCGGCGGTGGGGAAGAGCTCGACGCAGGAGTCGATCTCCGGCAGGGCGTCATCGCCGGGGTCGGCGAGCATCGCTTTCACCCGGATCCGCTCGACCCGGTCGCGGTTCAAGAGCTCGTAGTGGACTCCGAAGCGGGGCTCCGCCGGCAGGTAGTCGGCGACGTGCAGGCTGGAGAGGAAGCGGTAGCGCTGGCCGGGCTCGTCGCGCAGCCAGCCGAGCACGGCGAGGATCTGGGCGGGGTCGACGACGAGCGCCGCCTGGCCGCGGTCGAAGGAGGTGGCGAGGACGCCGCCGGGGCGGTCGCGCTCGATTTCGCTCCGGATCAGCTCCAGTCCGGGAGCGTCAGGCAAGGCTCAGCTCCCGCGCCTGCTCGTAGGCCGCCGCGGCCTCGGGGCTGGGCTTGCTGGCGGGGCCGCCGCGGGCCCACTCCTCGCTGCCGGCGGCGTTGTAGCGCTGGCGCCAGCCCTGGTCGGGGTTGCCCTGGATCTTGCGCTGCAGCTTGGTGAAGCCGTAGAGGACCGCCTCCGGCCGCGGCGGGCAGCCGGGGATGTGGAGGTCGATCGGCATGAACTTGTCGGCGCCCTGGACCACCGCGTAGTTGGCGAACATGCCGCCGGAGGAGGAGCAGGCGCCCATCGAGATCGCCCACTTCGGCTCCAGCATCTGGTCGTAGAGGCGGCGGACGACCGGCGCCATCTTGATCGAGACCCGGCCCGAGAGGATGATCAGGTCGGCCTGGCGCGGCGAGGCCCGCAGCGCCTCGGCGCCGAAGCGGGCGAGGTCGTAGCGGGCGGTGACGATCGCGATCGGCGCCTCGATCGCGCAGCAGGCGAGGCCGAAGGTGAGCGGGAAGATCGAGTTCGAGCGGGCCCAGTTCTGGACCTTCTCGAAGGTCGTGGTGACGACCCGTTCTTCGACGTAGCGGTCGAGGTCCTCGCCCTCGAGGTCGCCGCGCAGCATCTCGCGGGCCGAGGCCTGCTTGGCGCGGAAGCTGCGGCGCTCTACCTCCAATCGAGCGCACCCTTTCGCCAGACGTAGACGTAGGCGATCAGCAGCAGGACGACGAAGGTGATCAGCTCGCCGAGGACGAAGACGCTGTCGGCTCCCCTCAGGATCACCCCGACCGGGTAGAGGAAGACGACCTCGATATCGAAGAGGATGAACAGCATCGCCAGCAGGTAGAAGCTGATCCCGAAGCGGAAGCCGCTCGACGGTTCGACCGGGATCCCGGACTCGTACGGCTCCGACTGGCGCCGGCTCGCCGCGGTCGCCTGTTTCGGCTTCTTCGGGCCGATCAGGTGGTTCAGCATCGCGAAGACGCCGCCGACGGTGAGGCCGAGCACCGCGAAGACGAGGATGGGGAGGTAGCTCTTCAGCACAGCGGTCGCTGTTATACAACCACATTGTGACAACTTGCTACATAGTGATTTTCCGCATCAGCAAGCCGAATCCCGACCCTTTTGGGCGGATATCGGTTGCGGCGGCGGGGCGGTAGCAGTGGTCGCGGTCCACCTCGTGGTCGGCTGCGCGGTGATCCTCTTCAACCTCGCCGGCGGCCTCAGCGGCGGCATCGCCTGGTTCCGGCACCGCGCCTCGGTCCCGTTCTGGTATCTGCTGCGGGCCGCCCAGGGCTCGGTCTTCCTCCAGGTCGCGCTCGGCGGCCTGCTGGTGGTGACCAACCACGAGCCGGCCGAAAGCCTGCACTTCGTCTACGGGCTCTCGCCGCTGCTGGTCTCCTTCCTCGCCGAGGGGGCGCGGGCGGGGGCCGCCCAGCGCGAGCTCGGCGAGGTCGACTTCGAAGCCCTGCCGGGGGAGGAGCAGCAGTCCTTTGCCCTGGCGATCGTTCGCCGCGAGATGGGGATCATGGCGGTGAGCTGCTGGGTGATCTTCTTCCTCGCCCTGCGCGCGGCGACCACCGGCGGTTGAGAGGAGTGCATTTTCGGGTCCTATGCCCGGCAATGCACTCCTCGCGATCAGTCGATGCGGAAGGCGGGGTGGTCGGGAGCGATCTGGCGCAGCTCCTCGTCAGAGGAGTCGGGGCCGACGCCGCCGAAGAAGGCGCCGACCTCCCATTTCCACTTCTCCAGGTAGGCGCGCAGGAGCGGCGGGCGGGCGGCCTCCGGAACCTCGGTCGCGGTGAACTCCTCGACCTTGCGGCCGCGGACCAGGCGGCCGCCGCCGCTGACGCGCATGTTGCGCACCCACTGGGTGTTGCCGCGCGGGGAGACGAGGTAGCGGGCGCCCTCGAACTCGAGCGGGTTGACCGGCGTCTGCCGCCACTCGCCGCTCTTGCGCCCCTGCACTTCCAGCACCCGCGAGCCGGCGATGCTGACGCCGAGCTTCGCCAGGCCCGCGACGAGGCGGTTGAAGACGTTCTTGGTGAACCAGCCGGGCTGCTGGAAGCGAGGTGCCTGATCGCTCACGCGGCGATTGTCGCAGCAGTAGGCTGCCGGCACATGCTCGACCACGTCGGCATCGAGGTCAGCGACTTCGAGCGCAGCAGGGCCTTCTACGAGGCGGCGCTGGCGCCGCTCGGGATCGGCTTCGTGATGGAACCGGTCCCGGCCTCGGCCGGTTTCGGCAGCGAGGTCGGGGGCGTGACGAAGCCTTACTTCTGGGTCGGCTCCCGGGGCCGCCCGGTCGTCAACGGCGCCCACCTCGCCTTCGCCGCCCCCGGCCGCGACGCGGTCGACGCCTTCCACGCCGCCGCCCTCGTCGCCGGCGGCCGCGACAACGGCGCCCCCGGCCCGCGCCCGCTCTACCACCCCCACTACTACGGCGCCTTCGTCCTCGACCCCGACGGCAACAACGTCGAGGCCGTCTGCCACCGCCCGCCCGACTGAGCTCCGGCGAGGGGGAGAGATCGGCGTCTCGGCGGACTTGGCCGCCCGATGGCCGTCACCACCGTTAGACCATTGGGTACCATATGGCCGGTGTCCCGCACCCAGACCCTGGTCCAGCTGACCGACGCGCTGCTGCGCCGCCTCGACGAGCGCGCCGCCCGTGAGGGCCGCTCCCGCTCGGCGCTGATCCGCGATGCGATCGAGGCCTACCTCCACGACGAGGCCAAGGCCCGGATCGACCGGGAAATCATCGAAGGCTACGAACGGATTCCGGAGACCGAGGAGGAGCTGCGACAAGCCGAAGCAAATGCCCGCCGGATGGTCGAAGAAGAGCCGGACTGGCCTTGGTGACCCGCGGCGACATCTGCTGGACCGAGTTGCCCAGCGCCGGGCGGCGACCGGTGCTGGTCCTCACTCGGCGCGAGGCGATCCCGGTCCTCGAGCGGGTCACCGTCGCGCCCCTGACGCGGACCATCCGCGAGATCCCGACCGAGGTCCGGCTCGGCTCTGAGGATGGCCTGCCGGAAGAATGTGTCGCCAATTTCGACAACTTGGAGAACGTCTCTCGGGCGCTGCTCGGGGATCCGATCGCCACCCTCTCCGGCCCTCGCATGCACGAGGTCTGCCGCGCCCTGGCGATCGCCACCGGCTGCGACTGACGGCTCGGTTCTACTCGCGGCGCAAGGTCACGCCGGGGAGATCCGAAAAGCCATCGAGGTCAGCGCTGACGACTTCCCGCTCGCGGGCCCGGGCGGTGGCGGCGATGATCAGGTCGTGGGCGCCACGGGGCCTGCCGCTGCGGCGGGTGTGGGCGAGCAGCGCCGCGTGAGCCGCGGCCACGTCGAGGTCGTAGTCCTCCACCGAGATCGCATCCAGAATCGCCTCGACGAACTCTCGTCGCGCCGGGCGCCGCTTCTCCGCGGCCAGCTCGACGCCGACGAGCAGCTCGGTCGCGGTGACGGTCGCCACCGCGACATCGTCTTCGTCGCCGATTGCGCTCTCGAGCGCGTCGAAGCCCTCGCGCTCGGCGCTGACGAGGAGGGAGGTGTCGAGGATCAGCCGCGCCAGGGATCGGTCCCCGGGCCGACGGCCTGGCGCAGCTCCCGCAGCTCACCGGCCCAGGCTGGGTCGGGGCGATGCTCGCGCAGGGTTTCCTTCAACGCCAGGCCGGTCCCGGCCGCGGCCGGGCCGATCCGCGCGATCGCGCGCCCATGGCGGACGACGACGAAGGTCTCGCCGTCGGCCTCGACGCTGTCGAGGACATCGGAGAACCGGCGCGCGGCGTCGGTGGCACTGAGCTGCTTCACAAAATCAGATTATCGGATTACAGGTCTGGTCAGCCCAGCGGCCGGTACTCGCCGCCGTGGAAGACGAGCGGGTCGCCGGCGCCGGTCGCCAGCTCGCGGACCTCGCCGGTGACGATCACGTGGTCGCCGGCGGCGAGGACGTCGCGCAGGTCGCAGGCCAGCCAGAGCAGGGCGCCGTCGATCGCGGGGACGCCGTCGCGGTCGCTCCAGGCGACCCCGGCCCACTTCTCCGCCACCGGCGCCTTGGTCGCGAAGGCGCGGGCGATCGGCTCCTGGCCGGCGTGCAGGACGCTGACGCCGAAGCGGTCGGCGGCCTGGACCGCGAGCAGGGTGCGGGAGCCGCGGTCGAGGCAGGCGAGCATCAGCATCGGCTCGATCGAGAGCGAGCAGACGGCGTTGGCGGTCGCCCCCGCCGGGCCCTCGGGGCCGCTGGCGGCGACGATCGTCACCCCGGTCGGCAGGGCCGACAGCGCGGCGCGGAATCGGTCTGGGTCGGGTGCGGGCATCGTCAGCAGGGCGGGATCGCCGCCAGACAATATGATGCGCGCCGCGTGCGTCCCGCACTTCTCATAGCAATGGCCGTCGCCGCCGCCCTCGGCCTGGCCGCCTGCGGCTACGGCTCCGAAGGCGTCGCGCTCTCCAAGAGCGACCCCAACTACGAAGGGGCGTCGCTGTTCGCCACCCACTGCTCCGGCTGCCACACGCTCAGCGCCGCCGGCACCCAGGGCAGCGGCAATCGCGGCGAGCGCACGCAGGGTCCGAACCTGAATCAGCGAACCGAGACCTATGAAGACGCTCTCTTCGCGATCCAGAACGGCGGTTTCTCCGGCGCGATCATGCCCCAGAACATCGTCGTCGGCAAGGAAGCCGAAGCGGTGGCGCGCTTCGTCGCCAAGTACGCCGGCGAAGACGCGGAATCCTCGCCGCGCCCCGGCCAGACCTCGCCCTAGCAGGGGCTGGCGATGCTGGACCTGAAGCTGATCCGCTCCGACCCCGAGCGGGTCAAGGCGGCGCTTGGGCGCCGCGGCGCCGGCGCCGGCGTCGAGGAGCTGCTGGGGCTCGATGCCCGCCGCCGCGAGCTGCTGCCGCAGCTCGAGAACGCCCAGGCCGAGCGCCGGACCCTCTCCAAGCGGATCGGCGAGGCCAAGCAGAAGGGCGAGGACGCCGAGGAGCTGATCGCGACCGTGCAGGGCCTGAAGGAGCGGATCGAGGCCGGCAAGGAGGAGCTGGAGAAGGTGGACCTCGAGCTTGGGAAGCTCGCCCTCGCCCTCCCCAACCTGCCCGACCCCGACGCTCCCGACGGGATGACCGAGGAGGACGCGGTCGTCGTCCGCACGGTCGGCGCCCCGACCGAGTTCGACTTCGAGCCCCGCGACCACCTCGAGCTCGGCACCGAGCTGGGGCTGATCGACATGGAGGCGGCGGCGCGGCTCTCCGGCTCCCGCTTCGCCTACCTCAAGGGCGACCTGGTGATGCTGGAGCTGGCGCTGGTCCACTTCGCCCTCGACCTGGTCCGGGCCGAGGGCCACGAGCCGGTGGTGCCGCCGGTGCTGGTCCGCGAAGCGGCGCTGGAGGGCACCGGCCTGTTGCCCGGCGACCGCGACCAGATCTACGAGGTGCCGAAGGACGAGCTGTTCCTGACCGGCACCTCGGAGGTGGCGCTGGCCGGCCTGCACGCCGGCGAGATCCTCGACGCCGCGGCGCTGCCGCGGCGCTACTCCGGCTTCTCCACCTGCTTCCGCCGCGAGGCCGGCGCCGCCGGCCGCGACACCCGCGGCATCTTCCGCGTCCACCAGTTCGACAAGGTCGAGATGTTCTCGTTCGTCGCGCCGGAGGAGTCGGCGGCCGAGCACGAGCGGCTGCTGGCGATCGAGGAGCGGATCCTCGGCGAGCTCGAGCTCCCCTACCGGGTCGTCAACGTCGCCGCCGGCGACCTCGGCGCCCCGGCGGCGAAGAAGTACGACTGCGAGGCCTGGATCCCCAGCCAGGGCCGCTACCGCGAGCTCACCTCCTGCTCCAACACCACCGACTACCAGGCACGCCGCCTTGGCTGTCGCTACCGGCCGGGGGAGGGCGAGGCGCCGCTCGCGGTCCACACCCTGAACGGGACCGCGGTGGCGGTGGGACGGACGATCATCGCCCTGATCGAGAACCGCCAGGAGCGGGATGGCGGATTCACGCTACCTAATATTTTGCATCGATACGGCTGTCCTGACAGAATCGCGCCGGAATGAGCGCCGATCGAGCAAGGTCATGAACGCCAATGTGCGCGATGCCAAGCGCGTCGTCCTCTGCGACGACCACGAGATCGTCCGCGAGGCGATCAAGGGGCGGATGCTCAACTCGAGCGTCGTCGAGATCGTCGGCGAGGCGGGCAACGGGCGCGACGTCGTCGACGTCGTCAAGGAGCTCGAGCCCGACGTCCTGATCATCGACGTCGAGCTGCCCAAGCGCGACGGGATCGAGGCGACCAAGGAGGTGCTGAAGGCGCGGCCGCGGACCAAGGTGATCATCTTCACCGCCCATGCCCAGCCCGACCTGTTGGCGCTGGCGCTGCGGGCCGGCGCCTCCGGCTACGTGCTGAAGTCGGCCCCGGCGGAGGACATCGCCCGGGCGGTCAAAGCGGTGACCGGCGGCGGCACCTTCCTCGGCGGCGACTTCGCCGGTGGCAAGCCCTCGGAGGTCGAGAAACTGCTCGACCTCTCGCCGCGCGAGCGCCAGATCCTCGAGCTGCTGGCCGAGGGGCTGCGGGTCAAAGAGATCGCCGAGCGGCTGGGACTGAGCCCGGCGACCGTCCACACCCACGTCCGCAACGCGATCGCCAAGCTCGAGGTCGACACCCGAACCGAGGCGGTCGCGCTGGCGGTCAAGTTCAGCTATCTGGGTGCTGGGGGGAACGCTTGAACTCCAGCGCGCAGCCGTTGATGCAGTAGCGCTGGCCGTTCGGGCCCGGGCCGTCGTCGAAGACGTGGCCGAGGTGGGCGTCGCAGTGCTTGCAGACGACCTCGGTCCGCCGCATGAAGAGGCTGTTGTCGGGCCGCAGCTCGACGTGCTCGAGGTTGGCGGGCTCGGTGAAGCTGGGCCAGCCGGTGCCGGAGTCGAACTTGGTGTCGGAGGAGAACAGCTCGGTGCCGCAACCGACGCAGCGGTACATGCCCTCGCCCTTCTCGTCGACGTAGGGGCCGGTGAAGGCGCGCTCGGTGCCGCCCTTGCGGGTCACCTCGAACTGCTCCGGGGTCAGCTGCTGGCGCCACTCCTGCTCTGACTTCTCGATCTTCGTCGCCATCTTTCTCCTTTCGGTCTCTGCAGCCAGGGTACGCCCTCGGTCTTACGAGTCTGTGACGCCCGGCGCCCGGGCGGCCGCCGCGACGCCGCTGGCTCAAGCGACCGCCCGAGACTGGCGACAGATGAGGGTGCTTCGCAAGATTCCTTTCACCCTCCCACTGGTCCTGTCGCTTTCGCTGCTGCTGGTGGCCGCCGGCTGTGCCGGTGTCGCCAGCGCCGCTCCGGTCGCGCGCCTGATAGCGCCCGCCGCCGTCTGTCCCGAAGTCGCCACCGACGCGCCCGCCGTGGAACAGGAGCGGGCGATGCTGTGCCTGACCAACTTCGCCCGCCGCGCCGCCGGCCTGCACGGGCTCGCCCTCGCCGCCGACCTCGAGCGCTCGGCCGTCCACAAGTCGGCCGACATCCTCCGCTGCGACAGTTTCAGCCACGAGGCCTGCGGCCGCGCCTTCACCTACTGGATGCAGCGACTCGGCTACCTCGACGCTGGCTGCTGGCGCGCCGGCGAGAACATCGCCTGGGGCAGCGGCCGCCTCGGCGGCGTCGGCTCGATCTTCCGCGCCTGGATGCACTCCCCCGGCCACCGCGAAAACATCCTCGGCCGCTACGCCCAGATCGGCATCGGCCTCGAGGTCGGCGGCCTCGACGGCTACGCCGGCGCCCACGTCTGGACCCAGGACTTCGGCTCGCACTGCTGACCCAGCGGACGTGTCTGACTTAAAGGGTGCAATAGACCCCGCCAAGTCAGACACCCCCGCTCGGCCTAGGATGGCGGCGTGGCGGAGGCCTTTTACGAGAGCGACGGGGACCGCTACCTGGCGACTGAGCTGACGCGGGGGCCGTGGGATCCAGGCGCTCAGCACGCCGGGCCGCCGGCGGCGCTGCTCGGCCGCGAGATCGAGCTGCTGCCGGAGGCCGAGCTGTTCCAGGTGGGGCGGATCAGCTTCGAGATCCTGCGCTCGCTGCCGATCGCGCCGCTGCGGGTCGGCGCCCGCGTCGTCCGCCCCGGCCGCCGCGTGCAGCTGGTCGAGGCCGAGCTTCGCGACGAGGCCGGCGAGCCGCTGATGCGCGCCGCCGCCTGGCGGATTCGGATCGCCCCGGTCGAGCTGCCGCCACAGGCGCTTGCCCCGGCCGCGCCACCGCCCCCGCCCGAGCAGGGCCGGGAGGTCGGGTTCTTCCCGACCGGGCAGGCACTCGGCTACCACACGGCGATGGAGTGCCGCTTCGTCTCCGGCGGCTTCGTCGAGGTCGGCCCGGCGCTGGTCTGGCTGCGGATGCGCCAGCCCCTGGTCGACTCCGAGCCGCCCTCGCCGCTGCAGCGGACGCTGGTCGCCGCCGATGTCGGCAACGGGGTCAGCGCCACCCTCGACTACCGCCGCTACCTCTTCATCAACGTCGACCTCACCGTCCACCTCGAGCGGATGCCGGCGGGGGAGTGGGTCTGCGTCGACGCGGTGACGCTGCCGCAGCCGCACGGGGTCGGCACCGCCGAGTCGGTCCTCTCCGACCGCGAGGGCCGGATCGGCCGCGCCCTGCAGACGCTGCTGGTCAGCGAGCGCTAGTCCGTCCTGGGCGCGCGCGGCGCTCGGCCGGCGCCGCGGTGCAGCGTGGTCAGGATCAGCAGCGCCGAGCTGGCGGCGATCGCGGCGGCGAGGACGAAGGCGCCCTCGTAGTCGCTCAGCGCCGCCACCAGCCCGGCCAGCGGCGCGCCGAAGCCGACGCCGGCGTCGAAGAAGGCGGTGAAGGTCCCCATCGCGGCGCCGCGGGCGCCGGCGGAGACGCGGTCGACGGCGATCAGCATCAGCGCGGGGTTGAGCAGCGAGAACGCCGCCCCCATCGCCATCCCGCCGGCGAGCGCGACCGGGAGGCTGTGGGCGAAGGCGATCGTCAGCAGCCCGGCCGCCTCGCCGAGGGTGGCGCCGATCGCCACCGGGGCGGCGCCGACCCGGTCCGGCAGGTCGCCGACGAGCAGCCGGGTGAGCACGATCATCGCCGCGAAGGCGGCGAAGACGGTGGCGCCATGGCCGACCCCGCGCGCTTCCAGGTGCAGGACGATGAAGGTGGCGACGGCGGCGTAGCCGACCGAGGCCAGCGCCACCGCCAGCCCCGGCCGCACCGCCTCCGGGGCGATCAGCGGGTGCGGTTCGGCGTGGGAGAGGGGCTCGAAGGGATCGGGCACGCGCGAGGCGACCAGCGCTCCCAGCAGCGGCATCGCCGCGGCGAAGATCCAGACCGCGCGGTAGCCGCTCGTTTCCAGCAGCAGCTCGCCGGCCAGCGGGCCGACGCTGAGCCCGCCCCAGACGGCGAGGCCGTAGAGGCCGAGCACGCGGCCGCGCCGGGCCGGCGGCGCCAGGTCGACGATCCAGGCCGAGCCGGCGGTGTAGACCGAGCCCTCGCCAACGCCGAGCACCAGCCGGGCGACGATCAGGCCGGCGAGCCCGGCGCTCGGCAGATAGAGCAGGCCGCTGACGGCGAGCAGCAGGGCGCCGACCAGGACCGTCGGCTTGCGACCGCGGCGGTCGGCGAGGCGGCCGGCGACCGGGCGCAGCAGCAGGCCGGTGATCGCGTAGGCGCCGATCACGATCCCGACCGCGAGGTCGTTCTCGCCAAGCGGCCCGCGCACGTAGCGGGGCAGCACCGGCAGCACCGAGCCGACCGCGATCAGGCCGCAGAAGGTGACGAAGAAGATCCCGGCGAAGCTGCGGCCGGGCCGGTGGCGGGCCGGCCGCGCCGGCGCTCTCGCGGCGCTCACCGCAGCAGGCCGGCGAGGCTCTCGAGCACGTGGTCGGGGCGGGGGTCGGCGCTCGCCGCTTCCTCGCGGCCGGTGGTGCCGCTGAGGACGAGGACCGTGGCCAGGCCGGCGCGGCGGCCGCCCTCGACGTCGGAGGAGACGCGGTCGCCGACCATCGCCACCCGTTCGGCGCCGGGGATCGCCGCCAGCGCCAGCTCGAACAGGTGGCACTCGGGCTTGCCGCCGATCTCGGCCCGGCGCCCGGAGGCCGTCTCGACCGCGGCCAGGATCGCGCCGGTGCCGGGCCACTCGCCGCCCGGCATCGGCATCGTCGGGTCGCGGCTGGTCGCGACCAGGGCGCCGCCGCCGTCGAGCGCCAGCTTCGCGGTCAGCAGCTCGCCGTAGTCGAACCCCCGGTGCCCCGAGACCACGACCACCGCCGCCCCGCGCCCGGCCTCCCCCTCGAGCAGCGCCGCGGTGTTCCTTTTCCCCATATGTCGGGGATTTCGCACACCGATCGCCTCGGCGACCATCCGCTTCAGCGGCTCGGCGCCGATCACGAAGGCGCCGCCGTCCTCGCCCGCCGCATCCGCCGCCAGTCGCGCCGCGACCATGCCGGCGGTGACGATCCGCTCGGGGCCGACCTCGACCCCGAGCCCCCGCAGCCGCTCGGCGTAGGCGGCCGGCGGCCGGCCCGGGTTGTTGGTGACGAAGACGATCTCCTTGCCGGCCGCGAGCAGCGCCGCCAGCGCCTCGGCGGCGCCCGGGACCGGCGCGCGGCCGATCCAGACGACCCCGTCGAGATCGATCAGAAGTCCGTCGAAGTCGTCGGCGAGGGGCACGGGCCGCAGGCTAGTGGTCATCTCGCTACGGTGGGGGAAGTGAGCCTGAACGGACAGGTCGTGGTCGCCACCGACCTCAGCCGCCGCTACGGCGAGGGCGACGCCGCGGTCGACGCGCTGGCGGGTGTGAGCACCGGCTTCGAGCGCGACCGCTTCACCGCGATCATGGGCCCATCGGGCTCCGGCAAGTCGACGCTGATGCACATCCTCGCCGGCCTCGACAAGCCGACCGCCGGCACGGTCGAGCTCGACGGGGTCGAGATCACCGCCCTCGACGACGGCGAGCTGACCAAGCTGCGCCGCGACAAGCTCGGCTTCGTCTTCCAGTTCTTCAACCTGCTGCCGGTCCTCAGCGCCGAGGAGAACATGCTGCTGCCGCTCTCGATCGCCGGCCGCAAGCCCGACCGGGCCTGGGTCGAGGAGCTGATCCGCACGGTCGGGCTCGAGGACCGGCGCACCCACCGGCCCGCCGAGCTCTCCGGCGGCCAGCAGCAGCGGGTCGCCGTCGCCCGCGCCCTCGTCTCCAAGCCGGCGGTCGTCTTCGCCGACGAGCCGACCGGCAACCTCGACTCGAAGGCCAGCGCCGGCGTCCTCGAGCTGCTGCGCAAGGCCGTCGACGACTTCGGCCAGACGGTGATCATGGTCACCCACGACCCGGTCGCCGCCGCCCACGCCGACCGGCTGATCACCCTCCGCGACGGCAAGCTCGTCCACGACGACCGCCCGGGCTCCGCGGACGAGGTGATCGAGCTGATGAAGCAGATTGACTAGCCTCGCCCTCAAGAGCCTCTGGGCTCGCAAGCTCCGGGCCCTGACGACGACCTTCGCGGTCGTGGTCGGCGTCGCCTTCGTCGCCGGCAGCTACATCCTCACCGACACGATCTTCGCCGCCTTCGACGAAATCTTCAGCGAGTCGCTGAGCGGGACCAGCGTCGTCGTCACCGCCCAGAACCCGGTCGAACAGGAAAACGGCGAAGTGCCGACGATCGAAGCCTCGCTGCTGCCGCGGATCCAGCGTACGCCGGGCGTAAAGCTGGCGGCGGGAGCGATCTTCACCCCGGGCGGGTTCTTCAATGCCGAGGGCGAAAAGATCGGCAACAAATTCGCCCCCAAGTTCATCTCCTCGACCCTGCCGGGCCCGCTCGAGTCGCTCAACTACGTCGTCGGCCACAAACCCCGCGGCCCGACCGAAGCCTCGATCGACAAGGCCGCGGCGGAAAGCTCGCACCTGAAGCTCGGCGAACGGATCGAGCTGATCGGGCAGGGCAGCGCCAGGAAGTTCCGGCTGGTCGGCTTCACCCAGCTCGGCAGCGCCTCCTTCGGCGGCGCCAGCATCGCCCAGGTGACGCTGCCGGTCGCCCAGGCGCTGACCCACAAGCTCGGCCACTACGATCAGATCTCGGTGGCGGCCGCCGGGGGGGTGTCGGCGGCGACGCTGCGGAACCGGATCAAGGCCGAGATGCCGGCCGGCACGCGGGTCGAGACGGCGACCGAAAACGCCGACCGCGGCTCCGAAGAAATCCGCGAAAACCTCAGCTTCCTGCCGACGCTGCTGCTCGTCTTCGGCTTCATCGCCGTCTTCGTCGGCTCCTTCCTGATCTTCAACACCTTCTCGATCACGGTCGCCCAGCGGGTGACCGAGTTCGGGATGCTGCGCACGATCGGCGCCTCGCGCCGGCAGATCCTCAGCTCGGTCCTGGTCGAGGCGCTGGCGATCGGGCTGCTGGGGGCGCTGGTCGGGATCGCCGCCGGCTTCCTCATCGCCCTGCTGCTGAACGCGCTGCTGGAAGCCTTCGGCGTCGACCTGCCGACCACCGGCCTGGTGCTGGAGTCGCGCACGGTCGTCGTCGCCCTCCTGGTCGGCGTCGTCGTCACCTTCGTCTCCTCGCTGGTCCCGGCGCTGCGCTCGACCCGGGTGCCGCCGATCGCCGCCCTGCGCGCCTTCGCGCCCGCTCCGAGCCGGCGCCGGCGGCTGCTCTACGCGGCGCTCTCGATCCTGCTCGGCCTCGGCGGGCTGGCGCTGCTCCTGGCCGGCCTCTTCGGCAACGCCGGCGCCGGCGGCGCGGCGGAGCTGATCGGCATCGGCGCCGTGATCATCGTCCTCGCCGTCTCCTTCTTCAGCCCGCGGCTGGTGCCGGCGCTGGCGACCGTCGCCGGCTGGCCGCTGGAGCGGCTGCGGCGCCTCACCGGCCGGCTGGCGCGCGAGAACGCGCAGCGCAACCCGAGCCGCACCGCGGTCACCGCGGCGGCGCTGATGATCGGCCTGGCGCTGGTCACCTTCGTCACCGTCTTCGCCGCCGGGCTGAAGAGCTCGGTCGCCCAGGTGGTCGACGAAAACTTCGCCGGCGGCCTGGTGATCCAGAACACCGACGGCTTCTCGCCGATTCCCGCCGGCGTCGCGGTCGCTGCCCGCAAGGTGCCGGGCGTCGAGACGGTGGCGACGATCCGCTCGGCGAAGGCGAGGGACCTGAGCGGCGGCGGCACCCCGAAAGTCTCCGGGCCCTCGCCGGACATCGAACAGGCGCTGGCCCTGGAATGGAAGCAGGGAGGGCCCCAGGCCCTGCGCCGGCTGCGCGACGACCAGGCCGTCGTCTCCGAATCCTTCGCCTCCGAAAACGGGCTCGAAGTCGGCGACTCCTTCCAGCTCCTGAGCCAGACGCGGCGGCGACCCAACTTCACGGTCGCCGCCGTCTTCGAATCGAAGCTGGACGTGCTCGGCAGCGTGATCGTCACCCAACCGGTGATGGCGGCCGACTTCGACCAGACCCAGGACCAGATTGACTTCGTCGTCACCGAACCCGGCGCCGACGCGGCGACCGTGCAGGCGATCCTCTCGAAAGGCGTCGAAGCCCTCTTCCCGGTCGCCGAAGTCCTCAACCAGCAGGAACTGAAGGAAAACCGGGAAGAACAGGTCGGGCAGCTGGTCAACCTCTTCTACGCGCTGCTGGCGCTGGCGATCGTGATCTCGCTGTTCGGGATCGCCAACACCCTGGCGCTCTCGATCCACGAACGCACCCGCGAGCTGGGGATGCTGCGGGCGATCGGGATGTCGCGGCGCCAGGTGCGGACGATGATCCGCTACGAGTCGGTGATCACGGCGCTGATCGGGGCGATCCTGGGGATGGTGCTGGGGATCGTCTTCGCGGCCCTGATCGCGCAGCCGCTGAAGGACGAAGGGTTCACGCTCTCCTACCCGATCGGCTCGCTGGTCGTGCTGCTGGTCCTCGCCGCCGGCGCCGGCGTCCTGGCGGCGATCGCGCCGGCGCGGCGGGCCTCGCGGCTCGACGTGCTGGAGTCCCTGCAGTACGAGTAGCGGCGTACGCTGGCGGGGTGCCGTCGCGACGGATACCCCTCGGCCTCAGCGGCGAGCCGCCCCCGGGCTGGCTCGGCGCCCTCTCCTCGCTCGCCGTCGTCGCCCTCGGCACGCTGCTGGTGCTGCCGCTGAAGTCGGTCGCGACCCCGGTCTCGCTGGGCATCGTCTTCATCCCCGGGGTGCTGCTGATCGCGACCGTCTGGGGACTGCGGCAGGGGCTGCTGACGGCGGCGCTCAGCGCCCTCAGCTTCAACTGGTTCTCGATCCCGCCGGTCGGCCGCCTCGACATCGCCGACAAGCACGACTTCGTCGCCTTCGTCGTCTTCGCGATCGTCGCCCTCGCCAGCGGCACCCTGGCCGAGCTGGCCCGCGCCCGCGCCGCCGAGGCCGAGCGCCGCCGCGAGCAGGCCGACCGCGCCCTCGCCGAGCTGGAGGAGATGGCGCGCGAGCGCGACCGCATGCAGGCGGAGGCGATCGAGGCCGAGGCGCTGCGCCGCTCCGACGAGCTGAAGACGGCGCTGCTGCGCTCGGTCTCGCACGACCTGCGGACGCCGCTGACCTCGATGATCGCCGCCGGCGCCGCCCTCGACTCGCCCAGCATCGACGCCGCCGAGCGCCACGAGCTGAGCGAGGCGGTGGTCGAGGGCGGCCAGCGGCTCTCGCGCCTGGTCGAGAACCTGCTCGACGTCTCGCGGCTGGAGTCGGGCAAAGCCGAGCCCAGCCGCGAGCCGGTCGACCTCGGCGAGCTCCTGGAGGCCGCCCGCGACTCGATCGGCACCGAGGCCGAGGTGCGGCTGGCGATCGACCCGGAGCTGCCGGCGTTGCACGCCGACGCCGCCCAGCTCGAGCGCGCCTTCGCCAACCTGCTCGACAACGCCGTCGTCCACGGCGAGGGCCAGCCGGTCCTGGTCCGCTCGCGGCTGGTCGGGCCGCGGCTGGTGGTGCGGGTGGTCGACCGCGGCCCCGGTATCCCCGAGGGCGACCGCGAGCGCATCTTCGAGCCCTTCTTCCGCGCCGCCGGGCCCGACGCCAACCACGGCTCCGGCCTCGGCCTGGCGATCGCCCGCGGCTTCATCGAGGCCAACGGCGGCGAGATCGGGGTCGAGTCGCTGCCGGGGCAGGGCAGCAGCTTCGTCGTCACCTTCCCGGCCCCGGGGGCCGCCGCGGGCAACGGCGGGGCCGGGACCGGCGGGGCCGAGCGGTGAGCGCGGCGCCGCGGATCCTCGTCTGCGACGACGAGCCGCAGATCCTGCGGGCGCTGACCGTGATCCTGCGCGACGCCGGCTACGAGGCGGTGCCGGCCAGCACCGGGGAGGAGGCGCTCGACCGCGCCGCGGTCAAACCGCCGGAGGCGGCGATCCTCGACCTGATGCTGCCCGACGTCGACGGGGTCGAGCTGACGCGGCGGTTGCGCGAGTGGAGCCAGATGCCGATCCTCGTCCTCTCCGCCGTCGGCGAGGAGGACCGCAAGGTCGAAGCGCTGGCGGCCGGCGCCGACGACTACGTGACCAAGCCCTTCGGCCCGCGCGAGCTGGTGGCGCGGCTGGAGGCGCTGCTGCGGCGCGCCCAGCCGCAGGGCGCGGAGCCGACGATCGTCGCCGAGGGGATCGAGATCGACCTCGCCGGGCGCACGGTCCGCCGCGACGGTGAGCCGGTCCACCTGACCCCGACCGAGTTCGGCTTGTTGCGGGAGTTGGCTCGTAACCGTGGCAAGCTGATCACCCACCGCGCCCTCTTGGTCGAGGTCTGGGGGGTCGAGTACGAAGACGACTTCCAGGTTCTGCGCGCCCACGTCGCCAACCTGCGCCGCAAGATCGAGCCCCCCGACGGCCCTCGCTACATCAAGACCGACCCCGGCGTGGGCTACCGCTTCGCGGTCTGACAGGTCTTCACACGATCTGTATGGGGGCGACGGATTGCTTCATGCGGCCTTGACGGGGGCGGGCGCATGATCGGCACATGCCACTCGCAGACATCTTTCCCGGTGGTGGCGGCCCGCTCGCCGACCTCCTCGCGATAGCGATCGCGGTCGGCCTCTTCGCCCTCCTCTACTGGGCGATCGACCTGATCGACCGGATATGACCCTGACCCTCGCCACGATCACCGCTGCGGACATCTTTGGCCTGATCGTCTCGGCCTTGGTCTGCGTCTACCTGATCTACGCGCTGCTGCGGGGAGAGAAGCTCTAGATGTTCCAGGGTTGGGTCCAGATCGCGATCTATATCGCCGTCCTCGTCGCCCTGGTCAAGCCGGTCGGCATTTACATGGCGCGCGTCTTCTCCAACCAACGCGTCTTCCTCAGCCCCGTCGTCGGGCCGATCGAGCGCCTCACCTACAAGGTGTTGCGCGTGAAGCCCGAGGCGGAGGGCCAGGACTGGAAGGCCTACGCCCGCAGCGTGATCGTCTTCTCGCTGTTCTCCTGGCTGGCGCTCTACCTGATCCTCCGCACCCAGGGAATCCAGCCGTTCAATCCGCAGGGCTTCCACTCCGGACCCTGGGACCTCAGCTTCAACACCGCCTCCTCGTTCGTCACCAACACCAACTGGCAGTACTACGGCGGCGAGACGACGCTCACCTATTTCACCCAGATGGCCGGTCTGACGGTCCAGAACTTCATCTCAGCGGGCGTCGGGATCGTCGTCGTGATCGCCCTGATCCGCGGCATCGTCGCCCGCTCCGGTCGCGAGATCGGCAACTTCTGGCAGGACCTGGTCCGCACCCTCCTCTACATCCTGCTGCCGATCTCGATCATCGGCGCCCTCTTCCTCGTCTCCCAGGGGGTGATCCAGAACCTCGGCGATTCGTCGGTGATCCACACCCTCACCGGTGGCCAGCAGATCCTGGCCCAGGGCCCGGTCGCCTCGCAGGAGGCGATCAAGGAGCTCGGCACCAACGGCGGCGGCTTCTTCAACGTCAACTCGGCCTACCCGTTCGAGAACTCCAGCGGCCTGACCAACTTCTTCGAGATGCTGCTGATCCTCGTCATCCCGGCCGGGCTCACCTACACCTACGGCCGCATGGTCGGCAGCCAGCGCCAGGGCTGGGCGATCTTCTCGGCGATGTTCGTCCTCTTCGTCGCCGGCGTCGCCGTCGTCTACATCGCCGAGCAGCACGGCACCCCCGCCCAGCACGCGGCCGGCCTCCACACCCACGCCTTCAGCGGCTCGACCGGCGGCAACATGGAGGGCAAGGACCAGCGCTTCGGAATCGCCGGCACTTCACTTTGGACGGCGATCACCACCGTGACCTCGTGCGGCGCGGTCAACGGCGCGCTGGAGTCGCTGACCGGGCTCGGCCAGCTGGTGCCGTTCTCCAACCTCAGCTTGAGCGAGGTCGTCTTCGGCGGCGTCGGCACCGGCCTCTACTCGATGCTGCTCTACGTCATCCTCGCCGTCTTCATCGGCGGCCTGATGGTCGGGCGCACCCCCGAGTACCTCGGCAAGAAGATCCAGGCGCGGGAGATCAAGCTGGTCTCGCTTGGCGTCCTCGTCACCCCGCTCGTGGTCCTGCTCTCCTCCGGCCTCGCCTCGGCGACCCGCTTGGGGACGCGCTCGATCTACGCCGGCATCAACCCGCAGGGCTTCTCGGAGACCCTCTACGCCTACCTCTCCCAGGCCAACAACAACGGCTCCGCCCTGGCCGGTTACACCGGCTTCATCCAGCCCAACGCGCCCGGCAACGTCGGCGCCTACGGGATCAGCTTCGCCGACCTGCTCGGCGGTGGGGTGATGGTGATCGCCCGCCTCCTGCCGATCCTCTTCGTCCTCGCCGTCGCCGGCGCGCTCGCCGGCAAGAAGGTCTCGCCGGCGGGCCTGGGGACGATGCGGACCGACAACCCGACCTTCGTCATCCTGCTGATCGGCGTCGTGATCTTGGTCGGCGCCCTGACCTTCTTCCCGGCACTCCTGCTCGGGCCGGTCGTCCAGAGCCTGACCACGAGGTTGTTCTGATGTGGAAGGACCTCAAGACCGGGCTGATCGCGATCGTCGCGATGACGGTCTTCCTCGGCCTCGCCTACCCGCTGGCGATCACCGGCATCTCCCAGGTCGTCTTCCCCAGCAAGGCCAACGGCTCCAAGGTGAGCCTGAATGGCAAGGTCGTCGGCTCGAGTCTGATCGGCCAGGAATTCAAGGGCAAGGCCTACTTCCACTCGCGCCCGTCGGCGACCGAATACTCCGGCGACGTCACCTTCTTCGGCAACGCCGCCCCCAACAGCCCCGAAGCACGCGAAGAAGTCCGCGAATACATGAAGGCTTATCTGCAGCTCGAGAAGCCCTACGACAAGGCGCTGACCAGCGAAGGCGTTCCGGTCGACGCCGTCACCCAGTCGGCCTCCGGCGTCGACCCTGAAATCTCACAGGCCAACGCCTGGATTCAAGCGCACCGCATCGCCGCCGTGCGCCACCTCTCGCTCACCAAGGTCGACGAACTGATCTCCGACCACACCGACGGCCGTTTCCTCGGCGTCCTCGGTGAGCCGGGGGTCGACGTCCTCGAGCTCAACATCGCCCTCGACAAGGAAGCGCCGATCAGATGACCACCGAAGCTCAGGCTCGCTCGCTCTTCGACCCGGAGATCCTCCGCCCGGCTCTCTGGGAGTCCGTGAAGAAGCTCGATCCCCGCGTGCAGGCCCGCAACCCGGTGATGTTCGTGGTCGAGATCGGCGCCGTCATCACCACCGTCGCCTGGCTGATCCAGGTCTTCGGCGGCAAGCCGCTCGGCGGTGGCCACGAGGCGGCCTGGTTCACCTTCTCGATCTCGATCTGGCTCTGGCTCACCGTCGTCTTCGCCAACATGGCGGAGGCGCTGGCGGAGGGACGCGGCCGTGCTCAGGCGGCGAGCCTGCGAGCGATGCGGACCGAGACCACCGCCCGCCTGCGCGACGGCGGCGAGAAATCCGCCGCCGAGCTGACCCGTGGCGACGTCGTCGTGATCGAGGCGGGGGAGCCGATCCCCGGCGACGGCACCGTGATCGAGGGCATCGCCTCGGTCGACGAGTCGGCGATCACCGGCGAGTCGGCGCCGGTCATCCGCGAGGCCGGCGGCGACCGCTCCGCCGTCACCGGCGGCACCAAGGTGCTCTCCGATCGGATCGTGGTCGAGATCACGCAGGAACCGGGCAAATCCTTCCTCGATCGGATGATCGCCCTGGTCGAGGGTGCAGAACGGCGCAAGACCCCGAACGAGATCGCGCTCGGGATCCTGCTGGCGGCGCTGACCCTGATCTTCGTGATCGTCATCGTCTCGCTGCGCCCGTTTGCGCTTTTCGCCAACACCGAACTCTCGGAGACGACCCTGATCGCGCTGCTGGTGGCGCTGATCCCGACCACGATCGGGGCGCTGCTCTCGGCGATCGGCATCGCCGGCATGGACCGGCTGGTGCGCCGCAACGTCCTCGCCCTCTCTGGCCGCGCCGTCGAGGCCTCCGGCGACTGCGATGTGCTGCTGCTCGACAAGACCGGGACGATCACGCTCGGCAACCGCGAGGCGACCGAATTCATCCCGATGCCGGGTGTGGAGGAGAGCGAGCTGGCCGAGGCGGCGCAGATGTCCTCGCTCGCCGACGAGACGCCCGAGGGACGTTCGATCGTCGTCCTCGCCAAGGGCTTCGGCATCCGCGAGCACGAGTTCGCCGGCCACGAGCCGACCTTCGTCCCCTTCACCGCGCAGACGCGGATGAGCGGCTGCGACTTCAACGGCACCCGCCTGCGCAAGGGCGCCGGCGACGCGATCGAGGCCTGGGTCGCCGCGGAGGGCGGGCGCGCCCCGGCCGAGCTGAGGGCGCAGCTCGATCGCATCGGTCGCGAGGGAGGAACCCCGCTCGCCGTTGCCCGCAACGAGCGGGTGCTCGGCGTGATCTACCTCAAAGACATCGTCAAGGAAGGGATGAAAGCCCGCTTCGACCAGCTGCGGGCGATGGGCATCCGCACGATCATGGTCACCGGCGACAACAAGCTGACCGCCGCGAAGATCGCCGAGGAGGCGGGGGTCGACGACTTCCTCGCCGAAGCGACCCCGGAGCGCAAGCTCGAGCTGATCAAGGAGCAGCAGTCCGACGGCCGTCTGATCGCGATGACCGGCGACGGCACCAACGACGCCCCGGCGCTGGCCCAGGCCGATGTCGGCGTGGCGATGAACACCGGCACCCAGGCCGCCCGCGAGGCTGGAAACATGGTCGACCTCGACTCCAACCCGACCAAGCTGATCGAGATCGTCGAGGTCGGCAAGCAGCTGCTGATCACCCGCGGCGCCCTCACCACCTTCTCGATCGCCAACGACGTCGCCAAGTACTTCGCGATCCTGCCGGCGATGTTTGTCGCCACCTACGCCACCGCCGGCCACGGTGGCCCGCTCGGCGCCCTCAACGTGATGTCCCTCGGCACCCCGGAATCGGCGATCCTCTCGGCGGTGATCTTCAACGCCCTGATCATCCCCCTGCTGATCCCGCTCTCCCTGCGCGGCGTCCGCTACCGGCCGATCGGCGCCACCGGGCTGCTGCGGCGCAACATGCTGATCTACGGCCTCGGCGGCCTGATCGCCCCCTTCATCGGGATCAAGCTGATCGACCTCGTCGTCCACAACCTGCTGGGAGCCTGAGCCAGGGGGGCCGGGATGGAGCGCGGCCGCTACAAGATCTTCCTCGGGATGGCGGCGGGGGTCGGCAAGACCTACCGGATGCTGCAGGAGGGTCAGGCCGAGGCCGCCGCCGGTCGCGACGTCGTGATCGGCTACCTGGAGCCGCACCGGCGCGAGGAGACCAGCGCCCAGGCGCGCGGGCTGGAGACGCTGCCCCGCCGCCGGATCCCGATCGGCGACGTCGTCGTCGAGGAGATGGACCTGCCGGCGCTGCTCGCCCGCGACCCGGAGTTGGCGCTGGTCGACGAGCTCGCCCACAGCAACGCCCCCGGCCTCGTCCACGGCAAGCGCTTCGAGGACATCGCCGAGGCGCTGGAGGCGGGGATCGACGTCTTCTCCACCGTCAACGTCCAGCACCTCGAGTCGCTCAACGACCAGGTCGCCGAGCTGACCGGGGTGCGGGTGCGGGAGACCGTGCCCGACTCGGTGCTCGGCGCTGCCGACGAGGTGGTGCTGATCGACCTCACCCCGGAGGCGCTGATCGCCCGCCTGCGGGCGGGCAAGATCTACCCCGGCGAGACGATCGACGCGGCGCTGAACAACTTCTTCCGGATCGAGAACCTCGCCGCCCTGCGCGAGGTCAGCCTGCGCCAGGTCGCCGAGGACGTCGAGTCCAAGCGGCTGGTCCACGGCCAGGACGAGCCGCTCGGCACCCGCGGCGAGGAGCGGGTCGCGGCCGACGCGCCGCGGGCGGTCGGCGAGCGGCTGCTGGCGCTGATCCGGCCCCAGCCCAGCTCCCAGCGCCTGGTCCGCCGCGCCTGGCGCTCGGCCCAGCGGCTCGGCACCGACCTCGACCTGCTCTGGGTGAAGCCGCCTGGGAAGCCGCTGGCGGGCGAGCAGGAGCGCCAGGTGACGGCGCTGCGCCAGCTCGCCTCGGTGCTCGGCGCGACGCTGCTGATCGAGGAGCACGACGACCTCGTCGCCGCTGTCGCCCGGGTCGTGCGCGAGCGCGGCTCCACCTACATCATGGTCGGCGAGGCGAAGCCGCCGCGGGGGCTGGCGCGCCTGCGCGAGCCGCTGCCGCAGCGGCTGATGCGGGCGACCCCGCCCGGCGTCGACGTCCGCATCGTCGCCCACCGCGGCCAGAGGGAGGGGGAGCGGTGATCGAGCACGTGCTGGTCGGCGTCGCCCTCTTCGCCGGGCTCGGCGGCGGCTACCTGATCGCCCGCTCGCGCCTGCGTGGCGGCCGCTCCCAGCGCCCCGACGCCGTCCATCAGATCCTCCTCCCCTTCACCGGCACCGAGATCTCCCGCCGCGCCGTCGACGCCGCCCTGCGCCTGGCCCGGGCCGAGGGCGCGACCCTGATGCCCGCCTACCTGGCCCAGGTGCCGAAGCGGCTGCCGCTGGAGTGCCCGATCCCGAACGAGGCGACCCGGGCGATGCCGATGCTGGAGGCGATCGAACAGCGGGCGACCGCCCAGGGGGTGCCGGTCGACGCCCGGATCGAGCGCGGCCGCTCCTACCGCCACGCGCTGGAGCGGCTGCTGGGCAGGGAGACCTTCGACCGGGTCGTGGTCTCGGCGACGGCGACCGGCGCCGCCGGCTTCTCCGGCGAAGACCTGGTCTGGCTGCTGCGCAAGGCGCCGGCCGAGGTGCTGATCCTGCGCCCGGGCCCGGAGGACCGGCGGGTGCTGAGCGCGACCGGCCCCGGCGGCAACGGCGCCGCCCCGGTCTAGTCGCGGCTGGGCCGGCGGGCTCGGTCAGAGCCCGAGCACCGTCACCGCGACCAGGACCAGCGAGAGCGCCGAGGTGACCGCGACCGTCGCCGCCGTCAGCCCGTCGACGGCGCCGCGGTTGCGGTCCTCCCCCATCAGCTCCGGGTTGCGCGCCAGCCGCCAGATGAAGAAGAGGTTGATCGGCAGCAGCAGCCCGTTCACCACCTGCACCCCGACCAGCAGCGCGATCACCGGGATCCCGGGGATCACGGCGACGACCGTGGAGAGGGCGATCATCGCCGCGATCACGCCCATGAAGACGGGCGCCTCGCGTGCCCGGCGGCCGACCCCCTTCTCGAAGCCGAGCGACTCCGAGAGCACGTAGGCGGTGGCGATCGGCAGGATCGCTGCCGCCAGCAGGCTGGCGCCGAGCAGGCCGATCCCGAACAGCAGCTCCGCGTACTGGCCGGCCAGCGGCCCCAGCGCCTTCGCTGCGTCGGCGGCGGAGCCGATCGTGTGGACGCCGCCGGCGTAGAGGGTGGCGGCGGTGGCGATGATGATGAAGGCGGCGATCAGGTTGGCGAAGAGGGCGCCGGCGACCGCCTCGCGGCTCTCGGCCTTGAGCTCGTCCTTGCCCGCCCCGCGCTCGACCACCGCCGACTGCAGGTAGAGCTGCATGTAGGGGGTGATGGTGGTGCCGGCGGTGGCGACGAACAGCAGCAGGTAGGCGGGGCTGGTCTGGATCTGGGGGACGACCAGCGAGTGGCCGACTTCGCCCCAGTCGGGGTGGGCGAGGATCGCCGCGACCGGGTAGGCGAAGAAGGGGATCGTCAGCCAGATGAAGATGCGCTCGGCGGAGCGGTAGGAGCCGCGCAGGATGATCAGCCAGATGCAGCCGGCGGCGATCGGGACCGAGACCTGGACCGGGATCCCGGCCAGCCCCAGCGCCGCGCCGACGCCGACGAAGTCGGAGATGCAGATGCCGACGCTGGCGATCAGCACCGCGGTGGTGGCGAAGGCCGACCAGCGGATCCCGTAGCGCTCGCGGATCAGCTCGGCCAGGCCCTTGCCGGTGATCACCCCCATCCGCGCCGCCGCCCGCTGCACCAGCGCCAGCGAGACGGTGATCAGGACCATCGCCCAGAGCAGGCTGTAGCCGTACTTGGCGCCGACCGAGGAGTAGGTGGCGACGCCGCCGGCGTCGTTGCCGGCGTTGGCGGCGATCAGGCCGGGGCCGAGCAGGCCGAGGAAGACGAGGACGCGGCTACGCCGCGAGCGCAGCCGGGCAGGCAGGTGCGGCCGGGCGCTCGTCAGCGACCGGGCGCGGCGCATGGCGGCCCGTACTCGGGACGCCATCGAGTGCCTCGTGTTCGATCAGGATCGCCATCGCGCCGGGCAGTCTACGCTCGCCCGCGCCTACTCGTCCCCGAGCAGGCCGAACCGCCGCCGCCAGCCCTTCGGCAGCATCACCTCGAGTACGTCGTCGACGGTGACGACGCCGATCATCCGTTCCTCGGCGTCGAGGACCGGCGCCGCGATCAGGTTGTAGTCGGCCATCAGCCGGGCGACTTCCTCGAAGTCGGCCTCGGGGATCAGGTGCGGGACGTACTGCAGGTCCAGCTCCGTCAGGCCCGCCTCGGGGTCGGCGCGGACCAGGGCCGCCAGCGGCACCGCGCCGAGGAAGCGGTGGCCGGCGTCCATCACGTAGACGCTCGACAGCATCTCGTCGGCGAGCGAGCTGCGGCGGACCCGCTCCAGCGCCTCGCCGGCCGTCGCCTGGCGGTAGACGCTGACGAAGTCGGGGCTCATCAGGCCACCCGCCTCGGCTGGGTCGTAGCCGAGCAGCGCCCGCACCTTGCGCTGCTGCGGCGCCGGCAGCAGATCGAGGACCACCGCCCGCCGCCGCTCGTCCAGCTCGGCGATCAGGTCGGCGGCGTCGTCGGGCGCCATGCGGGCGATCACGGCGGCGACGTCGGCGTCGGAGCGGCGCTCGATGAACTCGAGCTGGTGCTGCTCGTCGAGCTCCTCGAAGACGTCGGCCTCGAGCTCGCGGTCGTCCTGGCCGACCGCCTGGATGATCTCCTCCCCCTCGCGGTGGGAGGCGGCCTCGACCAGGTCGGCGATCTGGGCCGGGTGGAGTTTCGCCAGCCGCGGGTGGAGGACGCGCAGGCGCACCGAGGCGGCATCGCCGGCGAAGGGCTCGACGCTGGCCCAGTCGAGGAACTCGCCGGTGGCGATCCGGCGGCCGAGCGGCCGCGGCAGCAGCCGGCGCATCCCCCCGCGGGCGCCGGTGTCGACGCCGACGACGCGCCACCAGCCCTCGACCCGCGCCAGCTCGACCTCGTTCGCCCGCACCAGCCGCGCCCCCTCGACGTTGATCAGCTGATGGTCGAGGACGTCGTGCTTGAGCAGCACCTCCTCCGGCCGCCGCGCGAACGGCCGCAGGTCGAGCTTGGCCTTGCTGAGAACCGCTTCGCCGGGGGCGAGGTCGGCGAGCCGCTCCGAGGGCAGGTAGGACTGGCGCCCGGCCACCGTCACCAACAGCCCCGTGATCGGCGGGTAGCCGGCGCCGCTGAGGCGGACGATCAGGTCGTCGACCCGGCCCAGTCGCTGGCCGTCGCTGTCGCGCAGCGCCCCCCCGGTCACCAGCGAGAGGTGGAGGATCTTCGGCGCCGCGGCCAGCTCCGTAGCCATGGCGACATCCTAGGCGCCGGCCCGGCCTCGCGTGCGCGCTCGCGGCCCGGCTCAGCGGCCGGCGTCGCCGGGGGCGAGCCCCATCCGCAGCGCCCCGGCGACCTCGAGCATCGCGCCGTGGGCGCTGGGGCAGACCGCGGTCTGGTTGACGAAGCTGTGGACGAGGCCGGAGTGGCGGCGCAGGGCGACGTGGACGCCGGCCTCGCGCAGCCGCTCGGCGTAGGCCTCGCCCTCGTCGCGCAGCGGGTCGAAGCCGGCGGTGGTGACGTAGGCGGGCGGCAGGCCGCGCAGGTCGGGCGCCCGCAGGATCGAGATCCGCGGGTCGCTCCTGTCGGTCCCCTCCGGCAGGTAGTGGCGTTCGAACTGCTCCATGTCCGCCTTGGTCAGCAGGAAGCCCTCGGCGAAGAGCTGGCGCGAGGGGAGGTCGCCGGCGGTGTCGGTGGGCGGGTAGATCAGCAGCTGCATCGCCGGCATCGCGCCGCCGCCGGCGCGCGCCAGCAGGCTGACGACGGCGGCCATGTTGCCGCCGGCGCTATCGCCGCCGACCGCGATCCGCTCCGGGTCGAGGCCCAGCTCGGTGGCGTTGGCGGCGGCCCAGGCGAAGCCGGCCCAGGCGTCTTCGAGCGGGGCCGGGAAGGGATGCTCCGGCGCCAGCCGGTAGTCGATCGCGAGCACCGCGGTGCCGGACTCGGCGGCGAGGAAGCGGCAGACGCCGTCGTGGGTGTCGAGGTCGCCGATCACCCAGCCGCCGCCGTGGTAGTAGACGAGGAGCGGCGGCGACGTGCCGGCGGGCAGGCCGCTCGGAACGTAGAGCCGGGCCGGGATCGGCCCGGCGGCGCCCGGGACCTCGATCGCCTCGACCCGTGCCATCGGGATCGGCGGCCGGGCGGCGACCACCTGTGCCTCGCGCCGGCTCTCGGCCCGCGCCGCCGCCACCGACTTGCCGACCAGGAAGGTGGGGCTGCCGGCGAGCTCGGCCAGCTTCAGCAGCGCCTGGACGTCGCTGGCGAGGGTCTGCCCGTCGATCGTCAGCGGCGCTCCGAACAGCCGCCGCTGACGCCGCGGCGACATCCCGCAGACGGACTTGATCAGCCGGTGCTCGGCGCGAGGGGGGAGGCGGGGTGGAGGGGTCATCGGCCGCACCGGAGGCTATCGGCGACCGATGTCACACACTCCGCCGCCACCGCGATATGGCGTCGGAGGGTCGATGGAGGCGACTGCGACTCCCGCCCCGCCCGCCCCGAGTCCGAGCGGCCCTTCCGCCGGGCGATCACCGAGACGCCGCGGCACGACGCGACCGTGGTGCTCGGCTGACCCTCAGTCGTCCTCGTCGGCGCCGATCAGCGATTCCTCGCCGGGCGAGAGATGGCCCTCGAGTATGCGCCGGCTGCTCCTCACCATCAGGTCATGACTTTCCTGCCGCAGCCTGGGGTCGTTGATGTTCACGCCGGGGGAGCCGTGGCGCCAGCCGTCCGCCGCTCCCACGGTCACGGTCGCCCGCTCTTCCCCGTTCTGCCTCAGGTAGGTCGCCAGGGGCTCGGGAAGCTCACCGGGCTCGGTCGGGTGAAACTCCAGAGGCTCGTGATCGGTGGCGTCGCTCATACTGAGAATTTAGCAGCGCGTGGGGCTGCCTCTGACCGAATCACTCCCTGACCCGGGGGAGGAAGGCGCTGAGGGTAAGGGCGAAGGTCGCCAGCCAGGAAAGCGCGGCGAGTGGGATCCAGGTCACCAAGATGGTGTGCGCTCGATCGGCGCTGACGGTCATCGAGGCGGCCGCGATGAACGCAAGGGCGCCGATCGTCGCCGTCAGCGTTCGGATCCCGAACAGAATCCGGGTCGCGAGGAGGTGCTCGCCGGGCCGGGCCAGGAAGGCGCCGATCAGGGCTGGGATGGCGACCAGGAGCACGGCGGCGGTGTCGCTGGCCCGGGCCACGTTGTGGTGGAAGACGACGCCGGCGGTGAGCGTCGCCGACACCGCCGCGCCCAGCGCCGCGGCGTTGCGTGGCAGCCCTCTGCGGATCGCGCGGAGATCGGTGCGGAGCACCCAGTTGGCATCGGACGGCACGTTGGTGAGATGAAGGTGGATGCGCTCCCCGAGCGTTTCGCTCTTGTCCGTCCTGGTCTTCCCGTCGGTGGTGACCGCCGACAGCATGCCGTCGATCAGCTCGAGGTTCTCCGGCGCTTTCACCTCGCAGTGATAGCTGCGCGCCATGCCGCCGCCGCCGGCTATCCAGCGGAAGCTCGCCGGCTTCCAGCCGAGCGCCGTCAGCACGGCCTCGCCGAGCTTTTCAGATCCGTACCCGACCGGCTCGTTGTAGGCGAACTTGATCACCCGCCTCGCGCCTGGATCTGAGATCGGCGTCAGTACGAGGAAGTTCTGCGCCAGATCGCGAGCCAGGTTCCTCAACTGGGTGTCACGGGCGAGCAGTCGCCGCCCGACTGGCGAGGATCGCTTGGGGTCGAACGCCTTCCGCACGGCCTCGGCGCTGTTCGCGGGAGAGGAGCTGGCGACCCCCTGGAGATCCAGGGCGGTTTGCGGGTCGAGCTCCTGACCGTGCTCTCTAAGCACCGTGCCGGCACGGGCGATCAGCGTGCCGGCGGCGACCCGCTCGTTTTTGTTCCTGGCGATCAGGGGCAGACTGCGCCCCTCCTCGTCACGGAGGTCGAAGGCAACCAGGGATTTCTTCGCCAGCAGGGCGAGCGGCACGAGGGGGACCCCGGAGTTGAGGTTTGTCACATCCACATAGTTGTCGGGGAGCTTGAAGTCAACGCTGACCGATCTTCTGGCGATCTGCTCGTCTTCGAAGGCGATCTGCTCAACTCTGCGACTGATCCACCGCGGATAGGTCAGCATGTCGGCCATGTGGGCCCCATGCACCAGGTCCGCCCTGGTGAGACGTTCGATCAACTTTCGGTGAATATGTCCGGGCGCAGCTTCAGCGCCTTGTCCATCGCCTCTTTGTCGGCGAAGCCCAAGACAACCTTGGCCTGCGTTTCCGCCACCTTGGCCTGTTCCTCGGCCTTGTCGCGCTTCACCTTTTCCTCATCGGCGGTCTTGTGCGCCTGCCGGGAGTCTTCCCTCGCCGCCGCGGTCGCCTGCTGGCCGAAGAAGTAGGTGGGTACCGCCCCGGTGATGACGCCGACCAGGGTGCCGAGCACGGCCCATACCTTGAGGCCAGAGTCGATTCCTTCCTTCTCGAAGACGACGATGAAGATCCCGCCGGCCAGGGCGATGAGCGCCAAGGCGATGATCGTGGACTGCCAACTGGGCTTGCTGTTCACGGAGTGTCTCCCCACGTAGGACTGGTTAATAGCACCCGATTAAAACAGCAAACCTACGTGAAGGGAGGGCCGGCTCGGCGACCGGCGCGACGGCTCAGCCGCAGCCGGTGTTGTTGCCGCACGAGGAGCAGGTGTAGCAGGAGCCCGTCCGCTGCATCATGCCGCCGCACTGCTCGCAGGCCGGGCCGAGGTCGAGGCCCTTCATCCTCGCCGGGCGGACCGGGGGGGAGTCGGTGAAGGCCGCCGCCGCGGGGACCGGCTCGCTCGCCTTGGCCTTCGCCGCCGCGCCGCCGCCGTTGGCCGGCTTGGCGTGACCGTTGCCGCCGTTGGCCGGGCCGGCGGTGTCGGTCGCGATCCCGAGCCCGAGCTGGGCGGTCTCGGCCTCCTGTTTGGCCCGCACCTCGCTGGTCATGATCCCCAATTCCTCGAGCGTGTCGGTGTCCTCGACGAAGCGGCTGGCGACCCAGCGCATGATGTAGTCGGGCAGCGATTTGGCGAAGGGGATCTCCGGGTTGCCGGTGATGCCCTCCGGCTCGAAGCGCATGTAGCTGAACTTGCGCACGAAGTCTTCGAGCGGCACGCCGTACTGGAGCCCGAGCGAGATCGCCGTCGCGAAGGCGTTCATCAGCCCCCGCATCGTCGAGCCCTCCTTGCCGATGTCGGTGAGGAAGATCTCGCCGACCGAGCCGTCCTCGTATTTGCCGGCGGTGATGTAGCCCTCGTGGCCGGCGATCGAGAACTTGTGGGTGATCGATTCGCGCTCGCGCGGCATCCGTTTGCGCTCCGGCGGCGCCGCCACGACCTCGACCTCCTTCTCCTCCTGGGCGTCGGTGCGCAGCGCCTGCGCCGTCTTCGAGCCGTCGCGGTAGATCGCCAGCGCCTTGAGGCCGCCGGTCCAGCCGCGCGTGTAGGCGTCGGCGATGTCGGCGATCGTCGCCGACTGCGGCAGGTTGACCGTCTTCGAGATCGCCCCGGAGATGAACGGCTGCGTCGCCGCCATCATGTCGATGTGGCCGGTATGGGAGATCGCCCGCTCGCCGACCGCGACGTCGAACACCGGCAGGTGCTCGTCCTTGAGGCCGGGGGCGCCGACGATCGTGTTCTTCTCGGCGATGTGGGCGTTGATCTGGTCGATCTCCGCCTCCGAGTAGCCCATCGCCCGCAGCGCCATCGGCACCGACTGGTTGACGATCGTCATCTGGCCGCCGCCGACCAGCTCCTTGAACTTGACCAGCGAGAAGTCGGGCTCGATCCCGGTCGTGTCGCAGTCCATCAGGAAGCTGATCGTCCCGGTCGGCGCCAGCACCGTCGCCTGCGCGTTGCGGTAGCCGTGCTCCTCGCCGAGCTCGACCGCCTCGTCCCAGGCCCGCTGCGCGGCCGCGAGCAGATCGCCCTTGATCCCGCTCGGGTCGACGTCGTGGGAGGCGTCGCGGTGCATCCGCATCACCCCGTTGTGGGCGTCGCGGTTGAGCTCGTAGGCCTCGTAGGGGCCGGTGGCGCCGGCGGCGATCAGCGCCGACTGGCGGTAGGCGCGGCCGGTCATCAGCGCCGTGATCGCGGCGGCGACGTTGCGGCCGGCGTCGGAGTCGTAGGGGAGGCCGTCCGACATCAGCAGGGCGCCGAGGTTTGCGTAGCCGAGCCCGAGCTGGCGGAAGCGGTTGGCGTTGGCGGTGATCTCCTCGGTCGGGTAGCTGGAGAAGCCGACGACGATCTCCTGGGCGAGGAAGACGATGTCGACCGCGTGCTCGAAGGGCTCGACGTCGAAGCTGCCGTCCTCGCGGCGGAATTTCATCAGGTTGAGCGAGGCCAGGTTGCAGGCCGAGTCGTCGACGTGCATGTACTCGCTGCAGGGGTTGGAGGCGTTGATCCGGCCCGACTCGGGGCAGGTGTGCCAGCGGTTGATCGTGGTGTCGTACTGGATGCCGGGGTCGGCGCAGCGCCAAGCGGCGTCGGCGATCTGGTTCATCAGCCCGCGCGCGTCGAGCGTCTCCACCGGCTCGCCGGTGACCCGCGCGGTCAGCTGCCAGTCCTCGCCGGCCTCGACCGCCTGCATGAAGTCGTCGGTGACGCGGACCGAGTTGTTGGCGTTCTGGTACTGGATCGAGGTGAAGCCCTCGCCGTCGATCGACATGTCGAAGCCGGCCTCGCGCAGCGCTTCGGCCTTCTTCTCCTCGTCGGCCTTGCACCAGATGAAGTGCTCGATGTCCGGGTGGTCGACGTCGAGCACGACCATCTTCGCCGCCCGCCGCGTCTTGCCGCCGGACTTGATCGTGCCGGCCCAGGCGTCGGCGCCGCGCATGAAGGAGACCGGGCCGCTGGCGGTGCCGCCCTTCTTCAGCGGCTCGGTCGAGCCGCGGATGTTGGAGAGGTTGATGCCGGAGCCGGAGCCGCCGCGGAAGATCTTGCCCTCTTTGGTGTTCCAGTCCAAGATGCTCTCCATCGTGTCCTCGACGCTGAGGATGAAGCAGGCGCTGCACTGCGGCGTCTCCTCGAAGCCGACGTTGAACCAGACCGGCGAGTTGAAGGCCGCCTTCTGGTGCAGCAGGATCGCCGTCAGCTCGGCCTCGAAGACGTCGGCGTCCTCGGCGGAGGCGAAGTAGCCGCCCTCGCGCCCCCAGTTGGAGATCGTGCCGGCGACGCGGCCGATCATCTGTTTGACCGAGGACTCGCGCTCGGGGCTGCCGAGCTGGCCGCGGAAGTACTTCTGGGCGACGATGTTGGTCGCGTTCTGGGACCAGCTCTTGGGGAACTCGACCCCGCGCTGCTCGAATGCCGGGCTCTCGGGATTGCCGATCACCGCGTCGCGGAGCTCCCACTCGACCTGGTCGAAGGGATGCACGCCGGCAGTCGAGAACCGCCGCTCTATCGAGAGGCCCTGCAGACCGTTTTGGGGAGCGGTGGTGGCGGTCTTGGACATCGAACTTCTCCTCTCGCAGCGACTTTCAGATGGGCTGAGCAGGATCGTCAACGAGTCGGACAGACTTTGCGATCGCAGTTCCCGCAAAAGCCGCACATTTCGCGCCTTTCTCCCTCTATGGTGACAAGACGATGATGCGGGCGAGGGCCGCCGAGAGGGCGGAATCTGCAAAGGAAGTTGCAAGCGAGGCGATCGCCGCGGTCAAGCCGAAGCTGCGCGGGGTCTCGCACGAGTGGGCCTTCTTCCTCTCGCTCGGCTTCGGCGCCACCCTGATCATCCTCGCGAAAACGCCGAAGGCGACCCTGGCGGTGGCGATCTACGCGGTCAGCCTCTCGGCCCTGTTCGGCACCAGCGCCCTCTACCACCGCGTCAACTGGACCCGGCCCAACGTGCGCCTCTGGATGCGGCGCCTGGATCACTCGATGATCTTCTTCCTCATCGCCGGCACCTACACGCCGTTCGCGCTGCTGGTCCTGCACGGCGCCCTCGCCAGCGCGATCCTGATCGTCGTCTGGATCGGCGCGATCGCTGGCGCGATCGTCGAGATGGTCTGGATCGACCACCCGAAATGGGTGGCGGCGCTGATCTACCTCGCGCTCGGCTGGGTCGCCGTCGCCGCCTTCCCCGAGCTCTGGTCGGCGATCGGGGTCGGCGGCACCCTGCTGGTCGCCGCCGGCGGCCTCCTCTACACCGCCGGCGCCGTCGTCTACGCGACCCAGCGCCCCAACCCCAACCCGGCGATCTTCGGCTACCACGAGGTCTTCCACCTCTTCGTGATCGCCGCCGCGATCGCCCACTTCTCGGCGATCGCCTTCTTCGCCCTGCCGCACCGCTAGACGGCCAGCGCCTCGGCCTCCTCGACCGCGGCGACCAGCTCGCTGAGGATCTGCTCGAGCTGCTCGGAGAGCTGGGGGTCCAGCTCCAGGCGGCCGTCCTCGACCGCGAGCTCGGCGGCTTTGGCCACCGGCAGTTCCGCCTCGACCACGCGGCCGCCGAGGGCGCCCAGCACCTTGCGCGTCTCCGCCTGCGCCCAGACCGCGCCGAACATGCCGGTCGAGGCGCCGATCACCGCCGCCGGCTTGCCGTTGAGGGCGCTCTTGCCGGCCGGGCGCGAGGCCCAGTCCAGCGCGTTCTTGAGCACGCCCGGGATCGAGTGGTTGTACTCCGGCGTCGCCACCAGGACGGCGTCGGCCTCGCGAATCGCCTCGCGCAGCTCCTCCACCACCGCCGGCACCCCCGCCGCTTCGGCGTCGGCGTCGTAGGGCGGGATCTCCCGCAACCGCCCGAACTCGACCAGCTCCGCCCCGGCGGGCAGCCGCTCGGCGGCTGCCCGCAGCAGGGCGGTGTTGTGCGAGTCCCGGCGCAGGCTGCCGGATATGCCCAGGACCCGCATCGCTACTCGGCCTCCGCGACGAGCTCCAGGTCGACGGCGATGTCGACGTCGAACTCGAGCGCCTGGCCGCCGCTGGGCAGGTCGGCGTTCCAGTCGAGCCCGAAGCTGCGACGGTCGATCCTGGTCGCCAGCGAGAGCCCGACTCGGGCGTTGCCGCCGAGGTCCGCCCCGACCTGGCCGATGCGGCCGCTGGCCTGCACCTCGTGGGTCTGGCCGCGGATCTCCAACTGGCCGCGCACGGTCACCTCGTTGCCCTCGCCGAGGGCAATCTCGGTCGACTCGAACTTGAGCTGCGGGTGGCGCTCGGCGTCGAAGAAGTCGGGGGAGAGGAGGTGGCCCTTGAGCTGGTCCTCGTTGATATCGATGCTGTCGACCTCGACCGTGCCGGTCAGCTTCGGCGCCTCGCCTCCCTCGAGCTTCGCCTCGTAGGCCTCGAAGCCGCTGCGGAAGGTGGCGACGCCGTTGTGGACGACGGCGAAGTGGATAGTCGAGTGGACCGGGTCCACGGTGTAGGTCCCGGCCGGGACTGCCTGCTGGGTGACGGTCTCGGTGCTCATCTTGGTTCCTCTCAAGTCTGTTGTCGGATAAACGATTGACGCAGAAACCATCGTAGCAGAAAAGCTTGTATCTACAACTATTGTCCCGACAACGTTCATCTGCGATGATCCGGAGGCGATGACCGAGCCAGCGACCGCGACCAAGAGCCCCGCCGCGAAGGGCGAGTGCCCTGCCGAGACCCCCCACGGCCAGGCCTGGGGCGCCCTCGCCCGCACCCACGCCGCCGTCTCCCAGCGCCTGCAGGAGGCGCTCGCGCAGGGCGACTTCCCGCCGCTGCCCTGGTACGAGGTGCTCGCCACGGTCGCCGAGGCGCCGGAGCAGCGGATGCGGATGGGCGACCTCGCCGAGGCGCTGGTGATCACCCGCGGCGGCCTCACCAAGCTGGTCGACCGCCTGGTCAAGGCGGGCCTGCTGGAGCGGACCTTCTGCGAGTCCGATCGCCGCGTCAGCTACGCGACCCTGCTGCCGGCCGGCGGCCACCTGCTGGCGGAGATGCGGCCGGTGATCGTCGGCGAGCTCGAGCTCGCCTTCTCGGCCCGGCTCAGCGTCGCCGAGGCGAACGAGCTGCGCGACACCCTGGACCGGGTCCGCTCCTCGGCCTGCAGCGGCGTCGTCTGAGCGGGCGCGCCGGGCGCCGCCCTACGCCAGCGCCGCCGCGGCCCGCTCTTTGGCGGACTCGACGATCGCCAGCACCGCCGTCTCGCGGCCGTCGCGCAGCAGCTCGATCGGGTCGGGGTCGCCGTTGACGATCCCCTCGAAGAACTCCTTGCGGTCCTGGTAGGTCGGCAGCGTCCCCTTGGCCCAGCCGCGGGCGTCGTTGAGGATCACCGCCAGCCGCGCGTACTCCTCGCCGAACAGCGCCGCCACCTGCCGCTTCATCCGCTTCGCCAGGGCGGGGGAGGCGCCGGCGGTGGAGATCGCGATCGCCAGCGGCCCGGTGCGGACGATCGCCGGCAGGATGAAGTTGCAGAGCGGCGGCACGTCGACGATGTTGACCAGCATCGCCCGCCGCTCGGCGTCGTCGAAGACGGCGATGTTGACGTCGGTGTCGTCGGTGCAGGCGATCGCCATGAAGACGCCCTCGAGGTCGGCGGCGCCGGCGTACTCGCGCCGCTCCCACTCGATCGAGCCCTCGCGCGCCAGGTCCTCCAGCTGCGGGTGGGCGACCGGCGCGATCAGGGTCACGCCGGCGTCGCAGGCGAGCAGCCCCTCGACCTTCTCGAGGCCGATGTCGCCGCCGCCGACGACCACGCAGCGCCGCCCCTTCAGTTTCAGGCAGGCGATGTAGAACGGGGTCTCGAGCATGTCCCGCACGCAGGACTGATCGCAGATCCCCTTGCGAAGCTGGCAGACGCACTCCTTGCCGGCGTAGGCCTGGGCGGGCATGCGAGGGAGGTTAGAGAACCGGGGTCAGAGGGAGGCCAGCGTCAGCCGCAGGCCCTCTTCGAGGCTGGTCGCCGGGCGCCAGCCGAGCTCGTGTTCGGCGCGGCTGGCGTCGAGCGAGATCCGCTGCACCTCGCCGGCCCGCGGCGGCGCGAACTCGGGCTCGAAGGCCGCGCCGGCGTGGGGCGCTTTGTTCCCTGACGGGTGGGAGGAAGTCGCCCCACCCAGTCGCCCGAGCGTCTCCACCAGCTCCAGCACGCTCGCCTCCTCGCCGGTGCCGATGTTGACCGGGCCGGTCGTCTCCGACTCCGCCGCCGCCAGCGCCGCCGCGACCACGTCGCCCACATATATGTAGTCGCGGGTCTGGCTGCCGTCGCCGTAGATCAGCGGCCGCTCGCCGGCCCGCAGCTTGCCGCAGAAGATCGCGATCACCCCGGCCTCGCCGAGCGGGTCCTGGCGCGGGCCGTAGACGTTGCCGAGCCGCAGGGCGATGCCGGAGATCCCGTAGAGCCGCTCGTACAGCGCCAGGTAGCCCTCAGCCGCGTACTTGCTCTGGCCGTAGGCGGACATCGGCGCGATCGCCGTGCTCTCGTCCAGCGGCAGCGGCTTGCCCGCGCCCTCGCCGTAGATCGCGCCGCCGGTGGAGACGAAGACGAAGCGCCCGGCGCCGCCCAGCCGGGCCGCCTCGAGCACGTTGGCGCTGCCGCCGACGTTGATCGCGGCGTCGAAGGCGGGGTCCTCGATCGACTTGCGGACGTCGATCTGGGCGGCGAGGTGGAAGACGGTCTCGGGCCGGCGCTCGGCCGCCAGCGCGCCGAGCGCGGCAGCGTCGCGGATGTCGAGCTCGACCAGCTCGGCGCCCGCCGCCAGGGCTCCCTCGAGGTTGGCGCGGCGGCCGCTGCGGAGGTCATCGACGACGGTTACCTCGTCGCCGCGCGCCAGCAGCGCGTCGACCAGGTTCGAGCCGATGAAGCCGGCGCCGCCGGTGACCAGGGACCTCATGCGGCCGCCGATCCTACGGGGATCGGCGCGGGGCGGGAGAGCGATCGGCGGCGAGCGGCCCGAGCGGAACGGCCGAGCGCCCCTGCTACCTTTGCCGCCCGATGCGCCTGATCGTCACCGAGAAGAACAACTCCGCCAAGAAGATCGCCGAGATCCTCGGTGCGCCGACCGGTGGGCCGACCAGCGACAAGACTTTCAAAGTCCCCTTTTACAAGTGGACGGATGCCGCCGGCGAGGACCAGATGACGATCGGCCTCAAGGGTCACGTGCTCGGCCCGGCCTTCCCCGAGGGCTACTCGAACTGGCAGAAGACCGACCTGCACGACCTGATCGACGCCGAGCTGATCAAGGAGCCGACCGACAAAAACGTCGTCAAAGCGATCAAAAAAGTCGCCAAGGAGGCCGACGAGCTGGTGATCGCCACCGACTTCGACCGCGAGGGCGAGCTGATCGGGCTCGAGGCGCTGGAGGAGATGCTCGACGCCAACCCCGAGCTGGGCTCGCGCGAGGGCACCGCCGACGGCAGCCTGGTGATCCAGCGCGCCCGCTACTCGGCCCTGACCAAGGAAGAGATCGAGCGCGCCTTCGACAACCTCGACACCCTCTCCTACCCGCTCGCCAACGCCGGCGCCGCCCGCCAGGACATCGACCTGCTCTGGGGGGCGACGCTGACCCGCGCCGTCTCCCTCGCCAGCCGCCGCTTCGGCTCCAACTTCCTCTCCGTCGGCCGCGTGCAGAGCCCGACCCTGGGCCTGATCGTCGAGCGCGAGATGGAGCGCCGCGCCCACGTCGCCAAACCGTTCTGGGAGCTGTTCGCCAAGTTCGAGCACCCCGACGGCACCTTCGAGACCCACCACAGCGTCGACAAATTCTGGGACAAGGCCGAGGCCGACGCCGCCCTCGCCGGGACCGCGGCGCCGGGCGTGGTCAAAGCGGTGACCGCGCGCAAGAACACGCGCCGCCCGCCGACCCCCTACAACACCACCGCCTTCAGCACCGACGCCTCCAGCCGCCTCGGCATCACCCCCGCCAGCGCGATGCGGATCGCCGAGGACCTTTATATGGACGGCTTCATCTCCTACCCGCGCACCGACAACACGGTCTACCCGGCCTCGCTGCCGGTCAAGGAGCTGGTCTCCTCGCTGGTCCGGGTGCCGGAGTTCTCCGCCGCCGCTGGCCTGCTCGACGGCGAGCTGAAAGCGACCCGCGGCAAAAAAGAGACGACCGACCACCCGCCGATCTACCCGACCCAGGCGATCCACCCCGGCGCCCTCGACGGCTCGAAGAAGCGCGTCTACGAACTGGTCGTGCGCCGCTTCCTCGCCACCTTCAGCCCGCCGATGATCACCGAGTCGACCCGGGCCGACATCGAGGCCGGCTCGGAGACCTACTTCGTCCGCGGCTCGGTCGTCGTCGACCCCGGCTACGCCGGCATCTACACCTACGCCCGCTCCGCCGACGAGGAGATCCCGGCCCTGCGGGAGGGCCAGGAGCTGGCCCTCGACGGCGAGCCCTGGATCGTCGACAAGGAGACGCAGCCGCCCTCGCGGATCTCGCAGGCGAAACTGATCGAGCTGATGGAGGAGCGCGGCCTCGGCACCAAAGCGACCCGCGCCGACATCATCCAGAAGCTGTTCGACCGCGGCTACGTCTACGGCAACCCGCCGGTGCCCTCGGAGACCGGGATCGCCCTCTACGAGGCGTTCAAGAACTTCGTGCCGGCGATGGCGACGCCGGAGATGACCGCCCAGCTCGAGGCCGAGATGGACCGCATCGCCGCCGGCGAGATGACCAAGGGCACCGTCGTCGGCGAGAGCCGCGACCTCCTGCACAAGACCTGGTCGGAGATCGATAAGAGCCGCGAGGACCTGGCCAAGGTGATCTGGAAAGGGATGGACGAGGACCGCATCCTCGGCCCCTGCAAGGTCTGCGAAGAGGCCGGTCGCAAGAAGGAGGACGGCTCGCCCAACATGCTGCGGATCATCCGCGCGAAAAAATCGGGCAAACGCTTCGTCGGCTGCAGCGGCTGGACCCTCGACGACCCCGACTCCTGCGACCAGACCTTTCCGCTGCCCCAGCGCGGCGACGTCTTCAAGCTCGAAGACCGCTGCTCGATCTGCGGCCAGACGCCGCGGCTGAAAGTCGTCCCCTTCCGCGGCCGCCCCTGGAACCTCTGCCTCAACGACGACTGCGAGTCGATGCAGGAGATGAAGAAACGGCGGGCCGAGCGCGAAGCCGCCAAAGCGGCGAAAGCGGAGATGGACAAGAAACCCCCCGTCAAGGGCGACGAGGACGCTCTCGCGAAAGCGAAGAAAGCCAAAGTGAAAGCGTCCAAAGCGGACACCGCGACGCGCGGGCGCAAACGCGCCAAAGCCGCGGCCAAAGGCTGAGGCCGCCGGCGTTGTTCATCTCCCTCGAGGGAGTGGACGGCTCGGGCAAGAGCACCCAGGCGCGGCTGCTGGTCGAGGCGCTGGGCGCGGAGACGGTCGCGATCCGCGAGCCGGGGGGGACCGAGGCGGCGGAGCGGATCCGGGCGCTGCTCGCCGATCCCACGGTCGAGCTGGAGCCGCTGGCGGAGCTGATGCTGTTCTGCGCCGCCCGCGCCGACCTCACCGAGCGGGTGATCCGGCCGGCGCTGGAGGCCGGCCGCGACGTCGTCTCCGACCGCTTCTCCGATTCCAGCGTCGCCTACCAGGGGGCGGCGCGCGGGCTCGGGGTCGGCGAGGTGATCGGCCTCTGCGACACTGCCACCGACGGCCTCTGGCCGGACCTGACGCTGCTGCTGCGGCTCGACCCCGAGCTCGGCCTCGGCCGCGCCGAGGGCGAGGACCGCTTCGAGGCCGAGGGCCTCGACCTGCAGCGCGCCGTCGCCGCCGCCTACGAGGAGATCGCGATCATCGCCAGTGACCGGGTCGTCGTCGTCGACGCCACCGGCACGGTCGACGAGGTCCACACCCGGGTGATGGAGGCGGTCCGGAGGCACTCTCAGTGAGGTGCGTTCGTTCCTTGTCCGACTCTGTCGGACAAACGGCGAACGCAGCGCGATGAGCACGGCGCTGGAGACCGCGACCGAGCACCAGGCGCGGGCGCGGGTGGCATTGAGCGCGGCGCTGGCCGGCGGTCCCTCGCACGCCTACCTCTTCCGCGGGCCCCGCGGCGCCGGCAAGCGCGCCGCCGCGCGCGCCTTCGCCGCCGAGATCCTCGCCAGCGGCGCCGAGGACCCCGACGACGCCCGCCGCCGCGCCCTGCTCGACCCCTCGCCCCATCCCGACCTCGTCTGGCTGGCGCCGGCCGGCGCCCAGCACATGGTCGACGACGTCCGCGAGCGGGTGATCCGCGCCGCCGCCTACCGGCCCTTCGAAGGCGCCAAGCGGGTCTTCGTCGTCGAGGCGGCGGAGGCGATGCGCGACGAGAGCCAGAACGCGCTGCTGAAGACGCTCGAGGAGCCGCCCGCCTTCGTCCACCTGATCCTGATCAGCTCCGAGCCCGAGGCGCTGCTGGAGACGATCGCCTCGCGCTGCCAGCCGGTCGACTTCGCCCCCCTCAGCGCCGAGGTTCTCGAAGCCGCCCTGGCTGTCGATGGGCCGATTTCCAGTGATATAGACGGGAAATCGGCCCATCAACCTGAGGAGGTCGCGGCGGCGGCCCGGCTTGGGGCCGGCGATCTCGAGCGGGGGCGGTTGCTGCTCGGGGAGCAGGGGCGCGAGCTGCGGGCGGAGGCCGAGCGCTCCCTTGCCGCCGCGCTTGCCGGCGAGGTCGCCGCCGCCCCCTGGAAGCGGCTGCTGGCGCGGGCCGAGGCCGCCGGCGAGGAGGCCGAAGCCGAGGCCCGTGAGGCGCTGGAGGAGGAAGCGAAGGCGGGGATCAAGCGCACCGCCCGCGACATCGCCGACGGCGCCAAACGCGCCGGCCGCCGCCGCCGCACCGAGATCCTCGACCTCGGCCTCGAGCTCGGCGCCGCCTGGCTGCGCGACCTCGCCACCGTCGCTGCTGGCGCCGAGGACGTCGCCTTCAACCGCGACCGCCTCGCCGAGCTGCGGGCCCAGGCCCAGGGCCTCGACCCCGCCCGACCCCGTCGCGGCGCCGAGCTGGTCCAGGAGACCCGCCGCAGCCTCGACCTCAACGTCTCCGAGGAGCTGGCCCTAGAGGCCCTGTTCTTCCGCCTCGAGCGAGAGTTGGCATAGAGAAGCTTCAGATTCTTGAATTTTCACGTCCCATCGGTGCGTTCCCCGTCTTTACGGTCGCGACATGCCCTGGCCGATGCCGACCGAACTACCGATCGCCGGCGTATTCGTCGAGATCGTCTCGGAGACGGCTGGGACGATGGTCGTCTCGACCGGATTCCTGGCCGCTGCCCTTCGCGCGTTGACGATTCTCAGGGCGCCCCGGCAGAGCGGGTTGAGTGGATGACGGCGGCGGGATTCACTGGAGGCTTTGTCTTCGGCACCCTGGTCTTCATCGCCGATTGGGCGTTTGGCTAGACTGCCCGCATGGTTAGAGCGCTGACAATACGTTTCGCCATGATGTGCGTTGGAGTGGTTCCGCTCGTCTTCCTGGTCAATGTCCTCGACGCTCCTCCGGAGCTTGCCATGGTTTCCCTGTTGGTCTATATGGCAGTTGGGGCTCTCATCATCGGCAACTACTGCATCGCGCACGAAGACGAGATCCCGACCCGCGAGCGGCGCCGTCGGGCTCGCCGGGGTTGACCGTCGACGTCAGGTCCGCTCGGACTCAGGTCGGGCCTGCTCTGAGCCGACTCTGCCGCCGCCATTGCGATCTTCGGCGGCCTGCGCCCGCGCCTTTTCCAGCGCCCGCTCCTGGGCCAGCCGGGTTATCTGGGCGGCCTGGCGGGACATGATCACGCTGAAGTTGAGCGCCAGGCCGAGCAGCAGCAGCAGCACGATCGAGAACAGGGCGACGTTGGTGTTGCGGACGCCGAGCAGTTCGGCGACCAGCTTCAGCAGGCCGGGGAAGGCGGCGCCGGCGAGCATGCCGAGGCCGGCGACGAACCAGATCACGCTGTAGCGCTCCTGCAGGCGGTCGCGGCGGATCAGCTCCAGGATCAGCAGCATGAAGGCGATCGCCAGCACGGCGGCGACGATCCGCGTCTGCGAGGTCAGGTGGACGGTCGTCTTCGCTGCCGCCAGCGTCAGCGCGCTCACCGCTCCGTCTCCGCCTGGCGCGGCCGGAACTGGCCGACCAGCAGCACGACGACGCCCTTGAAGATGAAGAAGGCCGAGCGCAGCGGGGTCAGGAAGGAGCTGCCGCCGGCCCGCTCCAGCATCCGCACCGGCACCTCCTCGACCCGCAGGCCCTGGCGCACCGCCAGCTGCAGCGACTCGATCTCGGCGAAGTCGGGCGAGTAGTTCTCGCTGAACAGCGACATCACCCGCCGGTTCGCCGCCCGCATGCCGCTGGTCGTGTCGGTGAAGCGCTGGCGCGTCGCCAGGGTGAGGAAGAAGCGGAAGACGCTGGTGCCGATCCGCCGCGAGAGGGTCGGCCGGTAGTCGTCGCTGGCCGCGACCGCGTCGGGGTCGCGGTAGCGCGAGCCGATCACCAGGTCGGCGCGGTCGGCTTCGACCTCGGCCAGCAGCCGCGCCACCTCCGCCGCCGGGTGCTGGCCGTCGGCGTCGAGGTGGGCGCAGCACTCGTAGCCCTCGCGCAGGGCGTAGAGGTAGCCGGTCTGCAGCGCCGCGCCGAGCCCCTGGTTGAAGGGGAGGGTGGCGACGAGGACCCCCTCCGCCCGCGCCCGCGCCGTGGTCGCGTCGGTCGAGCCGTCGTCGACGACGAGGATGTCGGCGCCGGGCAGGTGCTCGCGAACGTCGGCGATCACGGCCGCGATCGACTCCTCCTCGTTCCAGGCGGGTATGAAGACGAGAGTCCGCACGGGCGTCGATTCTCCCACGCTGGCCCGGCGCCGCCCGGCCACGGCCCGAGGCGGGGATTGGTTTTGTGTTAGTAAACCTTCATGACGGATGGATCGCAGACGCCGCGGATCGGCATGCGCCTCTGGCTCACCGCCGCCTTCGCCGCGGTCAGCCTGATCACCGCCGGCGCCGTCTACCTCTTCGGCGACAACCAGCAGGCGCTGGTCGGGGCGGTGCTGATCGGCGTCCTCGCCGGCTTCCTGATCGCGGTCGCGATCTCGCACCGGGTCGTCCGCCTCGCCCGCGCCGCCGGCCAGATCGCCGACGGCTCCTTCGACGGCACCCTCGGCGTCTCCGGCCCCGACGAGATCGGCGACCTCGCCCGCGCCCTCGACTCGATGCGGGCCTCGCTGAAAGAGAGCTTCGGCGTCCTCACCGCCGACCGCAACAAGCTGGCGGCGATCTTCGACGGCCTCACCGACGCGGTGATGGTGGTCGACTTCGAAGGCCCGGTGCGCTTCTCCAACAGCGCCGCCTCGCGCCTGCTCGACAGCGCCGGCGAGCCGCAGGAGGTGGTGCTGCCGCAGCTGCACCGCGCCTCCGAGGTCGGCTTCTCCGCCCATCCGGCGCTGCGGATCGGCGACCGCGCCTACGCGATGACGGCGCGCTCGCTGCCGGACGAGCGGGCGGTGCTGGCGGTGCTGCGCGACCGCACCGAAGAGCTGCGCCGCGAGCTCGCCGAAGCCGACTTCGTCTCCAACGCCGCCCACGAGCTGCGCAACCCGCTGGCCGGGATCTCCGGCGCGATCGAGGTCCTGCAGGGCGGCGCCAAGAACGAGCCCAAGGACCGCGACCACTTCCTGGGCCGCCTGGCCGAGGACGCCGAGCGGATGAACCGGCTGACCCAGTCGCTGCTGACCCTGGCCCGGGTCGAGTCGCGGGGGGCGGCGGAGAGCGAAGTCGTCGACGTGCCGAAGGCGATCCGCGACGTCGTCGCCGCGGTCGAGGCGCCGCCGCACGTGGCGCTGGAGGTCGAGGTCGAGCCCGACCTCGCCGCCACCGGCGACCCGACGCTGCTGCGCCAGGTGATGATCGGCCTGCTCACCAACGCCTTCAAGAACACGCCACCGCCCGGCACCGTTACCGTTCGCGGCCGCCATGACGGAGAGGGGGAGGTCATCCTGGAGGTCGTCGACACCGGCACCGGTATTCCGGCGGCCGAGATCGAGCGCGTCTTCGAGCGCTTCTACCGCCGCAGCGAGTCGCGCAAGCAGGAGGGCTTCGGCCTTGGCCTGGCGATCGCGCGGCGGATGGTCGACGTGATGGGCGGCCGCATCGGCGCCGAGTCCCTGCTCGGCCAGGGCAGCACCTTCTGGGTGCGGCTGCCGCTCGCCCAACCGAGCCCGACCCCGGTGGCCTAGTGGTCCTCCCGGCAAATTCCGGCACCGATTTGGCGGCTGCAAACCTTCGCCCGCCTTTGTCCTCGGTCGGCCAAATAGTGGAACTATTCGGCCTCCCTGCGTCCGCGGCGTGCTCGGTTTTCGCTCGCCAAATCGACACCGGACTTACCGGGAGGACCACTTGAGCAGCGGCCGCATCCTGATCGCCGACGACGAGCCCTCGGTCCGCGACTCGGTCGGCTACGCGCTGGCCCAGGAGGGCTTCGAGGTGACCGCGGCCGAGGACGGCGACGTGGCGACGGCGCAGATCGGCGAGGCGATCCCCTTCGACCTGCTGATCCTCGACATCATGATGCCGGGGCCGAGCGGGCTCGACATCTGCCGCGAGGTGCGCTCGCGCAGCGCCGTGCCGATCATCATCCTCACCGCCAAGGACGCCGAGGTCGACAAGGTGGTCGGGCTCGAGGTCGGCGCCGACGACTACGTCACCAAGCCCTTCTCGGTCCGCGAGCTGCTCGGCCGCGTCCGCGCCCAGCTGCGCCGCCGCGAGCTCGACCGCTCGCCGCTGGCCCAGGCGGCGAGGATCGAGGCCGGCCCGGTCGCGATCGACCTCGTCCGCCACGTCGCCACAGTCCGTGGCGCCCCCGTCAACCTCACCCGCTCCGAGTTCCAGCTGCTGCGCCTCCTGGTCGGCCGCCCCGGCGAGGTCTTCGCCCGCGCCCAGATCATGGAGGAGCTCTGGCAGACCGAGTTCGACGGCGACGAGCGCGCCTGCGACGTCCACATCTCCAACCTGCGCCAGAAGGTCGAGCGCGACCCGCAGAAACCGGAGCTGGTGGTGACGGTGCGGGGGGTGGGGTACAAGTTCGACGGCGGCGGGGGCTGATTCAGGCCGCGAGCGGGGCCTCGGCCTCTTTTCCGACCCTGAAGGCGGTGACGATCGCCGCGGGTCGCTCGCCGAGCGAGTCCCTACGATCTTTTGCAGATGGCAGAGAGGCTCATCACCCGCTCGGACTGGCTCACGGCCCATCCCCCCGCTGCGCGGCAGCTCACCGAGACGCTCGCCGGGGTGGCCCGGCGCGCCCGTGCCGGTGAGGGCTTTCGCCACGCGGTGAGGGAGTTCCTGGGCGAGTTCGCGCTCCGGGTCGAGCCGAGTTCGCAGGCGGAGGCGATCGCCGAGCGGCCGCAGCTCACCGGGGATCCTCGTCATGACGCCTACCTGGGGGCGCTCGCGGAGCACCTCGCGGCGGTCCATCGCCTCAGCCGGCCGTCGTGGTCGGTCGAGCCCGAGCGGTTTCTCGACCGCTTCTGGTTCGTCAGCGACGTGCCCGGTTTCCGGGCGACGGCGATCGCCCAGGCCCCCGCCGCCTTCCGCCGCCGTGGCGTGTTCATCCCCGAGCGCTCCCTGCACCGCGTCTGAAGTGGATCGCGGAGAGATCATCGAGGCCCTCACCGTCCTGGCGGCCGAGTTGGAGCGCCGAGGCGTCAGCGCCGAGATGTACGTCGTCGGCGGTGCCGCGATCGCCCTCGCTTTCGACGAGCGGCGGGCAACGCGCGATATCGACGCCGTCTTCGAGCCGAAGAACGTCGTCTACGAAGCGGCCGCGGCCGTCGCCGAGCGGCTCGGGCTGCCGGCCGGCTGGCTCAACGACGCGGTCAAGGGCTTCCTCGATGGAGACGACCCAGCCGCGGCGCCCGTTCTCGATCTGCCGGGCCTCCGTTGCCTCGCGGCCTCTCCGGAGACGCTGCTGGCGCTGAAGGTTCTCGCCCACCGCGTCGGCGAGGACGAGGACGACGTGCGCCTGCTGGCGGCGGAGCTCGGCCTCGAGCGAGCCGACCAGGTTCTGGCGGTCGCCGAGCGCCGCTACGGAGACCGGCTCGACCCCGCCGCCCGCTTCTTCGTCGAGGAGCTGTTCGGCTCCGAGTAGCGGCGTTTCTCCTGGCGGCCGGGCTGATCTAAGCCGCCTTCATACCAAGCTGAAACCGTCGATTTGCAGGAGTAAACCACCCCTGCCTTGACTTCCAGACACATATGTGTCTTAATTTTGCTTGGATCAAGAAACACGGATATCCGCGTCTCTTGACAGTTGGAAGCGCAGCCCGGATGGGACCGGGCACAGGGAAAAGCCAGGGAGAGAGGGATGCATCGCATGCAGTTTCAAGCAGCTTCGAGCAGGGGCCACAGTGCCGGCGCCGCGGCGCCAGGCGTTGCGCCCTCTTTCTTCCGTTTCTCCCAGGCGGCATCCGTTGCTTCCCCTGGCGTGCGCGGCTCCCAGCGCCTTGAGGCATGCCCCGTCAGGGCCGCCCGTGGCCGCTCCACCGACCTTCTCGCCCCAACCCACACCACGACTCCCCAAGGAGGAGCAAAGTGATCGCACAGGCAATCGCCCGACTCACCGCCACCCGCGCCGCCCTCGCGCCGCGCGTCCGCCGCGGAAGCCTCCTCACCCGTGCCGCCTCGCCCGGTGCCGACGGGAGTAGTGCGCCTTCAGGCGGTTCTTCCTCTCACGCCGTCCGCATCGCCCTCCTGGCAGCGGTCACCGCCACCTTCTTCCTCTTCGCCGTCGCCGCGCAGGCCTCTGCCGCCTCGACGATCACGGTCGAACCCGCCGCCGGCTCCACCGGCGAAGGCACGATCATCGGCGGCGAAGAAGAAGGGCCGCTGACCGAGCTCAACTGCCACATCTCCGGTGAAACCGCCACCGGGCTCTGCGAAATGACGATCACCAGCGGCTTCGTGGAACTCACGTTTGAAGCCGTCAGCGAAGGCGAAGGCCATTTCGTGGAATGGAACGCCACCGGCGGCCTCGCAAGTAGCGGTTGCAACCATAATCAAAGGACTAAACCCCAATGCTTCGCGGCCGGGTCCTCCTCCTTCCCGGACTCCCTGCTGGAACCGGAGTTCTCAGCGCTGCCGACCGCCCCTCTCGTCACCACCCAAGGCCCCGGCACGATCACCGAAAGCTCGATCGTGATGAATGGCACCGTCGACAACGAAGGCGCCTCCGCAGGCTCATCCTGCAAGTTCCAGATCGCCCTCGAAAGCTCGCCCGCCACCATCATCGAAGAACCGGCTTGCTCGGTCAACCCGGTCACCGGCACTGCCTCAACCGCGGTCGAAGCGACCGCCACCGGCCTCAGTCCACAGACCAAGTACGTCTACCGCATCGTCGCCACCAACACCGGCGGCACCACTATCGGCACCCCGGATCAGGCGGCTGAAACGCTGGCCGCTCCGGCGGCTCCGCCCCTCGTCACCAACGACGCCCCCGGCACGATCACCGAAAGCTCGATCGTGATGAATGGCACCGTCGACAACGAAGGCGCCTCCGCAGGCTCATCCTGCAAGTTCCAGATCGCCCTCGAAAGCTCGCCCGCCACCATCATCGAAGAACCGGCTTGCTCGGTCAACCCGGTCACCGGCACTGCCTCAACCGCGGTCGAAGCGACCGCCACCGGCCTCAGTCCACAGACCAAGTACGTCTACCGCATCGTCGCCACCAACACCGGCGGCACCACTATCGGCACCCCGGATCAGGCGGCTGAAACGCTGGCGCCGATCGCCAACCCCTCCACCCTCACCGTCTTCAAGGGCGGCAACGGCGGCGGGACCGTCACCAGCCTCGCACCGCACACGGGCATCAGCTGCGGCACCGAACCCTGCGAAGCCACCTTCGAAGAAGGCGACACGGTCGAACTGCACGAGAGCCCGGCTTCCGGCTCGGTCTTCGCCGGTTGGCTCGGCTGCAAACACGTCAGCGCCACCAACTGCACCGTGACCCTGACCTCCTCGGCGGTCGAAGTCACCGCCGTCTTCCTCGCCGAAGGCCCCCAGGGCCCAACTGGCCCGCAAGGCCCGACCGGCACCACTGGTCCCCAGGGGCCGACTGGCCCAACCGGCCCGCAAGGCCCGACCGGCACCACTGGTCCCCAGGGGCCGACTGGTCCCCAGGGCCCGACCGGAACCACCGGCCCGCAAGGCCCGACCGGAACCACCGGTCCTCAGGGCCCGGCCGGGTCGACCGGCTCCCAGGGTCCCGCTGGTGCAGCCGGCTCCCAGGGCCCGGCCGGCTCTCAGGGCCCAGCCGGCGCCAAGGGGGAACAGGGCGCCGCTGGCCCTCAGGGCCCCGCCGGCCCCGCCGGCAAGGTCACCTGCAAGGTCAAGGGCAAGAAGGTGACCTGCACCGTCAAGTACGCCACCACCTCCAAGCGCCGCCAGCTGCGCTGGAGCCTGCGCCACGGCGGCCACGCCCTCAGCCACGGCACCAGCAAGGGCGCTCTGCACCTCGACCTCAGCCACCTGCGCAAGGGGCACTACGTACTCCACGTGAATGGCCAGAAGACGACGATCCTGATCCCAGCCCACAAGAGCGGCAACGGCCACCAGAACGGTTAGAGCGCAGCGCGCCAAGACGAACAAGACCAGGGAAAACGAGGAAGCGGAGATGTCAACAAACAGCAGTCACCGACGGAGGGCGCGGCATTCGCTGCGCTCCGCAGCTGCCAGCTTTGTGCTGATCGCGGCGGCGCTGCTTCTCCTCGCCGCCCCCGCGATGGCCTCTCTCGAAGAGGTGACCGAATTCGGGGACACGGGTCCGATCGGCGGTTCCAACGGACAGTCCCAGCTCTTCCATACGAATGGCGCGGCGGTCAACTACAGCGGCGCCGGTGGCGTCACGCCGGGCACCCTCTACGTCGCTAGACCTGGGTTTACGGCCTTTGGAGAAGGGGGCGGCGAATTCAAGGGCCTGCGCGTTTACGGCCCGCAAGGCGAATTCCTCGAAGAATTGGGCAGCAACGGCTCAGCGCTCGGCGTCGCGGTCGACCAGACGACCGGCGACATCTACGTCCTCACCGGTGGCGCAGTCCGAATCTACAGCCCCAGCGGCCTGCTGATCGCCGAATTCGGCGAAGGAGGCGCACCTCACGAAACGGTCGCCGCAGGTCCTGGAAAGTTCCATGGCCTACAGGACAGTGGGATCGCGGTCGACGACGCCGGCACGGTCTACGTCTCCGACTTCGACAGCGTGGGGGGAGAAGCGCGGGCGATGGTGTTCAAGCCGGAAAGTCCCGGCGACTACGAACACTACGCCTACACCGGGCGCGGCAACGACATCGCCTTCTCCACGTTCGAATCGCCGGTCCACTATGACCCTACTGCGCTCAGCCTCGACGCGGCCGGTCACCTCTACATGGCGGCTCAGGGGGAAGTCGGGGCGATCTATGAGTTCGACCCGAGCGAACCGGGCAGTCCGATCTGTGGCTATCAAGTGCCGAGCGGGGGCGAGCAAGGAATGACGGTCGCCCCGGCGACGGGGGAAGTGTTCTACTGGACCGGAAAGCGCCGGTCTGAAATCACCCAGCTCGCCGCCTGCAACGCAGAAGGCAAGTTCACGGTGAAAGGCGGCATCGCCCTGAGGAAAAGGGCGATTGAAATGAACGCGCTGGCCTTCGACCCCGCCGTCCCCTACAGCTCCACGCGCCTGCCCGGCATCCTCTACGGCTTCGCCGCGGACAAGCTGGAAGGGTCAGGCGAATTCGGCGATCAAGCACATACCTACGGCATCATCGCCGCCGAGGCCGAGTCGCAGCCGCCGGCGGTGGTGGCGGAGTCGGTCTCCACGGCCGGCGCCCGCACCGCCACGCTCGGCGCCCAGATCAACCCGCACGGATTCCCGACCGGCTATGCCTTCCAGTATGAGACGCAGGCCCAGTACGAGGCCAACCACCCCGACGAGATCCAAGAGCTGACGCTCAGCGCCACCGGCGGGCTGTTCGGCCTTGCCGCCGGGCAGCGCCGCTACGGCGGCCCGCTGACCGCGACGCTCACCGCGGGCTCGGCGGTGGCCACGGCGCCGGTCACCGCAGCCGGCACGGCGACCCTCTCGGCGGCAAAAGGGACGGCGACGCTGAAAGCCGCCAAAGGCAAAGGGACGGTGATCGCCGGCTCGACCGCGATCACCGCGCTGACCACCTCCGAAGGGCCCTTCGAAGTCGGCCAGACGATCAGCGGCGCAGGGATCCCCGCGGGGACCACGATCCTGGCCATCCCCAAATCGACTGAATTGACGATCTCCAGCCCCGCCACCTCCTCCGCCGCCGGGGTCGCGCTGAGCGCCGGCCTGGCCAAGCTCACCGCGGTCAGCGCCAGCGAAGGCGCCTTTGCGATCGGCCAGCAGATCGAAGGCACCGGGATCGCTCCTAACACGAAGATCACCGCCGTCTTCAGCGGCGAACTGTTTCTCTCCGCCCCCCTCACCAAGCCCGGCACCGCCGTCGCGATCAAAGCCGGCTCCACCGTGCTCACCTCACTCACTACCAGCGAAGGCTCCTTCGAAGTCGGCCAGCAAGTCAAAGGCACCGGCATCCCCTCCGGCGCGACGATCGAAAGCGTCGCGCCAGGCGAGCTGACCCTGTCGGGCCCTGTTACCCAGCCCGGCAGTGGCGTCGCGATCTCCGCCACCCCCCCTGAGCCCCTTGCGGTCGGGCAGGCGATCGAAGGGCCCGGCATCCCCCCGGGGACCACGATCGAAAGCGCCACGCCCGGCGCGATCGTACTCACCAAGCCCGCCGAAACGTCGGGCACCGCCGTGCACCTCTTCGCTGGCCTTCCCTACGATGCGAGCGCCGTCGAGGTGCGCGAAGCGCTCGCCTCGCTTCCGGCGATCGGGGTCGGCAACGTCTCGGTCTCCGGCGGCCCGGGTGACGAAACCGGCTCCGCTCCCTATCAGATCGAATTCGACGGCGCTCTGGTCAACACCGACGTCGAACAGGTCCGAGCCACCTCGCTCGGACTCAGCGGCGGCTCGGCCTCGGCCACCGTCACGACCACCAACCAGGGGGGCGCCGGCTTCGCCGGCGCCGCCGAAGCGCCGCCGGGCGGTGGCAACCTCGCCGCCGCCAGCGAAGCGCTCGCCGCCGCCGCCACCCTCAGCGGGCTGGCGCCCGACACCGCCTACCGCTTCCGTGCGGTCGCGACCAGCCACTGCAAAGCCGTCGCAGCACAGATCTGCGAAGCCGACGGCGCCCCCAAGGCCTTCCACACCTTCCGCGACGAAGCGCCGGGCCTGCCCGACCACCGCGCCTGGGAGCTGGTCTCGCCGCCGCGCAAGAACGGCGGCGAGGTATTCCCGGCCGAACCCGAACTCTTCAGCCACAGCTGCCACTACTGCAAGCCGGCGCAGGTCTTGACCGGGCGCTTCCCGCTGCAGAGCGCCCCCGACGGGGAAGCGGTGGTCTATGAGGGCTACTCCTTCTCCCCCGAAGAAGGCAACGGCAAGTTCGGCGAGTACATCTCGCGGCGCACTGCCTCCGGCTGGCAGACGAAGAACCTGACCCCGCCGCTGATGTCGAGCACGGGTAGTGCCGGATATCAAGCCTTCGACCGCGATCTGAGCGCGGGGGTCCTGCGTCAGGCCGTAGGGCCGACTCTCGCCGCCGGCGCTCCTAGCGGCTACCCCGACTTTTATTCCCAGCCCACCGAAGAGCCGCTCTCGCTCGCGCCGTTGCTCACCGCGGCACCGCCCAGCCGCAACGCCACCGAATTCGTGATCGAATTCGGTGGCGGCTCGGCCGACTTCTCCAAGCTCTTCTTCTCGGCCAACGACGCGCTGACCGGCGAAACCCCCTTCGCGCCGGCGGCGGCGGACCCTCCCGGCCCGCCCCCCGGGAGCAGGCATATCCCGGCGAACCTCTATCAGTCGGCGGGAGGGCAGCTGTCGCTGGTCAACGTGCTGCCGGGCAACACCGAAACCGTCCCGGGACAGTTCGGCGGCGGGACTCTGGTCGAAGCGAGCGGAAACGTCAACGCGCCGGCCATCTACAACGCGATCTCCGCAGACGGCAGCCGGGTCTTCTGGTCCGACGAATCCGGACAGCTCTACGTGCGCGAAGACGCTCAGCGGACCCGCGAGATCGCTGACCACACCGGCAAGTTCCTCACCGCTTCGGCCGATGGCTCGAAGGTGCTGCTGGACGATGGCTGCCTCTATGACCTGGCGAGCGAAGCATGCGAAGACCTGACCGGCGGCAAAGGCGGCTTCCGGGGCATCGTCGGACAGAGCGATGACCTCTCCCACGTCTACTTCGTCGACACGGCGGTGCTGACCGGGGGAGAAGAAAACGAATACGGCGCCTCCGCGCAGGCGGGTGGAAACAACCTCTACGCCTGGACCGGGGGCGAGACGAGGTTCGTCGCCACTCTCACCGCCAGCGACGTAGGCGGGGAAATCGACGGAGACGCGAAAGCCAACCCGACCCAGCGCGACGCCGAGGCGAGCCCCGACGGGCGCTACCTTGCCTTCCAGTCGGTCGCGCCGCTTACCGGCCAGGACAACACCGGCCTCTGCAAAGAATCGGTTTCAGGGCCGGGGGGAACGGAAACATTCACCCAGGGTCCCTGCATCGAGGTCTTCCTGTTTGACGCTGCCAGCGGCAGGCTGAGCTGTCCCTCCTGCAACCCGACCGGTCGCTCGCCACTGGGACCGTCCTACCTGAGGCGGATCCACGGAGTGCCGGCGACCTCGGCCCAGCCACGGTACATGCTCGACTCCGGGCGCCTTTACTTCGACAGCCAGGACTCGCTCTCGCCGTTCGACACCAACGAAGGGGTCGAAGACGTCTACCAGTACGAGCCGCAGGGGGTCGGTAGCTGTGGGCGCGAAGGCGGCTGCGTCAGCCTGATCTCGGCTGGTCACGAACCGGTCGACTCCAACCTGCTCACGGTCGACGAAAGCGGCGCCAACGTCTTCTTCACCACCCGCGACCACCTGGTGCAGAAGGACACCGACGAAGCGATTGACCTCTACGACGCTCGCGAAGGGGGAGGTATCGCCGGCGAAAGCGAAACCCAGCGGGGCGAATGCCAGGGCGAATCCTGTCAGCCGGCGGCGAGCCCGCCCAACGACGCCACGCCGGCCTCTTCGAGCTTCCACGGCGCCGGCAACGTCGCAGAAACGAAGGCCCACAAGAGCAAGAAGAAGCATCGCAAGCACAAGCACGAGCGCCACCACCGCCGAGCCCACGCCAACCGGAGGGCACAGCGATGATTGCTCGCCGCCACACCCTTGCCCTGCTCGCCGCCCTCGTCGCGGTTCTGGCCGCCCCCGCCGCTGCCCAGGCCGACTTCGGCTTCGTCCCCGGCAGCCTCAGCGCCGTCGCCGAATACGAACACGGCACCCGCGACGAAGAAGCCGGCTCGCACCCCTACTCCTTCACCGTCGGCTTCGACTTCAACACCGAAGCAAGTGGCCACGTCGTAGGCGGCGAACCGCGCGACGTGGTCGTCGACCTGCCGCCGGGCCTGGTCGGCAACCCCTTGGCTGTCCCCCGGTGCACTGGGCAGCAATTTGAGGGCCTCACTCCACAATGCCCGACCGATACCCAGATCGGGGTGCTGCACGCCAACATCGTCGGCCTCGGGGGGATCATCGGTCCCGTCTACAACACGACCGCGCCACCGGGCCTGGCGGCGCAGTTCGGCCTCAGCGCCGCCTCCTTCAATGCTCTCCAGGGCGCCCTGGTCAAGACCGGCGAAGGCTACGCGGTCGAGGTCCGCGCCTCGCTGCCGATCGAGGTGAGCGAAATCTCGGAGACGATCTGGGGGGTGCCCGCTGCCCCGGGCCATAACCCCGAACGCGGGCCGGCGGCGCACGAAGACCTGCCGTCCTCCGCACCTCTGCTCCCCTACCTCACCCTCCCCGCTTCCTGCGAAGCGCCGCCGGTGGTCACGGTCGAGGCCGACTCCAAACTGGCGCCGGGCGTCTACGCCGAGCAGAGCGCCCCTTTCCGCGACGCCGGTGGCAACCCGGCGGCGATGAGCCGCTGCGACGCGGTGCCGTTCTCGCCGCAGATCGCCTCCCAGCCAACCAGCCGCAGCGCCGAGAGCTCCTCGGGCCTGGACTTCCAGCTGAAGCTGCCGAACCAGGGCCTCTTGAGCCCCGGCGGGATCGCCGAAACCGAGCCTCAGAAAGTCGAAGTCGCCCTGCCAGAAGGGATGACCGCCAACCCCTCCTTCGCCGAAGGCATCTCCCCCTGCTCCGAAGCCCAATACAAGGCCGAGCAGATCGACACCCCAGCGGGAGCGGGCTGCCCGGAAGCCTCCAAGCTCGGCTCGGTGGTCGCTCACTCCTCGCTGCTCGAAGAACCGATCGAAGGCTCGCTGTACCTGGCGACGCCGTATGAAAACGAATTCCACTCCCTGATCGCCATCTACATGGTCCTGCGCGCCCCCGAACGCGGCGTCCTCGTCAAGCAGGCCGGCGAAGTCAAGCCGGACCCGGTCACCGGCCAGCTGCGCGCCACCTTCAAGGGGCTGCCGCCGCTGCCCTTCTCCGATTTCACCCTGCACTTCCGCGAAGGCGCCAGGGCGCCCCTGGCGACCCCGCCCGCCTGTGGCGAATACCGCACCGTCTCCCAGCTCTACCCCTTCTCGGCCCCCACCACCCCGGTCGAAAAACAGTCGAGCATGCAGATCGAAAGCGGCCCCAACGCCGGCCCCTGCCCCTCCGGCGGCACCCCGCCCTTCCACCCGGGCCTGATCGCCGGCTCGATCAACAACGCCGCCGGCGCCTATAGCCCCTTCAACCTCCGCCTCTCGAGGACCGACTCAGAACAGGAGATCACCCACTTCTCGATCAAGC
>Ga0265338_10000442_pt1 | contig 74078 bp, 65 predicted proteins | sample 42126metaG_FD_193579 | JGI IMG/M metagenome (GOLD analysis project Ga0265338, IMG submission 193579) | Rhizosphere microbial communities from Carex aquatilis grown in University of Washington, Seatle, WA, United States - 4-21-26 metaG | ecosystem: Host-associated > Plants > Roots > Rhizosphere...
TTGGTCGGCTTAGCCGCCATCAGGTTATCCAGCAACCCCAGCTGTGCGTTGGTCGTCGTTTGCATGTCTCTCTGACGCCTCGCCTCTCCCAGTGTTCAATCCCCTTTCGCAGAGGTCTCATTTTAAGAAAATACCTTGGGGGGTGGGACACGGGACAAGAATGTCCCGTGAACCCGCAGGCTGGAAAGCTGTTTTGTAGAAAAGATCTGAATGCGTGGGAAAATAAAAACCTTCGCGAGATCAGCCCCACCTCACCCCGTCCCTCCCCCAGACATTCGTTTGGCGGAGAGGGGAAGCAAGGTGAGTCGCACATGGCCTGTATGCTTGGTTTGTTGGCCACGTGCCTGAAATTATGAAGGTTTCTACAGAGCAGCTAGAAAGCCTGCGCTACAAAAGTCAGGGCTCGACGGAGTTCGCCCCACCAACGGACAACCCAGGTGAAACGTCGTAACTGCGGCCAGAAGCTGTCGGTCCCTGACTGATTCTGACTGATTCAAACCACTTTGTGGGGGGTGACAGACCGTCGAGAACGACTCGTGACCTCGTCGCCTACAGGGATTGCGTCCTTTGGGCATGGACAGCGCAGCAGCGCGCCGTCCCTGCCAGCTCAATCAGTTTATCAGGTGGCCCGGGTCCGGCGGTAGATGGGGTCCACGAAAGAGTCGGCCTGGAAGCCCAAGATTCCTTCCCAGAGTTTGAAACCACGGTTTCCGTCTTCAACGTAGTCGCCATTGGTGACGCGTTCATTGGCTTTCAGTTGGCGAAGGCGTTTGGGTGCGGTGGTTTTTACGGGTTCGAGGATTCTTTTCATAGGTTGATTTCAGACACGGCTGGGTTTGACGAGCAGCATGAGGATGCCGCCGACGAGCATGAGCGCTCCGACAGCGGGCGGGATGAAATGGTTTTGGGTGGTGGCGATGTGGACGCCCAGGAAATTGATGGGCTGGCCCGGTGTGCTGAAACTCAAGCCCGAATAGGCGAGCACAACGATACCCAAGGTGACGAGCAGGACGGCGATGATGGTTTTCATGATTGGTTTAAATGAGGGGATAGTTGTCAGGCGGGTCGCGGGCCGGAGATGACGTTGACCAGGACCATGATCAGGGCGATGACGAGGAGGACATGGATGAAGCCGCCGATGGTAGTGCCGGTCACCAGGCCGAGCAGCCAGAGAACGATGAGCACTACTGCGATTGTGTATAACATAAAGTTTCTCTTGGTTATTGGTTGTTAATCCTTGAAGCACGCTACGTGATACGCGGACGGCCTGCCATGGGGTGAAACCCGACCTGGGAGAAATGACGAATGCCCCACGTGGAACGTGGCAGGGAATGACGAATGGAGATAATCCTATCGCAAATTCCGCGCTCTAGTATCCGGGCACCAAACTCAGCCTTTGGCGCCGGGCCATTTCCAATTACGGATCTCGGGCATGTCCTGGCCGTTCCTGGTGATGTATTGGCGGTGCTCGATGAGTTTATCGCGGAGTTGTTGCTTCAGGTAAATACCGCGGTCGCCGGTCTGCGGCAGGCGGTCGATGGCGTCCATCACGAGGTGGAACCGGTCGAGGTCGTTCAGCACGGTCATGTCGAAGGGCGTGGTGATGGTGCCCTCTTCCTTGTAGCCGCGCACATGGAGGTTGCGGTGGTTGGTGCGGCGATAGGTCAACCGGTGGATCAACCATGGATACGCGTGGAAAGCGAAGATGATGGGCTTGTCCTTCGTGAAGAGCTCGTCGAAGTCGCGGTCGCTCAATCCGTGCGGATGCTCGGTCTGCGGCTGGAGCCGCATGAGGTCAACGACGTTGACGACGCGGATCTTCAGGTCCGGCAGATGTTGGCGCAGGATGGAAACGGCGGCCAGCGTTTCGAGTGTGGGCACATCACCGCAGCAGGCCATGACGACATCCGGCGCGGCATCCTGGTCATTGCTGGCCCACTGCCAGATGCCGATGCCTTCGGTGCAATGCTTGACGGCGGCGTCCATGGTGAGCCATTGCGGGGCAGGATGTTTGCCGGCGATGACGACGTTGACGTAATGGCGGCTGCGCAGGCAGTGGTCCATGACGGAGAGCAGGCAGTTCGCATCCGGCGGCAGATAGACGCGAACGACCTCGGCCTTTTTATTCACGACGTGATCGAGAAAGCCCGGGTCCTGATGCGTGAAGCCGTTGTGGTCCTGGCGCCAGACGTGCGAGGCGAGCAGGTAATTCAACGACGCGATAGGCCGCCGCCACGGCAATTTCGCAGTCACCTTCAGCCATTTGGCGTGCTGGTTGAACATCGAATCGACGATATGGATAAACGCTTCGTAGCAGTTGAAAAGTCCATGCCGCCCGGTGAGGAGGTAGCCCTCGAGCCAGCCTTCGCACTGGTGTTCGCTCAACACTTCCATCACGCGGCCGGTGGGTGCGAGGAATTCATCGTTCGAAACGGTGGCGGCATCCCATTGGCGTTGAGTCGCTTCAAAGACGGCCTCCAGTCCGTTGGAAAGCGTCTCGTCGGGGCCGAAGATGCGGAAATTCTGCCGCTCGCCGTTCTGCTTCACAACATCACGCAGGAAACGGCCGAGCACATGCGTATCGCCGATGCCGCCCACCCCGGGCGCAGGAACAGCCACCGCGTAATCGCGGAAATCCGGCATGCGCAGGTCGCGGAGGAGGATGCCACCGTTGGCGTGGGGATTGGCGCCCATGCGCCGCTGGCCTTTCGGTGCAAGTTCGGCGAGTTCCGGTTTCAACTGCCCGCGCTCGTCGAAAAGTTCCTGCGGCCGATAACTCTTGAGCCAGTCTTCCAACAACTTGAAATGTTCCGGATGCGTGGCGGGGTCGGAGAGCGGCACCTGATGGGAACGGAAGGTGCCTTCCACTTGCAGGCCATCGACCACTTTGGGTCCGGTCCAGCCCTTGGGAGAATTGAGCACGATCATAGGCCAGCGCAGACGCGTGAGGTTGCCGTGAACGCGGGCGTCCTCTTGGATCTTTTTTATCTGTTCCAACGCCGTGTCGAGCGCTGCCGCCATGGCCTCGTGCATGAGCGCCGGCTCGTGGCCCTCGACGAAATAAGGCGTCCAGCCGTAACCATGAAGCAACTGTTCCAATTCCTCACGGGTGATGCGCGCGAGGAGCGTGGGGTTGGCGATCTTGTAACCATTAAGATGCAGGATGGGCAGCACCGCGCCATCAGTGGCGGGATTGAGAAATTTATTGGAATGCCATGCGGTCGCCAGTGGTCCGGTCTCAGCCTCGCCATCGCCGACCACACAGGCGACGATCAGTTGAGGATTGTCGAACACCGCGCCGAACGAATGGCTGAGCGAATAACCCAATTCGCCGCCCTCATGGATGGAGCCGGGCGTCTCGGGCGATGCGTGGCTGGGAATGCCGCCGGGGAAAGAAAACTGGATGAAGAGCTTCCGCAGGCCGGTTTCATCCTGGCTGATGTTGGGATAAATCTCGCTGTAGGTGCCTTCGAGATAGGTATTGGCTACGACTGCGGGACCGCCGTGACCGGGGCCGGAAACGTAGATCATATCGAGGTCATATTTTTTGATGACCCGGTTCAGATGCACGTAGATGAAGTTCTGCCCGGGCGTAGTGCCCCAATGTCCCAACAGCATGTGCTTCACATCCGCGAGTGCGAGCGGCCGTTTCAACAGCGGGTTGTCGTAGAGGTAAATCTGGCCGACCGAGAGATAGTTCGCCGCGCGCCAATAGGCGTCCATCTGATTGAGCAATTCCGGCGTGAGAGTGTTCGTTTTCATTTTCGCATAGAGATTAATAGTTATGTTTGGGCATCAATCGCGCGCAAAGTCGATAAAACCGCGGTCCACATCCGTGCGGAGCAGTTTGACGCGGGTTTTATCCCCGACATCCAGGCCTTTAAAACCGCTCGTCAGCCGGCCTTCAACCGGTGGCTGGCTGAGCCGTACCCAAGTGCCTTTATCGGACGCACCGGTGACCATGGCGTCAAACGATTCCCCTATCCTCTTGGACAGGAGCAGTGCGGCTGCCGATTTGCGCATCTGGCGCTCCACTTTGGTGGCGGCATCCTCTCGGTCGGTGCAATGTTTCGCCAGTTCCGTCAGTTCGGGAATGGTGTAGGGAAGCAGCGACCCGGCCAGCGCGGCTTTCATGAGCCGCTGGGTGATGAGGTCGGGGAAACGGCGGTTGGGCGCGGTGGAGTGGGTGTAATCGCGCACGGAGAGCGCGAAATGCCCGGGTGGTTCACCCCCGGGAAGGTCGAGTGCGTATTCTCCCCGCCCGATCAACTTGACCACGGCCAGGGAAACGTCGGTGAATTTATCCGGTGCGGCGGCGCGACGCCGTTCGAGGAACGCTTCCAACGCAACGGAGTCCGGCTGGGCTGGAAGTTTCTCACCGTGGGCGGCTGCAAGTTCCACGATGCGGTTCCAGCGTTCGGGAGATTTCAACACGCGTCGCAGGGATGGAAATTTCTTTTTTGCAAGATAGAGCGCCGTCACGCCGTTCGTCGCAATCATGAAATCCTCGATCAACTGCGTCGCGCGGTTTCGGGTATCCTGGTCGAGACCGGAAATAACATCGCCACTGAAAACAGCATTAGGTTCAACCGTCTCAAGGCTCAAGGCGCCATGGCGTTGACGCAAGCCCGCGAGCTTTTGGGCGACGCTGTCCTGGAGACGGAGGTTGGCATCCAGCCCGGGAACTTTCGGGATGCGCGGCGGTATCGGGCCGGTGCCGGCGAGCCACGCCCCGACACTTTTGTAAGCGAGCTTCGCCTGGTTGCGGACCAGCGCCCGGTAGGAATCCGAAGTGACCAGCGAACCATCAGCGGCGAATACCATGTCTGTCACCATTGCGATGCGGTCTTCGTTCTCGTTCAAAGAGGTCAGGTTCGTGGACAACTGCGTGGGCAACATCGGAAAGATTGCCGCCGGGGTGTACACCGAGGTGGTGTTATACGCCGCATGGTCATCGATGGCTGACCCTTTCCGGACCAGTGCATCCACGTCGGCGACGCCCACGAGAATCCTCACCCGGCCATCCGGCAATTGTTCAGCGACCTCGACCTGGTCAAGGTCGCGCGAGTCATCATTGTCGATGGATGACCAAAGCAGATTGCGCATATCGCGCACACCATTGGTCTCATTGGCAGGACGCTGGATAGTGGCCAATTCCTGCAATTCCTTTGGTGGAAAATCCGGCTCGAGACCGCGCTCAGTCATTGCCCGACGCGCGATGGCTGCAAGCCTGTTACGATCGGTATGGTTGCCCGCATTTTGAACGGTTGATTGTATTGTTCCCATAATCTTCTAATTGATCCCTTTTTTAACAGTCATTCCAACTCCGGTTGTACGATACACCGAGCGCGCAATCATCAGTTCTTCATCCGTGCGGATGACGCGAACCGTCGTCCGGCTGCCACTGGCCGAAATCACCGCCGCATTCTTCGCATTGCGCTTACGGTCAATTTTTATACCCAGAAATTCCAACCTTTCGCAGATGCGTGCGCGGATGGAAGGACAATTTTCCCCGATGCCCGCGGCAAAGACCAATGTATCCAACCCACCGAGTGCAGCGGCATAAGCGCCGATCCATTTTTTCGCCTGGTAACAGAACAGCGCCACCGCTTCTGCAGCTCGGACATCACGCGCTTCCCGCGCAAGCAGGTCACGCATATCGGAGCTGGTTTCGGAAATCCCCAGCAAACCTGATTGATGGTTCACCATCTGATCGAATTGCGACGCGGTCATTTGTTCTGAGCGCGCGAGGAACGAAAGCAGTCCCGGGTCCAGGTCACCTGCGCGTGTGCTCATCACCAGGCCGGCGGCGGGAGTGAAACCCATGCTGGTATCCACGCTTTTGCCATTGTGCACGGCGGCCAGGCTCGCGCCGTTACCCAGATGCGCGAGGATGACACGGCCTTGGGCGGCTTTCGTGCCGGCAACATGTTTGTGTTCCTGCATCAAATAGGCATATGACAGCCCGTGAAAACCGTAGCGTTGAACGCCCTTCATCCCGTATCGGCGCGGAATGGGCAATAAAGTCGCCACGCGCGGCATGGTGCGGTGAAACGCGGTATCAAAACAAGCGACCTGCGGCAGTTTGGGATGACACCGGCGGAACGCCTCGATCAATTGGATCTCGCGCGGCAGATGGTCAGGGTCATAGGGCGTGATGCAATGCAGTTCCGCGAGCAGCTTTGGTGTGATGCGTTCCGGTTCACGATGCTGCATCCCATGAACCACCCGGTGCCCGACGGCCTTGACCGAAGCGAAACCCTCCTGTTTCTCGAGCCAACTGATGAGGAAATCTGCCGCCGAACTGTGGTCAGCGGCGGCGAGCCGGCGACTGACAGGAGGCTTTCCGTCCGCAGCATTGATGAAAAATGTCGTACCGGGCAAACCGATGCGATCGATCTTCCCGGAGAAACTTCGTTTCAACTGTCCGCCGGTTTCATACAGCGCGAACTTGATGCTCGACGAGCCACCGTTGATGGTGAGGATGGCGGGCATCCTGCCAGGTTCGCGTGGCGTAGTCTTCATCGATCAATGAACAAAACGTTTGTGAGTCGAGCCGTTGTAGCGCTGCGCCCAAAGCCGATAGCCACCTTTGAACGCATTGGAATTATCTCCCAAACGCGCGCCGGGCGGAAGTTTCTTTAGCAACCGGGAATTGCCTCCACCCAGGACAACATAATCTGCCTGCATCGCAATCTTGAGTTGCTGGACGACATCGGCAACCTCCCGCCGCCACTTCCTTTTGCCCAACCGTTCCAGTCCCGCCAAACCCACATAATCTTCATAGCTTCGGCCTTTTTTATAGGGGAGATGCGCCAGTTCCATCGGCTCCAGCACATTATCCACGATCAAGGCAGAGCCGAGGCCCGTGCCCAAACCGAGGAAAAGCATCCGGCCACCTTCATAACTGCCCAGTGCCTGCATCGCCGCGTCATTCACAATCTTTACCGGTCGATGAAACTTCTTTTTAAAATCATAGCCGACCCACCCGGCTCCCAGATGGCGGGGTTCAATGATGGGACGGCCGTGCACCACTGCCCCGGGATAGCCGATGGAGACGGCGTCATATTTCCACCCGGACGTAGCAGCCCGCACGGCAGCTACCATCTTTGCCGGTGTCATCTTCGGGCCGGATGAAATCTCGACCCGCTGTTTATGGCCGGTGGCGAGCACTTTCACATGTGTTCCGCCGACGTCAATGACCAGAATCTTCATACGGTTGTTTTAGAATGAGCCATGAGCCGATCTATTTGGTTTCCAAATAGCCCCATGACCTCGCGCGATAAACTGGCATCAAGTTATGGATTCGGCAACTCATGCCACGTGCGGACAACCATGGGTGCCATGGCCGATAAGATGTTTTATTCAGTCACGGTGACAAAAAAAGTGAAGACTTCATTGCCGCCGCTGGTCGTTCCCGCTTACTTTTCTCCCACCGTCATCGACCGGATTGTTTATTCGCATCCAGGTCTTCCATCAGGCGCTGTTGCGAGTCGCGCAGACATTGAGTTGCCACTTCCGCGATGCGTTTCATGAGTTGATAGCCAAATTCATGATCGGCCTCGCACTGTTCCCTCAGCCGGGTGCCGTAGAAAAAAATCGTCCTCGTGTGCTCGAGTGCGCGGGCGCTGAAATGCATCAAGTAGGGTGGAAAAAGCCAGGACCAACCCAGGTCATCCCCTGCTCCGAGGGTTTGAACGGGAATCACGCTGCGGTCTGCCTTCTCTGATTCGAGCACCACTTTGCCTGCCAGTATAAGGTAAAAACGATTGGCCGGGCTGCCCGCCTCGAAGATGGATTGCCCGGGTTCAAATTGCATTTCGAGTGCTGAATCGGCGAGCAATTGAAGGTGTTGATGATTCAATCCCCTAAAGAATGGCTGTTGCCCGATCAACGTAGGGAGACCTGGCCGCAGCGGTGTTTGCTCCGCATTTTCAATGAACCCGATCGGGTTAACCTCTTCTGCAGTTGGTCCTGGTGGCACTGTCACAAATTCCTTTTCGCCGCTTCCTTCTCGGCCTGGAGTTTATGGTCGAACTCCGCTCCGGCCATGCCTTCCTCAACCAGTCGTTCATTATCACTGCGTCCTTCCTCGTCTTCATCCTCGCCGGCAGCCACCGGGATTTTTTGCCCGGTCGAACCGCCTGCCGGATCCCAACGCTCAGATTCGGGGGCCGATTCAAGAATCGCCTCGGTCTGGTCGGCCACATCCGATTCGCCGGTCAATTGCTGCTTGGCTTCGATCCGATCAGCACTCGATGCCTCTTTGGCGGAACGACCGCTGAGCATGGCCAGTTGAACCGCCCGTTCCTGAATCATCGCGGGCGTCACCGTGCCGAGTGGGGCGGAGTTTTCCGTGATGGCGCCGTCTTTAAGTGGATTTGTTTTCATAAGCTGTTTGTTATCGGGCATGTGGAAAAGTTTGGGCGTTGTGAGTCGTCTTCATCTCGCGCCGGGACCGGTCCTCGCGCATGTCGACGGATTTGGAAAATATTTTATCCCGTTTCTTTGGCTTCGGCAGGGCGGCGGCGGCGCCTCTGGGCCGCACGGTGTGCATCGTTTGTGGGAATACCGGCGTCTGGGGTGCGGCCTTAGCCTTGGGCGTGGATATTTTTTCTTTCATCGCCAAAAGAATCGCCTGACACCTTAAAGAATACCATGGGGTGTTACCCGACCCATTTGTTCTCCACTGTATCAAAAAATCCGGATGCGCAGCTTCATATTTTCAATCGGTGGCGGCTCGGTGAAGAGTTTGCGCAAAAGCAGGTGTATGGGAAGAAAGGCCACCAGCCACAGCGCGCCGAACCACAGAATGACATAGAGGTTTGGACTGATCCAGGTTTGCGCTTGCTGTTCATTCAATCCGTACGCGTAGTTGACGTTTATCGGCAGGTTGTGATCTGCCGGATGGGCGCCAGCGGGGGGAACAAAACGGTAGCAGGCGAGCATGATGACTCCCGCCAAAATCGTCCACGCTTTCAAGGCGCGCGTGTCATAGCCCAGACGGAACACCAGCCAGATGAGCAGCAACGGCAGCCAGGCGTGAAACAGTGAAAGCCCTCGTGTAAATAGCGATAGCTGGGGGTCGAACATAAAACTGGTCAGGTTCAGAAAATGAACCCCGAACAGGTTGACGCAAAAATCAATCACCCACAGGCCTTGCGGGATAAGGATCCCCACGGCGCACATGCTGATGAGCACCGAACTTTCCAGCCACATCCCCACTACCGTTAGGATGAGGGCGATATCGCAGAACCATAAAAAATTGGTCGGCCCGTAAGTGTACAAGTAAACGGGAATGAGAACGGCGAGAAAGGCCGTCATGGCCAGTTTGGCGGCGAGGGAAATAATCGGACAACGGACTGACGGCAACACTTCGGCCAGCACCGTTTGGCCCGGCACTCTGGTCTCAAAAGTTTTCATGGTCGAAAGTTTCAGCGATGGATGGTGCTTGGAGTTAGGGTGGTCGAATCGGTATTGGCATGTTCAAAATGGATTTAGAAACTATGGGCCAGTCCAGCGGTCCCATAGATCATGGCGCCTGGGTCATGCCAGGCCGTGTCCGTCCCGACGGATTGATTCATGTCACTCAGGCTCTGGTATTCCGCGCCAACGTAGATGCCCCAATTGCGCGTGAAATCATAGCCGATCCTCCCGCTCACAAAGAGGCCATAGAGCAGTCCCGCCTTGTCCGAATGGCCCGTCAGCGCAGGCATGTCATCGGTCGAATAGTATTCCGCGAAATCGTAATCAACGATGGCCGGAGCCAGCATCACGCCTGCGCTGCCGGCAACGCTGAGCTTCGGGGTGAAATTCCATTCAACGAAAGCACCCATGCGAAGCATGTATAACTGACCACTTAACCTTTGTTCGCTCCACAATGTCGTGGCATCGGATACGAAGGAGCGTGAAAGGGTGTCGCTGGGCGATGCCCCGGGTCCACTAGAGACGCCTTTGTAGCCATCACCGGGAGGCAACCCGTCATCGAGCGGGAAAGTATCCATTGTGAACGTATCCGGGCCATGCGCGTTGCGGTTATCGCGCAAGTCAAGTTCAGTGCAACCAATGCTGGATTCCAGACCCCAATGGGTGGACTTTCCAAAAGGCAAATGTCCCAAGACCCGTTGATAGGTCACTTCGAATCCGAATTGTGGATCGCTGGTGACGTTATTGTTGCCGGGGAAAGCCAGCGGGCCAGATTGAGTGGGATGAAACTGCGTCAGGTCATTCAACACCTGGAAATCAAGTTCGTGGCCCCATTTCCAGACAAAGCCGCCAGCATTTCCACGGCTATCCACGTGGACGTAACTGTATTCAGGGTCGGAAGAATCCTGACCGTGCATGGAGAACGGAGAGGCGGCGGCGGCAAACGTTAGCATGATGGTGGGGACGATCCGATTCATAAGTGTCTCCTTACAATCGTTTTGGACGGATTCGTTTGACCTCGAGCCTGAACGCGTCCGATGCTCCACTTTGCCGCAATTGATTTTTGTTCACGGTATTATCATACGTGAAGTCTTCACGACCGGTCGATGGGGTGTTCACCCCATAGGACAAAAACTTCATTAATCCCGCGCCGACACCGTTCCCGGTGTGGCCATAGATTCAATTGAAAGAGAAAGGTTGAAGCGACGGCTTAATTATGCCGTCCCCGGAACGAACTGCATGGCGGTCTCAAAAGATTTCATGAGTGAAATTTTCCGTCGCGGCTGCTTTGGCTTCAGCGCGCTCAGGATCGATTAGAAACTCCAGACTACTCCGATGGTTCCATTGATTGTGGCACCGGGGTCAAGGAAGGCTGTGTGGGTCCCAGTGGATAGTTTCATGTCGGTCAAACTCTGATATTGCGCTCCGACATAGATGCCCCAATGTTTGGTGAAATCATAGGTGATCTTCCCGCTCATAAAGAAGCCATAGAGCAGCTCGGTCCTGGACGAATGACCGCTTACCGTGGAGGTGCCACCGGACGTCGTGTAGGATTCCGAAAAGTCGTAATTGACGATAGCCGGAGCAAGTGTCAAACCCGCGCTGCCGGCAATGCTGAGATTGCGGGTTAAATACCATTCGGCAAAAGGACCCATGCGAAGCGTGTATAACTCACCGGTCAGCTTTTGTTGGCTCGAGAGAGTCGTGGCATCAACGGTGACGGAACGCGAGGGTGTGTCACCGAGCAATGTGCCGGGTCCATCAAAGGTGCCATTATATCCAGCGCCGGGAGGCAACTCGCCGTTGAGTGGATAAGTATCCGTCGTCAAGGTGCTCAGGCCGTGTGCGCTGCGGTTTTCTTGCAGGTCAAGATCAGTGTAACCAAAACCGAACTCCAGGCCCCAGTGGGTGGATTTGCCAAATGGCAAATGCCCGAGAACGCGTTGATAGGTCAGGTCGAGTCCGGCTTGCGGATCGCCGGTGGTTCTGCTGTTACCGGGGAGAGCAAGGGAGCTGGATTGCGTGGAGTGAAACTGCATGGAATCACCCACGACTTGTGAGCTGTTATGGTAACCCCAGTTCCAAGTAAGGCCGCCCGCACTTCCGCTGCTATCCACATTGACGTAACCGTCATCGTAACTGTGATCCACGCCGCCGATGGCCGGACCGGTATTAGCTCCCGGGGAACCCGGAATGCTGGTTGAGCTGTTATGGAAGTTCGCTTTGAAGTTCATGCCAAACTGCGGGCCGATGCTGAAGCGGTTCAGGTTTTCAGGGTCGGATGAATCCTGGCCGTGCATGGTGAAAGGAGTGGCAACGGCGAACGTAAGCGCAGTGGAGAGGAAGATTCGATTCATAAATGTTGCGGTGTTAGTTGGTGACATGGCTTAGGGCAATGCCATGACGCGATAAAAACGGCTCCCGACCATGCTGGGTTTGCTTTCGGTTTTGGGCGGACCGTCATCATACCACTGCACACGGTTAGCGGGTGCTACGATGATGGGATTGGCGGTCTTCCAGATAATGATGTCGCTGCTGTATTGCACGGCGTAGCGGTTTCCCGGTGTGGCGGAAAATTCGATCAGAAAACGCCCGCCTACCAGTTGCACGCTGCGATCAACCAAAATGATCGGACCGGTTTCGGTAATGACTACCGGTGTGGCGGACTGAACCACAAAGGTCGGCTCCGGGATGGCCTGGCGATTAGCGCGATAATATTCGATAAGCAAATCAACCGCCGAGCCCGGTGCAAGTGGAAGACTATATTGCACAAACGGGATGGTGTTGATATTGCCGCTCGCATTATAGACCTGCACGTCGACAGGAAGTGCCTCGATAAGAAGCTGGATGCCATCAACGGTGTCCGGGCTGCCGTTCGTCAAACGGACGGTCTGCTCGAACAAACCGGTCTGCCGGTTCAGAACAATGGGCGACGCTGTGAATACAATGACGTTGGTCGATGGAATGATGTTGGCGTTTGTGGCGTTGCCGGTGATGGCAATGTCGAAAGGATTTTCATCACTATCGTTATTCGCGATATGCAGTGCGGCGGTCTTCAAGCCCGTGCTAACAGGCGCGAACCTGACTGTAAATGTGGTGCTGCTACTGGGACTGACTGGCGCTACCGGATTAGTGGTCACACTGAACAAGGCCGAGTCTGCGCCATCAATAGTGATACCGAGGCCGGTGAGATTGGTGCTGCCACTATTCGTGATGGTGAACATCAGGCTGGTATTCGCCCCCGGGGTAAGCGAACCGAAGTCAACGGCACTGACACCATCGACAAGATCCATTCCGGGCGGCTGTTGAACGCCAATTTCTGGGGCGCCATTTGTGCCCGTCCCCGTGCCTGTGACCGTGATGTCGAAAGGGTTTTGAGTGTTGTCATTGTTCGCAATATGCAGCGCAGCGGTCTTCAAACCGGCACTGACAGGAAGGAATCGCACGGTAAAGGTGGTGCTGCCATTGGTGCTCACGGGCGCTATGGGATTGGCGATCACGGCGAACATGCCCGCGGCCGCGCCGTCGATGGTGATCCCCAGGCCGGTGAGATCAGCGTTGCCGCTGTTCGTGATGGTAAAAGTGAGGTTGGTGCCCGTACCGATGTTCACGATGCCAAAATCCCTGATGCTGACGCCATCCACCAGATTCGTGCCGGGCGGCTGTTGAACGCCGATCTTTGCCGCACCGGGCACACCCGCTCCCGTACCATTGAAGGTGACTCCGGCAGAGAACGCCAGCGCCCGGCCTTCCATCGTGCTGCTGGTGTTCATCGTAATGGCCTGAGAAGCCAGTATTGTCCCCTTGAAATCGGAGAAAGTTCCCAGGACCGCCGAAGTGCCTACCTGCCAGAAAACGTTTTTGGCCTGGGCGCCGCCAGCCAGAATAACTTTAATGCCGCTGCCCAACTGAAGATCTTGTGCGCACTGGAATATCCAGACGTCATCCGGGCCACCCATAAGCGTGACATCCGCTCCGGTTATCAGGGCTGTGGTGGTGAATTTGTAGAGGCCGGGCGCGAGAACCATCCCACCGATGTTCCCGGCGCCGGGCGTCAAACCAGGATTCAAATTGGGTCCCGAAGGCACGGGTGTTCGTCCGGCGGCATCATTGTATGCCGTGGTCAGATCATTTTTAGCTGCAAGTAATAGCGCAGAATCGATCACTGCACACGCAGGCCCCGAAGCATCGCGGGCATAAATTATTCCATTCACCTGCAGACAGGGGACGCCGATGGCAGACCCAGCGATCGGGTATGCTCCGACATCGCCATTGATGATCCCTCCACCGGTGGTTGTGATTGCGGCGCCGGATAGGATCACGAAATGCGCAGTGGAAAGGAGATTGACCGGCGCCGGGCCGGCCGCGCTGAGTTGGAAGGGGATGGCGAGAGCCAGCAAAAAGGAAGCTAAAATTCTGACCGTTGGATGGGGCGGATTCGTCTGGCATCGAGCTTGTGCAAAGTGCGACTCCCCGTTTTGCCGGATTTGTTTTTTGTTCACTGTATATTAGTATTGTGTTTTAAGTGACCGGTCGATGGGGTGTTCACCCCATAGGACAAAACTTCATAAATCCCACACCGACAACGTTCCCGGTGCGGCCGTAGATTCAATTGAGAGAGGAAAGTTGAAGCGACGGCTTCGTCTCGGATGTTCCCGGACAAACTACCTGCGGGTCTCAAAAGACTTCATGCGCGAAATTTTCCGTGACGGCTTGTGCTTTGGGTTCGGGTGGCCGCATGGGCGTCAATGCGCCCAGGATGGATTTTTGCACCGCCGGGTTGAACAGGTTGCCCAGATGTCCGCCCTTCGCGAAGACGGTCAGCTGTTCCGGCGTGAAGGTGGCGTGGAGCCAGTCGAGGTCTTCATCCGTCAGAAGAAAATCGTTTTGATTGTCGATGACGCGGATGTATGAGTTGGCCCGCAGACCGGTTTCATACGTCCGAAGATCGCCGGCCTGTTCCATCTGCTGTGCTGTCGGCGCATCGCCGCCCCGCTTCGCATAATACGGCGCCGCAAACTTTTCAAAGTAATCCTCATAGGAATAATGGAGGATTTCCTGGTAGGCCGCGGCGCGCCGGAAATTATGGAGATGATGTTGCAGGATACCCTGGTTGTTCCGCTGCTGGCTGCTGTAAATGATGTCCCGCAGGACGAGCCGGAACGTCAGCCCGATAAGAAATTTGGATTCGATAGCGCTGAACGGCAGGGTCGTTTGCGGCGTCAGCGTGCTCCGGCTCAAGGCCGCTACTTTCAGAAAAGTATTGTCCACGTCGTTGCTTCGTTCCGCGGCCGGCCAGTCGAGCGGTGCGCGATAAAATTCATCGAGCTTGGAGACTCCTTGTGCCATGCGCACGGGGGTATTGATGGCCACGTAACGGTCGAATTGAACGAGGTGATTCGTCGGCCCTGTCGCCGCAATGAACAACGTTTCCAAAGCTCCCATGGAATAACCCATCAACGCCCGATTGCCCAAACGATCCGGATACCACTTATGCAAACCGGCATCGATCGCCGTCAACGCAACATGCAGGTCATGACCATCCACCGGTAAATACGCGGGCAACGCAACGGTCGAGGCGTGTTCCATGAATTCAGGATTGAACGGGCTGCTCACCACTACGGCAGAAAAACCATTTTTGTAAACCAGTTCAGCCAACGCCAGCGAAGGCAGAGCCAGGCGATGACCGCCCAACCCAGGAACGATATAAACCACGTTCGCGGAGCCCGGTTGCAGCCAGTAGGTGAATTTCAAATCCTTGCCCGTCGCGGGAATCCGCACGAATCGGGTCAGGCCGTGGCGAGGAAATTCGGGATCCTTGAACGTGAAGAAAACGGATTCCAACGTTTCCAATGACGACTCATCCTGTTTGCCTTTCACTTCAAAATCCGCCACTTGATTTGCGCGTGCGAAGGTCCACGCATATTGGATCTCGGAATACGGGTCGGCTTCAGCCTGGCTGAAACGCACATATTCGTTCACGCTATCCGCGAGGTTGTTATAGATCACACCGTATGCGACGTAAGAATATGGGCCGATATATGTCAACGGCATGTTGATATTAAAATGGTAAGGCGCGATGTAGAACAGCGGGTTGGCGGCTGTGTCCGCAGCCAATCCAACCAGGTCACGGTCATTGCTCGGCCCATAGAGGGGCAGCATGAGGAAAAAATTAGGACTCCAGCCCCACTTGCCAAAGGTCTGGCCAAAATCCGCGTCCGATTTTGGGATGTGCCATTTGGCTCCCATGTCGAAGAAACCGGCCACGCCTACGGTCGTATTTACCAGGAAATCATAGGTCTCATCACGGGCACCCGACCATTTTCCCTGCAACAGATTATTGATCAACCGTCCCGGGTAAATCAGGTTGCGGCCAAAGTTGGCGATGCCGGTCCGCACCGGTTTCACCACGATGAACCGATAGACCCGACTGGTCGGCTTAATGACACCGGTCATCACCGCCTTGTTAAAGCCCCACATCACGCGGTTGAACGGCTCGAGCGGGTCGGGGACAGATTGGGGCAGCACCACAAACTCCGCCTGGGGTGAATTTGTGGAACCAACGGCAATCGCCTGCCCTTGCGCAAAGAGCGGGAAACCAAACGATAGGACGAGGAACGCCAATGCGATGGTGTTCCCGATCGATCTAATTTTCATTCCGCGAACCATGTTAGCTCGCGGAATGATGAGAGTTGAATTTTTTATTTTGGCGCCTGGGAATGGGCTTCCACAAACCAAAGCCATTTATCGATGCCGCGCGAAACCTCCGTGAACAGATCCGCCGTGTCCGCATCATCCAGCTCATCCGCTTTATCAATCGTGTGGCGCATTTCATCGCCAAAAGTCGAAAGCGCCCGGGAAACTTCTTCCACATGGGCCATGCCGTCTGAGATTTCCCGTGAATATTCCGTCAACCGCGTGCGCGCCGCTGCCATGCGTACGGTTCCCTCGGCCACACCGCCCAGTTGCACGATGCGTTCGGCGATCATGTCCACATAGTTCTCTACCGCCTCCGCCACCTTGTCGAACAGCTCGTGTAGCCCGATAAAACTCGGCCCTTTCACGTTCCAATGCGCCTGTTTCATCTGCATCTGCAGGTCAACCGCCGAGGCCAGCCGCTGGTTCATGATCTCGTTCAATTCCTCGCGCCGTTTCGGCGAGATGTCGTTTTCGGTATCATACATTTTGGGCGCTTCCGCCGGGGTCGTTCTGGATTTTTTCATAAATGGATTCTTGCCGTGGAAAATTTGTTTAGGTTTTGTTGTGAAAACCGTGGATGCGGGTTTGATTGCGTTCCGCGATCAATTCGGCCTCCGCCGCCAGCCAATGTTGGACTTCGCGTCCGGGCTGAGAACCTTCGTTCACGTAACTGAAGTAGGCCCTGCGCGCCACTTCGTCCGATGAAGGAGCAAAATCCTTTTCGCTTTGCTTCTCATCCACCACTGGCGCAGCCGGTGAGGCAGAGGTTGAGTTTTGGCTTTGACCGTTCGAATGTTTTTGATGTTTCATACAAATAGATGGGGCGAGGCAACCGTGCGCCGCCAAAAGATTTTATTTCCCGTCGTGATCCCCATGCTCCCCGGGTTTGTTGTCATCGTGCTTATCATTCGGGTGCTGTTCCTTCGCGGCCGGCTTCCAGTTCTTCGGATATTGTTTCACCACGGCGGTGTGATGGTTCGCCGGGGCATCGTGAAAATCCATCTTCACGGACGGGGAGGCCACCAACACATTCACGCTGACTCCGCGCGGGGCCGGCCGGGAAACCCAGGCATTGCCTTCGTGATAAGCGTATTCATGCCGGCTGCTGCTGTAATAGACCTCATAGCGGGGGTAATAAACGTAATCATCCTGAACCACGACTTGCACTGGCGGCGGCGCACTTTCGTACCGCTCCGCACGGGGCTGCTCCACATAGCCCACGCAGCCGGTCAATGTCCCCAGAAGCGCGACGCAGATAACGAGATTGATTTTGTCATTCATAGAAATGAGAGTAATACCGTGGGCCGTCACGGTGATATGGGGTGTATACCTTATCTGCGGATCCACACTGGCAGGCCGGGCTTTCCAGACTGCTTCGGTCATTCGTAAAGCACCGTGTAGAAAATGATGACGGTCGATTCGTCCGCGCCTTCCATTGAATTTGGCTCTGCTGGCGTGACGACCGTATTCATGCTGGTCTCTACGATCCGGAGCTGCGGATGTTCACCCAAAAAATGGTTCAGCTGCTCCTCCAACACGCTGGCCGGCGATTCGCCGGACGCCAGCTTGTGAAGAATGACTTCGAATACTTTTGCTTTCATCGAAAGCTTAGGTGTGGACCTGCGGCACGCGGATGTCGCCACTGTGATTGATGATACCAAAGGCAGACAACAACCAGATGACGACGCAGATCACGACGACGATGTTAAGAATTTTTTTGATCTTCCCGTCCATCGGGATGTACGTGTTGACCAGCCAGAGCAAAACACCGATGACCACGAGGGTGATGATAAGATTAATAAGCGGCATAAATTTGGAGCTGGAGGGAAATGGGATAGCGGATGGATCCGCTAATCCCACAATCCGTCATTGTTTGACCGTGATATTGTTCTCCACTTCTTTGACGCCTTCGACGGACTTGGCGAGTGTTCCGGCGCGGGACCGTTGGGCGCTGGAATCCACGAAGCCGCTCAATTGAACCGTGCCCTTGAAGGTCACAACGTCAACGCCGTCATACTTATATTGCTGATCACTGCTCAAGGCGCTTTTTACGCGCGACGAGATGCCGTGGTCATCGATCGCTTCGCCCGTGCTCTGGTGGTAGCGATCGCCGGCGCAGCCGCTGGTCAATGCGAGCAAGGGAATCGCCCCGAGACAAAGGACTAATCCGAGAACCTGGCTGGTTTTTTGTATTTTCATATGTGTATTTGGTTTTGATTTTACTTACTGGAAATTGAAACAGGCATTCATTTGCCGAGCATTTTGGCCATGATGAAAATGAGGAACGCTCCTCCGAATCCACCTCCGAGTAGTAGATAGATAAATGCGTAACCGGCCGCTGCAAACATTGGTGTCATAAAGTTCCTTTGGTTCCCCGGGTTTAATTTCAGTGCTCTTGCCCTGGCTAAGCACGCTGATGTTTCTTGTATGAAAGAATCGAGCCAACCCTCCCAAAATTAAAAACCACCGATTAAAGAGACATTTGGGGCCCGAAAACCCTGAAAAGAAGAAAAAATAAAATCCATGGATGTTCTCACTCCCGCTAAATGCAACACCTTCATGCAATGTGCATCGAACCTGATGGCCATCTATACACAGATGGGTATCACTTGCTGATCCGCGCCGGTCGCTTTTAAAAGACATAGTTTTTTCCCTTTTGTTTGAATGATTTATCCCCGACCTGAAGACTACCTCGGCAGCGGCGTCCTGATCTGGGCCTTCACCCTGGCTAGTTCCGGTTGAGGAAACTAGTTCCGTAGTCATTCCCGGCAGATTCACGTGCTTTGACCAAAGCCCCGGCGAGCATGGTATTCACCTTTTCCAATAACTCGTCGATGACAAAAGGTTTGCGCAGGATGGCATCCGGCATCAGCAATGGCCTTTTGGCAAATTCCTGGTCGGGTATCGCAGTGGTAACCATGATGACCGGCACCCCCACGCGCGCGTCTCGTGATTTTGCGATCAATTCCACGCCGGTCAGGCCCGGCATCCCATTATCGGTGATCAACAGGTCATAACTGTTCACCTGGAGTGAATTCCATGCGATCACCCCATTTTCGGCGGCATCCACAGCATAGCCGGCGCAAATCAAGGCATGGGCTATAAGATGTCGGATGTCTTCATCATCGTCCGCGACAAGTATGCGATAAGTCCTTTTCGTCGCACCCTCTGGCTGGGTGAGGTCACTTCCGGAAAATAGCTGGCGCTCAATCATGTGGTAGAGATTAGGCAGGAAGATTGTCAGTCGCTATGGGGTGTTCTACTACCGGAAGATTCAGGAAATGTATCCAGGCCAGTTACTACGTGGTCAAAATCGCCGATCAGTTGGCGCTTGCACAAACAGTTCAGCCTCGATCCGGGATTTGCTTCTGCCGCCTAGCAGGATTCCGATCTTCCCCAACAATTCCGCCGTCCCAAACGGCTTGAGTACCGTGGCATCCGGCATCAGCCAGGGCTTATTTGCAAATTCGTGCTGAGGCACTATGGAAGTGATCATTATGACCGGTAATTTCATTTGGGCGGTCCGCAGTTTGTTGAGCAATTCCACGCCGGACACTTTCGGCATGTTGTTATCGGTGATCAGAATGTCATAGGCGTTTCGTTGCAGCGTGTCCCACGCCAGCGAGCCGTCCTCGGCAGCATCCACCGCATAACCGGCGCTGCTTAATATATCTGACACCGCACGCCGGATATCGGCGTCGTCATCCGCCACGAGTACGCGGACGGGCCTAGATTTTGGTGATCGCTCCGGGAAAGACTCTGCTCCGGAGCCCGACGGAGAAATATGGCTGCTCATAACCTGTTTACCTCAGCAGAAAAGGCAATCGCCTGCCATGGGGTGTTTTCCCCATAAGCCAACCAATGAAAAAGCCGCGTGTTTTCAGGCGCCGGGCCGGCTATCAGATTGATTGCGAGGATCTTGTGTTTCCCGGTCATAAAACCACAGCCGTTCGGGAGATATTCTGTCTAGCCTGCAATTGCTTTTTTGCTTCCTCCCAGTGTTGCAATTCATATCCCGGCTGCGAGCCCTGGTGCAGATAGATATAGTAAGCGGCCTTCGACACTTCGTCAGAGGAGAAGCCTATTTGGTGGTCACTGGTGAATTTTTTTGACGGCAGCGGTGATGCCGCAGTAGGAGCCTGGTCTTCTTTACGGAAAAATGGCTGGCGTTTCATTCTGTGAGTATAACGCCAGGACAACGCACAAGACATGGGGTGTTCTCCCCACCCTGGCTTTCACCGACACGAATAGAACCACAAAAGGGAAGAACCTGCGACCGCCCCATGGCGACCGCAGGCCTTTGGTGTTTGGTTTCTCCCCAAGCAACGGCAGTGTAAGAAAACTGCTGTGCTTTTTACTCTTTTTTCTCCCTGGCGAAAGGACTGGTCCGGTCAAAGGCGGCCGGACGGCATCGTCCTTCAAATTCTATCAGGTGAGCCCTGAGCGCGAGTGACACCACGCCACCGGCCTGACCTTCTTCCGATGTGTCATACGCCGCCACGATGAAATCACCCAGCGTAAGGGCTTTTTTAACGGGTTTGGCTTTCTTTACAGAATGCGCCGGTGACACGTGCGTTGCGGTCATGGGCCGATAATTCCAGAGAGGCGGTTTGGGCGCTATGGGGTGTTTTCCCCATCACCCCGTTTGACAACGGGGCGTGTGGGAAGGAAATCTCTACTCCACTTCCCATCAGGAAATTCAATGTTTCCGGCTCAAAATGACCTGTCTTAGGCCTTTTGCATCTGCCGTTTGGCTTCGTGCCAATTTTCCTCGTCCTGTCCGGCTTGTTTTCCTCCAGCCAGCCAGAGCCCATAAGCTTTTAAGGCGATCTCAGGCTCTGAAGCAACACTGGCTGTTTTTGGTTCTGGTTTGGATGGTGCCGCGTTGAGGGTCGGTAACGGCATTGATTTTGTCGCTGCGCGATTACGCGGGGCTGATGACTGGTTCGGTTTTGAATTGGGATTCATAATTAATATTCGTTTCAATTTTTCCAGATGGCATGGGCGATCCGATGGCAGCGGAGGGCGTTAAAGGAAAGAATGCTCAATTGAGCACAGACGCCTGATAGACAACCCACCGCAACCCCAACCATCATTCTACACCGAAATGCGGATTCGCCTATCGATATCGGAATTTTTGTCGCGCGCCCTGAGCTGAGGCGTTACACGATCGTCAACTGCACGCTGCTCTCGATGATGCCTGCGCTGATGGCGTAGCGGGTGAGTCCGGCGGTATCGTGAATATCGAGCTTCTCCATGAGATGTTCCCGATGCTTCTCGACCGTCTTGATGCCGATGCCGAGTTCTGCCGCCGTTTCCTTGTTCGCTTTGCCTTCGGCGATGAGTTGCAGCACTTCCATCTCGCGGGAGGTCAGTTGAGCCATTTTTTTGGCGAGGCCGGCGCGGCTGACTGAATTTGAATCCAGACGGTCACGGCGCCGTGAGATAGCTGGGCTGAAATAGGTTTTCCCCGCGTGAACCTCGCGGATAGCCCGGCACACATCATGGGCTGAGGTTTGCTTCAACAGAAACCCCACCGCTCCCGCGTCCGTTGCGTTTTTCACGTAGGCATCATCACTGTGCGCGGAGAGCATGAGCACTTTCGTGCGGGAGCCGCCCTTGAGGATCTGGCGCGTGGCTTCCAGGCCGTTGAGGCGGGGCATCGCGATATCCATCAAGGTCACATCCGGGTGAAGTTTTTTTTCCAGGGTGATGGCCTGGCGGCCTTCCTGTGCTTCGCCGACCACTTCCAGGTCGGTTTCCATCTCCAACATCTTGCGAAATCCCTCGCGCACAATCATGTGGTCGTCCGCGAGCAGGACAGTGATACGTTTCATAAAAAGTTAAACTTTCTTTACAGCAGACTTTTTCACCGCTTTTTCTGCGCCAACTTCCCCAGCGGCAAGCAGGCAATGACCACAGTTCCCTTGCCCGTACTTGATTCGATCTTAAAAGTGCCCCCGACCATCTCCAAGCGTTCCCTCATGCCCAGCAGCCCCAGGCGTTTGCTTCCATTTGAACATAGCACGCGTTCGACATTAAAGGATTTGCCGTCGTCCTTGATCTTCATGCAGACGCAATCCGGCAGCTTCTGGATGCTGACATCCACCCGGCCGGCCTGCGCATGGCGGGCGACGTTCGTGAGCGCCTCCTGCGCCACGCGATAGAAAATCGTTCGTTGATTGCTGTCCAGTCGTTCAATTTCGGCAAAGACGCTCAACTGAACATGGATGCGTGTCCGTTTGGAAAATGCTTTGACGAAGGTATGCAGGGCAGGAATCAAGCCCAGGTCATCCAACACCGCCGGTCGCAATTCACGGGCGAACTGATGCACGATATCCACCGATTTTTCCACAAGGCGTTGCGTGCGCGCGATGTTCCGGTCCAAACCTTTGGTGTTGGTGGCCGCTTCTTTTTTCAATGTCGCCAGCCGCACATTGATGCCCGTCAGCGTCTGGGCGATGACATCGTGGAGTTCACGGCTGATCTCCCGCCGCTCCTCTTCCTGGGTAGAAAGGATCTTGCGGGATAATTGCCGCAACTGTGTCTGCAGGCGATCCGATTCCTCCAACAGCTCACTGTAATGGTGTTCGCTCTTTTTGAGCGCGGCCTCCGCCGTTTTGCGGTGGATGATTTCCCGTTCCAATTCCAGGTTCGAGGCGGCCAGTTCCACGGTCCGCTCGCTCAACATCTCCACGATCTGGTTCAGGTGCGCAGAGGCGGCCCGGGCGTCCGGATGGATTTTCTCGATCGGAGTGATCGCTTCCGTGAAGAAAACACTGGCCTGCTTGATCTGGGCGGCGCGCCGGATGGGCGTAAGGCCAGGCATCACTTTATTCACCAGGATCTGCTCATGGAGTTTGGCTATATCCAACGTCTCCAATCCGGCTTTCAAGGCTTCCTCACCCATACCGCGCGCCGAACGCAACGGTGCGCGTGGACCCTGCTTGAGATATCGCAGCAATGCCAACTGGTAAAGCCTTGAAAATTTTCGTTTCATGAGTGCCGGAATCTGCGGGCCACACGGCGCACTGACTTCGTCGATTTTACCACAAGCCGTTGCGTGCTTGCGATTTCATTTTTGAAATTAAGGGTGTTCACGCGCGACTCTTTTTTTAACGAAATCAAGCGCACATTTATGCCCAGAAGAGTCTGGGCGATCTCATCCTGGAGTTCCCGGCTGATCTTGCGGCGTTCTTCCTCCTGCCCGGCGAGGACCTGGTGGGTCAATTGGCGCAAACCCTCCTGCAACTGGAGAGAATCCTTCAATAGCCTGGAATAGTGCTCACCGCTTTTCTTCAAGGCCATTTCCACGCTTTTGCGCCGGACAACGCCGCGTTGCAATTGTCGATTGGTGGCCGCCAGTTCCAAGGTGCGGCGGTTCAGCGCCACATTCAGCCGGTTCAGGTCGATTTTGTTTTGTTTCGCCGCGCGATGCGTTTCCACGATCGGCGAAATGGCCTCGGAAAAAAATATCTCGCCGGTCTGGGCACTCCCATTCGGCTGGCCGGGGGCTTTAAACAGCGAGATCACCTGCTCGTGGATGCGGGCCAGTTCCAGCGTCTCCAGTCCCAAAGCGACTGCCAGGTGTCCCAATTCCAATGCCGGTTGCAGGCTGGCATTCGGCCCACGCTTCAGGTGTTTTCGCAACGCCTTCCCATAACGTTGAGAAAACCCATTGGTCTTTTGTTTCATGTTGGTATGCCAGATTCATACGAAGCTTCGGATACGAGCGCTGATTCGTCCATGGGGTAAACTACCCATGGACAGCGCTCTCCGCATATCGCACTATCTACCACTTTGATAGATACAGAAATTTGTCCCGGTTCCAAAGAGAACACCCTGCGCTCCATTTCCATTTTGTACCCACTCGCCTTTGCCATGGCGGCGGCGGCCGATTCCCGTAGCGGTGCAGCCTTGCGAGCAAGCCCGGATGCCCACCTGGGGCTCAATGGAAACAATCCCTCTATCACGGTCGGGTTACACCCCATGGCTGGAGTTGGCCCAGCGAACTAACGTCTTAAGACCCGTCGATGGCGGAATGTTATTTCCGTGAGGTTGACGTGGAACCAACACCGACAATCAAAAAATAAATTATTATGACCACACTCGAAATCAAGGGCGACTGGAACATCCTCAAGGGCAAACTGAAGCAGAAATGGGCCACCCTCACCGATAGCGACCTCGAATACGTCACTGGCAAACAGGAAGAACTGCTCGGCCGCATCCAGAAGCGCACCGGTGAAACCCGTGAAGCGATCGAAAAGGCGCTTAATGGATCCTGCTGCACCTCTGATTCGGCCCACGAGAATGAAGTCCAGCACGCGGGCGAAAAAGCTGCGGGCGGCGGCTGCTCTTCAACCCATTCGCATGAGCACACCGACGAAACCCAAAAAACGACTGCAGCGGCGGCTGTCGTAGCACTCGATATCCCCATTATCCATCGGACGCCTGTGAGCGCGCCGGCCAAGCATTAAGGCAGCCCGATCGTATCCAACGAGATTCAAAGTATAATGAAATCAAGCTCCTCTTTCGCGCTCGTGGCCGTCACCAGCGCTATTCCCATTGCGACCAATTAAACAAACCCGGTACACGACTGGCAGGCGCGCAAGGGCCGGCCAGTCTTTTGTCGTTTACACATCCTCACTTTAAAAAAATAAAACACCATGAATGCTGAACTCGTAAAACAGGCCCTGCTGGTCGTCGAACATCCCAATACGCTGGTCAATCTCGTCTCCAAACGCGTCCGCCAGCTCAATGCCGGCGGTGGTGGCTTGAGCCGCCCTTTGGTCAAGACGGTCGGCAATGAAAGCCTGGCCGATATCGCGCTGCGGGAACTCATCGAAGGCAAAATGGGCTGGGAAATGCCTGAGCTGGCACCTTTGGTCCGTCCTGTGCGCCGCAAGATCAAACGGAAGTGAGGCAGGAGGTAGTGTCTTAAGTTGCCTTCTTAGTCAGTCCTGCTAGCGCAGGAGAAAGCCCTTTGGCTTCCCAAGCCCGCCACGAGTTAGTGCGCCCATAAGAGCTGTTCGCTTCGCGAACTGTGGTCCCGCGGCTGCGCCGCACCCTCTCCCGTTTCACGGGCGAGGGCATAGCGGCAACTGAAAACACCACCGAGCAAGGAGTGAGGGGTGACAGACGGGCGCGGACATATTAATGTGAATCCCTGGCGATGCCCGGAAACGATGCGTCGCATGAAAGGGTAAACCGATATGGCCCATCAAATCCTCAGCCTGGAAGAAGTCGCAGAGTATTTGCACCTGACGCAGGACGACGTCGCCCACCGCGCGAAGGCCAATGAGATTCCGCACGAACAACGCGGCCATCGGCTGGTGTTCTCCAAAGATGCGATCGATGAGTGGGCTTCGCAACGGGTGCTGAGCCTGCCGGACAAGCGGCTGGCGGCGTATCACCAGAAATCCACGCACGGCACGCGGGAAATCCTGCCGCACCAAACTCTGCTGCCGCAGATGATCGAGCCCGGCTTTATCGCCCCGGCGCTCTTGGCCAAAACCAAATCATCCGTCTTGCACGGATTGGTGGCGCTGGCGGAAACCACCGGACGATTGAACGACCCGCAGTCGTTGCTGGCGAGTTTGGAAGCGCGCGAAGCGTTGTGCTCCACTGGTATGCCCGGCGGTTTTGCCCTGCCGCACCCGCGCGTGCCTGACCCCTACTTGTTTGCGAGTTCGTTCATCGTGGTTGGCCGCACGCTCCAGGAGATCCATTTTGGCGCACCGGACGGGCAACCGACAACACTGTTCTTTCTAATCTGTTGCCAGGATGACCGGTTGCACCTGCACACACTGGCGCGGCTCTGTCTCATGGCCCGGAACACCAAGGTGCTCGACCAACTCCGCCTGGCTCCGGACGCGCCGTCTATGCGCGAGGCGTTGCTGGCTGCGGAAGCGGAAGCGCTGGCTTAAACACCACCTGAAACGTGGCGAGCTAATGGCCACGAATACGAAGAAGACCTTTTGTGTCAATAGGACTGAGCCATTTCTACAAATTTGGTAGCTGCTCGAATGAAATGACCGGACGTAAGGCTTGCCAGCAGCGCTCACTAATCCACATATCAGGATTCAACCTATGAAAACAATCGTGGCAAACGGTCGCCGATCTCCAAGCGGTAACACCATCAATGCTTGGGCCCTGACAATCCAAGGTAAAAAACGGGTCTATCGGTTCGTGATCAACAATGCCGTCATCTGGGTATGGATAAACCTCTTTGACCCCGGAGTCTTTCTCTATTCCACATGCCTGGCATTTCTGTTTCATTGTAATACCTCTTGCCTGCGGCGACCTGTTAGCACCCTCCTTTTTGCTTCTTCCATGCCTCATATCGGTGGTCGATCTTCTTTTTGATCGTGTCGTAATTCTCCCACGTGTCCTTTACATGGTATAGGCTGGGCAAATCACCGACGAGGGCAGCTTCGTAGTCCTCGAAGTATGGCCCGCTTTGTCCATCAGCGCCGTTGTAGTAATATCTGGCAAAGGCATTGCCCTCATCAGTCAACACATCGCTGGTCAAAGTGCCGTCCCACTTCTTATAAACCTGCGCTCCGGTGACTTTGCGTTCTTTGAAACCTTGCGTCTCCTCCAGAAAATCCGTGGCGATCAGGTCGTGCTCGATGAGCCAGGCAACAAACATCCCGGTATGGACGAATGCGTGCCGGCGCGGCAGGCCCTTCGGAAAATCTCCGTCATAGTGATACTCCGCCTGGTCATAAACGGTCGGACCTTGAACGATAAATGATTTATTGTTCCAGAGCGTGCGAAAGGCCAGAGCGGCACTGAAGATCAATGACAGCGGAATCAGCGGCCAGAGCAGTCTTTTGGGGAATCCAGCTTCGAAAACCAGTGTCAGGAGAATGGCCAACAGCAGCAAAAAGAACAAGGCGGTGCGGAGCACCAAAGGACTGGTGGCAATGCGCAGTAACCCTTGTGCAGCCCTTTTAGCTGCTGCCCGTTCTTGTTCAGGTGTGTTCATGCCTGGCTAGCGGTCTAACGTAGAAAGCTGACTTGTCCCGGCGAAGTGCAACAGCGACGGAGCCACCGCCGACTCACGATGTGTTGCTCCGGCGGCTGGTCAGGCCACCAGCTTTGTGACATCAAACTCATAACGTGAAACAAAATAAGCCCCCACCTGCCGGTCGCTGTGATGGCTAAAGCCAAATCGCTCATAAACGGCGCGCAAACGTGGCCGTGATGCGGCGCAATCGAGCCGCAGGAAATGCCGCCCCAGCGAACGAGTCCGCAGCACAGCCCACTGGAGCAACGCCGAGGAAACTTCACCCCCGGCAAATCGCCGCCGAACCGCCAGCCGGTGAACGAAGGCCGACTGTTCCTGCGAAACATCTGGCCAGAACAATGAATCCTCAAGCTGAAACTTGAGTGTGCCTGCCGGCTCGCCATCACACTCAGCGAGAAAAAATAATCCGGCGTCAACATCGGCAGCGATACGGGATGTCAACAACTCACCATCCTGCCACATAGTCATGCCGCGCTGTTCCAACCAATGAGCTGCCTCCCGTAAAATATCGCTCACAACTTTTGCGTCCGGTGGCATAGCCTGGCGAATAGACGGTGGCATGGTGGTTTAACGTAGAAATCCCGCAAGCGCGGGATACCGCCTACTCTTGACGTGAATCACGACAAGTCGAGAAATCCCGCATTGCGGGACACCATCCGCCTTCGCTCCAAAGCTATGGCGGGACAAGCCGGCGGCTGCTTCTGAGTCCCGATAATAGGTCGAGATTGGCCCCGGTGACTGATCAGCCAGCATCGTCATATCTATCTCCAAAACTTCCACCAAGGACGTTTCGGTGCTCGGGCATATTCGGGGCGAATCGCGATAATAATCCGGTGATCACGCCGAGCTCGCTCATAACTAAAAAATGCAAATGGGTCTTTGGCGGGGTCGGGGCGGTTGGCGGCGTTGCCAGTGGCGGCGCGAACAATCCCTCCCAAAACCCGGTCACTGACCAGCGCCGCGTCATCAGGCGAAAGGTGGAATCTATTAACAAGCGCCTGCACGATATCGTCGCCGGAACTCCTGGAGATCTCATGCTGGATAACAAACTCACCAATTGCCTCGACCGTCTGCCCGGGGGGCAGCGGTATGGTCATGTCATCTGTCCAACCTTCGGGAATCGTGCTCATGGTGCTATGACTCCTAAAGTTTAGAACTCAGCCATGCTGGATGAATGATGTCAATCCCGACTTGTCGGGAAACGAAAGGAACAACCGGCGTTGGCTGCGGTAAATGGTTAGGCCGGGTTGGTCTCAAGTAGTGCATTCATGATCCTCGTAATGCGAGCGCGACCAAGGACTCGCCCGCCCTCCTGAATGTCAATGACGCGCCCGACCCACAAGCAATGTGGATAAGCCTAGGGCTTGATGAAACCAATCGTGCCGTGAACGGTCTGCCCTGGGAAGACCTGATCGCAGCCAATGTAATGATGCACGCCCGTCGTGAGGTAATCATCGCGAACCTTGTGTTGAGGACGGTAACCAGAGAATGCTGGTGTCTGCCGTCCACCTTCCTCTACGGAGAGTAGCGCAATCTCCGCTTCAACATCGGGCGTGCTCATGCTCATAGTGGCCTCCTATGAAGCCAAATGGAGTTTTGGGATAGCGCGGGGTCAATCGGCCCAGGTGAATGGCGCATGAGGGAATTAAAGCTGAGGCTGGTCTTAAGACAGGTTGTTTGTTGGTCTGGTGTGGGTTGAGGGTAAGGTTTCTTCCGCTCCTATCGGAGCTTTTCTCGTTTTGGTGGTACTACCCACAGCTGTCGCTGTGGGCTACTAGCGGGCGCTGCTCCGCAGCTGGAAATATGGGTGGGATTGTCAACGGCATCCAGGACGGCCATCCCGACGATCAGCTTCATGACGTTCTGGAGGGAAAAATGCTGCTCGCCATTGATACAAGTCATACCTGAGTCATCCTCCACGCCGACTCCGACACGTCCGTCAAAGCTGGCAGTGAGGCGCGCCAAATCGTCCTGCAATGTCCATTTTTCCGTCGAACCAGCTACCGCCAGCCTGCACGAACTCACAATCAGGAATGCAACCAGTAACGCTCACCCTCATCCCGGCCTTCTCCCCCGAAGAAGAATCGTTGGCAGTTGGCTGTGAATTCGAATAATTGAATCCGGTTCAGGGGTTCAAAGCGCGAATTATTTCGGGGAATTCTGACCCGCAAGCGGAGTGAGGGCATCGTGGCAACTTAGGACACTACCAAATCAACCCGGGCAGCACTGTTTTGCTCTCGGCAGAGCCTGAAAGTCTCGTGTGAGCAATTTATCCTCTCCGTCGCCAAAGGCCAACAAGCCCCGTCAAAACGGTTACATTAATTTCTTGAACCGGGTTAAGGATTGACCAACTGGAAATACAGCCGCCCGCAAGTCGCGGGGACGGTCACCTGGTTGTTGCCGTTGACGACGGTAACTTCATTGGTATTGGCGACCCAGTTGGTGGTGCAGGAATCAGAATTTTGCAGCAGCCGGAAAACGGTTTCCGAAACCGGCCAGGAGAGCACGACACCGTTGGCCGTGGGTTGAATGGTCAAGGTGGGCGAGGCGGGTGGCAAAGTTATTCCCGGATTGTCGGTGATGGTGACCGTCCCATAATCGGTTGCGCCCGAAAAGCCCGGATAAAAACCGGCTTCGAGGTAATAAGTTCCGGCGCTGTTGGCCGCCCACATGCAGTAAGTCCCGGGACCATTGGCCCATATATTGAGTTCGTCGCCCAGCCCATCGCTGAACAACAGACCGCCGTTGCCCGTAAGGAACGGATCTGAACCGAGGGCCACCATATTGTCGTAATTGAAATGATTGCCCGGGGATAAGCCTGAACCGGGCGAGGCCGGGGTTCCACCGATCAAGGTCCAGGAACCAGCGGCCAGCCCTTTGGTGACCAGGAAGTCGCCACTGACAGCGTAGCCGACTTCGACATCCAACGTGCCGGAGCCGGCGTTATTGCCCCCATCATCGAAAGCGATGTCCATCAGGGTGGCGCGTGCTGTTGAGGTGACGCTCAAAACGAGCGCCGCCATCGCCACGGATTGAAACACCGTTTTACGATTTAAGAATAATGCGATTCGCTTTTTCGGTGTGGTTGCAGGTTTCATTTTTATTCTGATTTAAATCTCCGTCTACGGGAGCCCGATGATTATCTGATTACGCCATTTAGCAGCTGGCAGGCCAGTGGGTTAATTTTGCCGCGGAAGAGCGACATTTGAGGGCAAAATTGTCCATATAATTGGCGAACTGGGCAAATAATGCCGCGGCACATGTCCACATGCAGGACACAGTGTCTGATAAGTGGGCGGCGAGAAGAGATGGGATTTTTGGCGGTTAACCGACCGAAATCAATGCGGGAAATAAATTCCTGTTTCAATTGATTATTTAAAATCACAGCACATAGATAAATATTGACAAGTTAACGTTTTAGAGGTATAGTGTGGGCTGTTCTTTGACAAAATGAAGATAATGGTCGAAAGCCGAAGGTCGAGGGTCGAGAGCTGAAATTCAGCGCCGACTGACGTCGGCGGCCACGAAAAAATGGACGCCACATAAGACGTGGTAACTCGCCCCCCAGCTTACCGGGTATCTACCGGGTAAAAGCCCGTAATACCGGCCTTTACCGACCAAAATAAACAATCTTTTTTTGCGGGAGAGGTTGTGAATATGTGCGGCGAAAGCGGAGTTATCCGAATCGATCCAACCCAATCCGACTTAATCCAAGTAAAAATTGATGTGATAGCAATGAACCACGGGACAGGAATGTCCCGTGAACCCGCAGGCTGGAAAGCCTGCGCTACGGGTTGGCAGGCTCAATTCGGGCGATGCCAACCAATGTGTGTGAGCTCCTTCGCTGACTGATTCTGACCAATTCAAACCGGTCCAGCGGGGTTGTGGGCTTTGAACCGGGAAAGATTGGCGCGGGACGTGGGTGCTACACGATAGCAGACGCATCTGACTGATTCTGACTGATGTGGCCTCCCAGGCCCGCCACGAGTCAGGTGCCCATAATAGTTATTCGCTAACGCGAATTTTTGGTCAAGCCAGCGACAAGGGGCAGGTGACAAGATGGGAAACCCAGCTATTCCTGGCCGTCATGCTGGCGGAGGAGTTCGATGAGGTCTTTGCTGCCAGCCAGCGTCGCGATGTGCAACGGGGTTTGTTTGGCATTATCGCGGGCATTCACATTGGCGCCGGCGGCCAGCAACAGTTCCGCGGCGCCTTTATTTCCGGTGCTCGCAGCGATGTGCAAGGGGGTCTGGCCAAATTTGTTCCAGGCTTTGACATTGGCACCGTGGTCGATCAGCAATTTGACGACGTCGGGTTTGCCAGCCGTGATGGCGGCGAACAAAATGGTGCTGCCATTGGCATCCCGGGCATCGACTGCAACGTTGTTGGTCAGCAGCACTTGCACGACATCTGCATTTCCGTCGGAGGCGGCAAACCGCAAGGTGGTATCACCAAACTTGTTGGTGGCGTTCACATCGGCATGGTGGGCGATGAGGAATTCCACAATGTCCTGGTGGCCATTGGCGGCGGCCCAGAGCAGGGGTGTCATGCCGATCTCGTCCCGGCTGGAAATGAGGTCGGGGTTGTCTTTGAGGAGCGCCTTGATCTTATCGAGATTGCCATTGGTGACCGCGTCACGGATATCGTCGCCGAAAGCAAGGGTGCCGCAGAGCAGCAGGGCCAAGAACGCGGCAGTCATACGGGCGATGGGAAAGCGATGACGGCGGTGCGGAAAAGAAAGTGTGTGCATCATAACTCCTACATGGCTACTAAGCCCATTGATGCGGAAGGTCAATGGGAAAGGATTTCAGATTGCGGATTTGAAAAGAGGAGTCAACGGAAATAAAGGCGGATGCTCGGTGGCGGAGAGTAGAAGGACGAGCACCGAGGGCTGCGTTCGGCCTCTCTCCTTTTTGATTAGAGCTTCGCTGATAGCCCTCACCCGCGGCTGCGCCGCACCCTCTCCCGCTCACGCGGGCGAGGGCATAGCGGAGAGAACCGCCGCTACAGCTACAGGCAAGGCGAAGCTTGAAGTTGAAGTCCAGGTAACGCAGGCTTTATGCAGTGAAAGTCGCATTGGCACAGATCAACACGACGGTGGGCGATCTCGCGGGCAACGAGGCGCTCATCCGCGCGGCTTACGCCCGGGCGAGCGAAGCGGGGGCGGACATGGTGTTGCTGCCGGAACTGGCGACGACGGGGTATCCCCCGCGCGATCTGTTGCTGAAATCGGGGTTCGTCCAAAAAAACCTGGAGATGCTGGACCGGCTAGCGGTGATGACGGGCAAAACGGCGCTGTTGGTCGGGTTTGTGGGGCGCAGTGAGACGAAGCCGGGGCGGGAATTCACGAATGCGGTGGCGCTGGCGCAGTATGGCAAGATCGTCACGACGCGGGTGAAGACCCTGTTGCCGACGTATGATGTGTTCGACGAAGACCGGTATTTTGAGCCGGCCACGGAGAATCTGCCGGCGGAGTTCGCGGGACAAAAGCTCGGACTGACCATTTGCGAGGATGTGTGGAACGACGAGGATTTCTGGCGCGACACGCGGCGGTATCGACGGAATCCGGCGGTGGAACTGGCGAGCGGCGGAGCGAAGTTGCTGTTAAACGTGTCGGCCTCGCCGTGGCACCTGGGGAAAAATAAATTGCGCCGCGAGATGCTGGCGAACCTGGCCGCGAAAACAAAATGCCCACTGGTGTACTGCAACCTGGTGGGCGGGAATGACGAATTGATCTTCGACGGCGCGAGCCTGGTGTTCAACGCGAAGGGTGAATTGCTGGCAGAGGGAAAAACCTTCGCGGAAGATTTTTTGATCGTTGATCTGGATAAAGCAAAACCCATCCAGCACCAGCCGCTGGTGGATGAAGAGAAATTGTTTAAGGCGCTGACACTGGGGTTGCGTGATTACGTGCACAAGTGCGGGTTCAAGGCGGTGGTGCTGGGGTTGAGCGGCGGGATCGATTCAGCGCTGACGGCGGTCATCGCAGTGGAGGCGCTCGGAAAGGAAAATGTGGGCGGGGTTTCGTTGCCGTCAGAATTTTCATCCCAGGGCAGCCTGGATGACGCACGCATCCTCGCGAAAAATTTGGGCATCCAATACGACGTGGTGCCGATCCAGCCGATGTTTCTTTCGGCGAAGGGCCAGTTGAAGGAGGTCTTCAGCGGGCGCGCTGAGGATACGGCGGAGGAAAATATCCAGGCGCGATTGCGCGCGGTGGTTTTGATGGGGATGTCGAACAAGTTCGGCTCGTTGCTGCTGACGACGGGGAACAAGAGCGAGCTGGCGGTGGGTTATTGCACGCTATACGGCGACATGAGCGGCGGGCTGGCGGTGATCAGTGACGTGCCCAAGACAATGGTGTATCGGCTCTCGAAGTGGATCAATCGCGAGCGGGAGATCATCCCGGCGGCGTCCATCACGAAAGCGCCGTCGGCGGAATTACGACCGAACCAAACGGACCAGGATTCGTTGCCGCCGTATGAAGTGCTGGATGCGATATTGAATGCGTATGTGGTCGAAGGAAAATCGGTGAAAGAAATGAGCGAGGCAGGATTTGATGAGGCGGCAGTGAAGCGCATCGTAAGATTGATCGATTTCAACGAATACAAGCGCCGGCAGGCAGCGCCGGGATTGAAAGTGACGAGCAAGGCATTTGGCGTGGGCCGGCGTGTGCCCATCGCGCAGCGCTACAAGGAGATTTAACGCGAAGGCATGCTAATCTGCTTTCTTCGGAAACCACAGGGGATTCCTGATCATTTCCTGCCAGAGAGGTTCGAGGTCTTTTTCGGCCAGCGTCATGGTGCGAAGCGAATCGAGCTGATTGAGGGCGATGGCGCGATTGAAGGCAGTCGTGAGCCATTGGCGGGCGGCATCGAGCTGGCCAAGCTGGCAATGGTAGCAGGCGAGGTTGAAAGGGATGATGAGGTCGGCCGGGAATTTATCCGCGACGCGGGTGAGGATCTCGGCGGCTTGCTCAAGCGAGCCGCCGGTGGCGCGCCGGACCGCATAGGCGAGATTGATCCAGCCGGAAGTGCGTTCAGGGTCAGCGTCAGTGAGGGCGAGAGCAAGTTGACGACAGTTGTCCCACTCCTGTCGGGCGGCGTGGATCTGCCAGCGGATCTCCAGGACGTCGGGATGGGATCGGGTAGCCGCGGGGAGTTGGTCGAGTTCGGCGGCAGCTTCGGTGGCGTTGCCGAGTTCGAGCCAGCCGACGGCGGCGGTAACGTGGAAGATATCCGGAGGTTGGATTTGCGAATGCGGCATTGTTCTTGAGAAGATTTAACCACAAAGGAACAAGCGCACGCCACATCCGATCACATACCAAGGAGAGATTTAACCGATCTTCTTTTCTTGCGGGTCGGCTTGCCTGACCCATTCGAGTGCTTTTTGTTCGTCACGGAACACTTCGAATTCGACGGAAGAATTTCCAGCGTAAACGGAGAACATGCGATAGAGGCCGAACATGACATCGGTCTCCACGAGCAGGGCACGGCGGGTCGAGCGGACGGCTTTGGGGTGCCTGGTCACAAAGCCGGCGAGCTGCTGGATCTCATCGGCGGTGAGATGCGTGGTGGCTTTGCGCATGTCGATGATGCCGGGAAGTTCAGGTTGGTGATTTTTTTGGGCTGCCACCTGCCTGAGATCGGCGCAAACCTCTTCCATGGTGATTTCGCCGGTGACCGTCGCGTAAACGACGTGCTTACTTGTGTCTATCGTCCGTGATATCTGCATAAGCTGAGAACGATTCTTAAACCGTTCAGCGATAAGCGCAAGTGGAGATTTTAGAAATCTGAAAATCAAGTTCCGCGAACTTCGGCAAAACGCGCGGGAAGCGATGCTTCGGATTCAATGCTGCGGATGGCGGAGGCAAGGGTTTCAAGATGGCATTCGACGGTGAAGTTCTTCCGGAAATGTTGGCGGGTGGGTTCAAAACCGTTCTCCAAGATCTCACCGGCAGCCAGCCGCACAAGAATATCGGCGATCTGCTGCGGTTGGTGTATCTCGACGAGCGTGGGATAGCCTGGCGGAAACATCTCCGGCAGGGAACGCCAGCGGGTAGTGACGATGGGCAGGCCGAAGGCCATCGCTTCGATAAGATTCACAGGCTGGTTTTCGTTGGTGTAAAAAGTAGGGAAACACAACGCGTCGGCATCGCAAAGCGCCTGGGTCTTGCGGTCGCCGGCAGCGAAACCGACGTAGTTGACGAAACGTGAAACAGCCGGGTCTTCCAGGAGTTTCTCGAAGGCGGCCTGTTCGGATTTATCGACGAAATTTCCGGCGATGGCCAGACGGATGGAGATGGGTGAGCCCTGGGCGGTAAGTTTTTTGTTGGCGAGCATAACGCCATCCAAAGCGTCGAACAAGCCCTTGGCTGCGGTGCAGTGCGCGAGATAGAGCACACGAAAAATGTGCGGGTCTCCACCGACAGCCTCGGCTTCGGATTTGCCCGGGATGACACCGGCGAGGATTTTTTCCCGCGCCTCAACGCGGGCGCGGCGGCGCGGGAGCAGGGTGATGTCAAAATCCGGGCACGGATCGGGGATGCCGTTGCTGACGATCTTGATGCGTTGGGGGAAAAGTTTTTCGGCGTCGGCACGGTTGTAGTTGGAGAGAACGATGCTGAGGTCGACGTTCTTCAAATAACGGAAAGTGGTGGCGCGATGGCGGATCTGGACAGAGGTCTCCAGCCATTTGGCGAGACCGGCCGCATGCCAATGGAGGATGACGTGCTTGAAGAACGGACGACAGAGCGCGAAGACGAGCCAGTCGCGATAAAGTGCGGATTTTTTGCCGGGAGCGGGGATATAGTAGATCGCCTTGACGCCGTAACGGAAGCGGCACCAGATGGCCTGGGCGCAATAGCCAAGCATCAAGAGGAATTTGCCAAACCGGAAATCGCCGATGTCCTGAAGGTGTTTTGAGACGCGGGCATTCACATGGTAACAGGTGATGCCATATTGGTTGGGGCCGGTCGCGCCCCGTTTCCGGTTATCGCCGCCAAAGCCGGTCAACATGACCTGGACCATGTAGCTTTGCCCGTGATGAGGCGGGGGCGTATGGGCAAAAACCAGAAGTTTCATTCAAAACCTTCGGCACGGTAACAACAATGGGGCAAGGGACAAAGTGAATTGTAATCCCACCCGTAATGGACCTCTGAAAAAATCCGTGATTTGCGGGTAGGGATTCGTTAGGCTGAACGAACGATGAAAGTGTTGATAACCGGGTCTAGTGGATTGATCGGCTCAGAAGCGGTCGGTCATTACGACCGGGAAGGCTGCGAAGTTCACGGGATTGATAACAACATGCGGCGGGAATTTTTTGGGCCGCAGGGGGACACCCGCTGGAACCTGGAGCGCTTGCGCAAGGCGGCGCGGAATTTTCATCACCACGAAATGGATATCCGGGACCGGGAGAAGATCCTCGACCTGTTCAAACGCGAGAAATTCGATGTCATCATCCATTGCGCGGCGCAACCGTCGCACGATAAGGCCAAGGAAATACCGTTCGCCGATTTTGACGTCAACGCAGTAGGGACGTTGAACCTGCTGGAGGCCACGCGGCAATCGCGGCCGGACGCGGTGTTCATCTTCATGTCCACGAACAAGGTGTATGGCGATGCGCCGAATGAACTAGAGCTAAAGGAATTGCCGACACGCTGGGATTATGCCCGGAAAGAGGATTTCAACGGAATCCGCGAGGATTGCCGGATCGACCGGACGCTGCACAGCCTGTTCGGCGCGAGCAAAACGGCGGCGGACGTGGTGGCGCAGGAATATGGAAAATATTTTGGGATGAATGTCGGCGTATTTCGCGGCGGTTGCCTGACGGGTGAACATCATTCCGGCGTGCAATTGCATGGGTTTCTTTCGTACCTCGTCAAAGTGGCGAAAGCGGGCGAGAAATACACCATCATCGGTTACAAAGGCAAACAGGTGCGCGACCAGATCCACAGCGCTGATGTGCTGGGAGCATTCGCCGAATTCACGAAGCATCCGCGTCCGGGCGAGGTCTATAACCTGGGCGGCGGCCGTGATAACAGTGCGTCCATCCTGGAGTGCATCACGAAGATCGAGGCGTTGCTCGGCAAAAAAGTGAATTGGACCTACGAAGAAAAAGCGCGCTCCGGCGACCATATCTGCTACATCAGCGACCTGTCCAAGTTGAGGGCGCATTTCCCGAATTGGAAACTTACCCGTTCGCTCGACCAAATCATTGAGAAAATGGTCGGGACGCAGTTTTGATGTGATGAAGCCTTCCGTCGGCCACGTACTGGGCACGCCGCTGCTGTTGACGGATTATGAAAGCCTCGCGTCGCAATGCCGCGATTGGGCACGCGGGGCGCAACCGGTGGCCCTTGAATTCGCCAATACACACATCGTCACTATGCGACGGCATGAGGTGCCGTTCAAAGTGGTGACGGATTCCTACGATTTTTTCCTCCCGGACGGCATGCCGTTGATCTGGGTCTTGAATCTCAAGGGAGCAGGCCTGCGCGACCGGGTCTATGGGCCGACCTTCATGAAGAAATTTCTGGCGGAGCAAAAAGGCGGATTGACCCATTATCTGCTGGGCGGATCGGAGGAATGTGGGAGGCGATTGAAGGAGATTTTTGGCCGGTTGAATCCGGAGGCGAAGTTTGTGGGCAGTTATCACGGCAAATGCAAGGCGGACGGAACTTTGGAAGGCGCAGCTGAGCGCGAAGTGGTGGAGGAGATCAACCGGATATCGCCGGATTTCATTTGGGTGGGGCTGGGCACGCCGAAGCAGCAGGGGTGGATACACCAGCATAAGGCGCAGCTCAAACGCGGTGTCCTGTTGGGCGTGGGTTTTGCCTTTGACGCGAACGCGGGGATGAAGCGGGATGCGCCGTTGTGGATGCAACGTTGGGGTTTGACATGGGTGCACCGGCTGGCCAGCGAACCAAAACGGCTGGGACCGCGCTATTTCAAATACAATTTCCTCTATCTTTTTTACCTGTTGCGGGATGGGTTGTTTGGCAGGTCGCGGGAATAAGCACCGAATTTGATTGAGCAAAACGCAGCCGATTGGTATCCAATAGACTCGAATCATTGTGGAATCTGAGAATCAACAGAACGACATCGGCATATTGGACGAGTTCCAGCACGAATTCGTCGAGTGCTGGCACCGATTGCCGAACAAGTTTTTCTTCTTCGCCATGCTGCTGGCGTGGCTGGTATTGTTCCAATTCCTCGGCAACTCGACCTTTGGCTATATCGATACCCCCTCACTGTTCCGGTGGATGATGGGCGCATATACCAGTCCCAACGGAGACGACGGTCATGGCCCATTGGTACCTATCGTGGTGCTGGGGCTGTTCTGGTGGAAACGGAACGACTTACTTTCGTTAAAGCTCGATATCTGGTGGCCGGCGCTGGTTTTAATTGTGCTTGGCGTGGTGTTACATGTGGGCGGTTACATCCTGCAAGAGCAACATATCTCCATTGTGGGATTCTTCGTAGGGCTGTATGGCTTGACGGGGCTGGCCTGGGGACCGCGATGGTTGCGGGTCAGTTTTTTTCCATTTTTCCTGTTCGTCTTTTGCGTTCCGTTAGGGGGGATGGGGCAGGTCATCACCATGCCACTGCGGCTGCTGGTGGCTAAAATCGTGACCTTTATCGCGCATCTGGGGATTGCACCGACCCTGGTCCGCGATGGGGTGCAATTGTCCGATCCCGTACACAAGTTCAGCTACGAAATCGCACCAGCCTGCAGCGGAATCCGCAGCCTGGTGACACTGCTGGCGTTAACGACGGTTTACGGGGTCATTTCATTCAAGATACCGTGGAAACGCGCAGTGATGGTGCTCTCGGCCGCGCCCCTGGCGGTGTTCTGCAACGTGGCGCGCCTCACATTCACGGTGCTGGTGGCGAGAATCGGTGGCCAGGACTGGGGCAAGGCGGTGGAAACAAATGCCGGGTATGTGACGTTTGCGGTGGCAATCGTATGCGTGCTCTACATCGCAAAATGGCTGCACCGGGCCGGGCTGGATGAACGGGCGGATACGCCGGCGGAGGCAGTAGTATGAACCGGCAAAAGTGGCTGGCACTGGGAATCGTGTTTGTGCTGGTTGGCGCAGCGGCATTATATCTGCACGGATGGGGTCTGCATCAGCGGCTGGGCCAGCCAAGCATCCGCGCCACGCCCACGGCCGACGGCATCTTGATGGATATCCAACTGCCAGCGGATGTTTTAAACTACACTTCGGAAGTCGTAGATGCGTCTGGGGCGGTGACGAACATGTTGCCCAATGACACCAGCCTGGCCGCCCGGAAATATACGGCTCCGGATGGGTTTGCAGTGGCGATCCAAGTGGTGATGATGGGAAAGGACCGGACCAGCATACATAAGCCGGAGTATTGCCTGACGGGACAAGGGTGGACGATCGAGAAGAAAGAGCCGATGACAATCGCGATGGCCGGTCCCCCCGGGTATACCTTGCCGGCGATGAAATGGACGCTGAGCAAACCATACAACGATGCCGAAGGCAACACCCGCACAGCGCGCGGTTTTTACATTTTTTGGTTCACGGCGGATAATAAGTTGACGGGGAGCCATTGGGACCGGCTTTTTTGGATGTGGGGAGACCTGTTAAAGACCGGAGTGCTGGACCGATGGTCTTATATCAGTTATTTCACGTATTTTCCGCCAGCGTATGAGGAAACAGCGTCTGAGCGAATCAAAGAATTCGTGGCGGCTTCGGCGCCGCAATTCCAGTTGCCACCGAAGGCCAGTGACCAAACGGTGGCGGCAAAGTGAAAACTACTAACGTTGACGGCGGTTTATACTGATTGCGGCGACAAGTTTTATCTGATAGTTCACCAAGTTACTACGGGCAAACCGAGAGATGTTAAGGCGTGATAAACAGATGCGGATGCAGATGCACCAATTGGTGGATGCCTGCCTTTTCGCCGTGGCTTTCTGGCTCGCCTTCGAATTGCGGACGGATGTACGCGTGGCTTTTCACCTGGGACTGAACCAGGTCAGCAGGCCCTTTGAACAGTATGTCTGGCTTTACCTCATCCTGATACCGCTCGCGCCGCTGATCCTGGAAAGCCAGAAATTCTACGAACGACCGATCCTGGGACCGCGGCGGGCCATGATATGGCCGCTCTTGAAAAGCTGCGTCATCCTGTCTCTCTCAGTGCTATTAGCGTTGTTCCTGTTCCGGATGGTAGCGGGCATGCCGCGCTCCATCCCGGTGTGGTTCGGCGCGATCTCGTTCTTATTGGTTTTCCTGAAAGAAGAAGTTGTCCGCGCGGTTTTACGGACGAAAGTGGCGCGGTCACAATATACCCGCCGGTTCATCGTGGTGGGATCGGGAGAGGAGATCGAGAGGTTGCGGGCAGAATTCAAAATGGAACCGGAGGCGGACATCGAGCTGGTTGGGGAATTGGACCTGAAGAAGACCCCGATCACGGCATTGACCGACTTGTTGCATGAACATTCGATCAACGGAGTCATCCTAAGCGCGAAACACACCGATTTTGAGCAGATCGAGACGGCGATACGGGCGTGCGAGGTGGAGGGGATCGAAGCGTGGCTGGTGGCGGACTTTTTCAAGACGCAGATCTCGCGCACGAGCATGGATAACCTGATGGGGCGGCCAGTGCTGGTGTTCCGGGCCACGCCGGAATCGTCCTGGCAGGGCGTGGTGAAGATGTTGATCGATTTTTTTGGCGCGCTGGGGATATTGCTCATTTTCGCGGTGCCGCTATTGGTGGTGGCCATCATCATCAAATGCACGTCTAAAGGACCCATCCTGTTCAAGCAACAGCGCGCCGGGCTCAACGGCCAGCCGTTCATGATCTACAAGTTCCGTACAATGGTGAGCAACGCGGAGCAGCTAAAGGATGAACTGGAACGGATAAACGAGATGAGCGGGCCCGTGTTCAAAGTGACCAAAGACCCGCGGATCACTCCGTTCGGAAGATGGCTGAGAAAATTCAGCATCGATGAATTTCCGCAACTGTTCAATGTCTTGCGGGGCGAGATGAGCCTGGTAGGTCCGCGCCCGCTGCCCACGTATGAGGTGCGGCGGTTTGATGATATGTCGTACCGCCGGCGCCTGAGCGTGAAGCCGGGCATCACGTGTTTATGGCAGGTGAGCGGGCGGAACAATGTGTCTGATTTCAAGGATTGGGTGCGATTGGACCTGGAATACATCGACAACTGGTCACTGTGGCTGGACCTGAAGATTTTAATCAGGACGTTGCCGGCGGTGATGTCCGGCGCAGGGGCGAAATAGTCGGCTTGATCTCCGCGAACATATTTAAAGGATGAAAAAAAAACAACCGACTTCGGTCGTCACCGGCGCTGCCGGATTTCTTGGCTCCCATCTCACTGACCTGCTGCTCTCACGCGGGCACAAAGTCATCGGCATCGATAATTTTGTCACCGGCTCGGTGGACAACATCGCGCACCTGGGCGGAAACCCGAATTTCAAATTCATCCAGCAGGATGTGACGGAGTTCATCTTCCTGGAAGGGCCTGTGAATTTCGTGTGGCATTTCGCATCGCCGGCCAGCCCCATCGATTACCTCGAATTACCCATCCAGACATTGAAGGTGGGTTCGCTGGGCACGCACAAGGCGCTGGGATTGGCCAAGAACAAAGGCGCACGGTTTCTGATCGCCTCGACCTCGGAGATCTACGGCGACCCGCTGGTGCATCCGCAAACGGAGGAATATTGGGGCAACGTGAACACGATAGGCCCGCGAGGATGTTACGACGAGGCCAAGCGGTTCGCGGAAGCGATGACGATGGCGTACCATCGCGAGCACAAGGTGGAGACGCGCATCGTGCGCATCTTCAACACGTATGGCCCGCGCATGCGCATCAACGACGGGCGGGTGGTGCCGGCGTTCGTAAGCCAGGCCCTTAAGAACAAGCCGGTGACGGTGTTTGGCAAAGGCACGCAGACACGCAGCTTTTGCTATGTGTCCGACCTCATCGAAGGGATTTACCGCCTGATGATGAGTGAATGCGATTTGCCGGTGAACATCGGCAACCCGACGGAAATGACGATGGTGCAATTCGCGGAGGAGATCATCAAGGCGACGGGTTCCAAGAGCAAAATCGTCTTCAAACCGCTGCCGCAGGATGACCCGAAGCAACGCAAGCCGAACATCGCGCGCGCGAAAAAGGTATTGAAATGGGAGCCAGTGGTGCCGCTGGCCAAAGGATTAGTGAAGACCATCGCGTATTTCCGGACGAAGGTATAGCGCAGGCCGTGGAAACCGTCATCGCCAACGGAAAACCGGTGCAGGCGGCATTACCGTGCTCGCTGGAGCAGTTTCTGGTCGCGCAAAATCTTCTACCACGGAGCGTGGTGGTGGAACATAACGGGGAGGCGGTGGCCCCTTCGGAATTTTCCAACCGGCAAATGAAGGCCGGGGATAGATTGGAAATCGTTAAAATCGTGGCCGGCGGCTGAGTTCAGGTTTTCGTACGGCGATCCGGATAATCATGTGGGGGGTGTGGGTCGGTCATGATATGGGCGAGCGTAGACGTCACGCCAAATTCGCGACGACGCAGCTCTACCCAGACCTCATCCGCACCTCCAGGACTATCCGTCAGTACGTGCCCGTCGAGAATGGTGACCGCATGCAATTCAGACGATGCGGTCTCGAGAGCCTCTCTCAACTCGCGGCTGATGTTGGTGTCCGCTTTCATGGTACAGTATCAACTTCGTCCTGTTCCGGGAAAATGCCAGTGATAGTTGTGCACAAACGGGATAGCTGTTTTATGCCATCAAGAGCGCAAGATTTGGCAAGGTAAATGCCCGAATAAATTCTTCAGGACTGACTCAACCTGCCGATACCAAAAGAGACGCACTGTTGCCACAGTGCGGGAATGCCCTCGGAAAATTTGAATAACGTCGGGACCTACACGATATGAAGCCGTTGATAACGGCACAGGACCTGGACCTGGTGCAACATTTGCCGCCAGCGCCGACTGTGCTCGTAGAATTATTGGATCTTTTTAAAGATGAAGACCGGGATCTTGACCGCGCCATCGAACTTCTTAACCACGACCCTGCCCTCACCTCGGAAGTCTTGAAATGCTGTAACAGCTCTTACTTTGGCGCCCGGGAGCGGATCGGAGACATATTTGAAGCGGTGTCGATGCTAGGTTTCTATGAGGTGTATCGCATTGTGGTCGCAATGGTAGGTTCGCAGGTCGCGGGCCTCACAGTGGCGACGAACGCGCTGAATATCAATGCGCTCTGGGAACACTCTGTTTGGACTGCTGAGGCCGCCGGGGTCATCGCCAAACATTCCGGCGAAGACCAATCGCTGGCTTTTACAGCTGGCTTGTTGCATGACGTTGGCAAAGTGGTCCTCGCGGCAGCGAGGCCTGAAATCTATGCAGGGCTGTCACATTTGTCTGGCCAGGCGTTGACGGAGAAGGAAGAGGAGTTTTTAGGGACCAACCATGCGGCGGTGGGCGCACAGATCTTTGCACGCTGGGGCTTGCCGGCCAGTGTCATCGCAGCGGTGTGGCAGCATCATGCCCTGGATGTGAACAGCCCGTTTGCCCAGTTGGCGGCGGTGGTGCATGTGAGTGATGTGATGGGACATCGCCTCGTGGACGGCGAGGAGTGCAGCGTGGTGGAGCGGCCGGAATTCATGGGAATCCTGCGCCTCACCTCCGAGGACCTGCCGCAGTTGATGGAGCAGGTATTAGCGCGGACGAATAATGTTAAACAACTGATCGGGGCGATGGTGGCGGCGTGAAGTTCCGAGTTCGGTGTTTCGGGTTTCGAGTTATCAGTCACTGGTTGGATACTGGATGGTTACTTCGTCTCCTTGCGTTTGCATGTGCTGTGCCTAATCGGAGGACGGATAACTTCGTGGTTTATTGGGTTGGGAAAGGCCAAACCCAATCGCCTTGGTCAATGTCCCACGACCGATACCCATTTTCTAATATCTTCAAGCCCGGGTCGCCACCGTTATCGACTTCATTCCAACCGACCGAATACAGGACAAATTTCCCATCGGTGGAACGATGGTAGTGCATGGGCCGACCGTTAATAACGTCATTCGGAATTTCAGGGATGAATCCAGGCGTGAGCGCTGTCAGCGTATCCGGGTATTCATTGTGAACGAGCTGATAGCGTTCGAGGGCGCAGGCAAGGCGAGCCAGATTCACCGCATTTTGGATAAAGGCTAACCTTTGCGCGAAACGCTCTACCTCGGGAAATATTTCCCCTGCAAGTGTATTATACGGCGAAAGTCTTCGATACACGTCGGTCAAGGCGAAACCATTCTTGCGTCTGATATCGCGAGAAATGATACGATCATCAACTTCGTTCGTGGCAATCAGAACAGATTGAAACATCCGCGAGAGAGCGACTTGGTTCTGGCGGAACCAGCCATCCGGCATGAGGTGAAAAAGCAACTCATCCCAACTAAATGAATCGCTGCCATCGCACAAGTAGATCAGTTTTTGATTTTTCCAATGCCGGATAGAATCGAGGATGCCGATACCGATCGCGCGTTCGCCGCGGAAGGAAGCATTGTATTCGGCGGCTAAATTGATATCCGCCATCGTGGTCGTGATTTGGGCAAGTTGAGTCTCCGAGAATTTGTTTTGCACCACACCCTCCCAAATGACTTGTATGGTCAAACTGATGATTGATGCTCGAACCTGACGCGAAATGATGAGTGGCTCGTCTTTAATGACATCCGCCAAGCGCAGCATGAGTTGGATATCTGCCAGGGCCTTTTCGGGCTGCCCAATTTGCAACTCACTGATTCCTCTCAATTCCAAAACGAGGACGCACCCTTTTACTATCGAGAGTTGAGGATTGTAAATTGCGCCCGGGTTTTCATTGGTATATGAAATGGGAAATCGAGCGAAAGGACGCGCGGCAGCCATCTGGCGCAATTCTTCGATATTCGAATCGTACTTGCTCAAAGCGAGGAGCACATCGACAGCCGGCGTCTGCGCTTGGGCAGCAATGGGAAATTGATGGGCGAGTTCCGGGCTTAAATTGGTTTCCGTTTCAATGCGATAATAGTGCTGCCATTCTTTGAGGTCGTATAGTTGGCCTTTTTCCCAGCCGCCGACACTTCGTGGGTAAAACGGAGTGTCTGGATGAAAGTTTTCGGCGTGGCGATAAACGTTCATGGTATTGGACGCGTAGAAAACTGGCGCGAGCGCGAAATTTTGGCCGTCCGGAATTTGAGGTGGAATGAATGATTTGAAATCGAATCGTTCGCCCTTGGCCTCCCATTCACGCTTATATTTTTCCCAGGCGTGTTTGCCGCGCCAGTTTTCTTCAATGTAGGCGAGCACAGTGAGGACGAGCAGGCATCCGGCAGCAAACAACAGACGTTTGATTGTCCGCCAACTGAAGAGCCAGCGGAAAAAACGCCTGATTTGTTTCAAGGGCAAAATGATAAAAAGCGCGATGCCAGCCACTGACAACGACGCCAGCAGGTGCCTGATGAGCAAACGAAAAGGGGACAGGTCTTCCGGCCGCTCTGTTTTGCGCAAGGAATACCTGGTGTAGATGGCGCCAGCCAACAGTGAAACCACGGCCAGACAAATCCAAAAACGGAGGTTGAAGCGTTTGCCTCCTGATTTATTCCCGCCACCATTACGGTCTTCGCTCATAGCCAGAACGATTTGTTCCCTCAGTCCGATGGAGTTTTGACAAGGCTACCCGGATTGGGTCACGGCATCAGTAAGAAACAATGGCCGCCCAAGGAAGAGCGGCGCTCTGCCCAAACGCCGCTACGCGATGTGAGACTTGTCACGTGCGCCATAGGATTCTAACCTGTCAGCATGCAACGGAGGTTGATGCTCATGTATCGGGTGGGGCTGGGATTACTGGTAGTAGTGGCGTTTTGGGCGGTGTGGGCCTCGGCGCAGCAGCCAATAACGGTAGTCACCAATTCGGCGAATGGGACGAATGCGCCGGTGGCGGTCACCAATGGCCTGGTGACGCTTTCATTTTCTACCAACGGATTGGCGGGAAAGCTGGGAGATATTGAGCAGAAATTGTCGGAACACGACATCATCTTCCAACTGGACAAGGTGGATTTTCTGCGGGAACACACTTTGTTCGACCAGCCGTTGTGGAAATATGCGTCGTCGCTCATCTTCATTTTCCTGGCGTTCTATATCTCCAAATTTTTTGATTTTTTGATCGGGGTATGGCTGAAGCGGTGGGCGGCGAAGACGGAAACGAAATTCGACGATATTTTGCTGGAGGCGTTGCACGGGCCGATCAAGGTGGTGGCGTTCGTGATCTTCCTGCATGTGGGCCTGGCGATGTTCCAATGGCCGGATAAGGTGCGGGTGTATCTTTCCAAGGGGCTGATCGTCATCGTGGCGTTTTCCTTCACGTATGTGGCGTTGAAGATCGTGGACCTGCTGCTGGGCTACTGGCGGGAAAGGGTGGTGGCGGATACTGACAGAACTTTCAATGAACAGTTGTTCCCATTGATACGGAAGAGCCTGAAGTCTTTTGTGGTGGTGGTGGCGGTTTTGGTGACGGCGCAGCATCTGGATATTCAGATAGGCGCCTTGCTGGCGGGACTATCTATCGGCGGTTTGGCAGTGGGCCTGGCGGCGCAGGATACGCTGGCGAACCTGTTCGGGGCGGTGGCCGTGTATCTGGACAAGCCGTTCCGTATCGGGGACCGGATACAGGTGGATACCGCAGTGGATGGCACGGTGGAGAGCATCGGGTTGCGGAGCACGCGGTTAAAGAGTTTGGATGGCCACCACGTTGCGGTGCCCAACAAGACGATGGGAAACGCGGTCATCACGAACGTCACACGGCGGTCGAATATCAAGACGGAGATGAATTTTGGGCTGACGTATGATACGCCGTCGGAAAAGGTGAAGCGGGCGACGGCCATCCTGGAGGAGATTTTCAAGGCGCATCCGAACACGGAGGATTTGATCATCAGTTTCAACAAGTTCGCGGACTCGTCGTTGAATGTGCTGGTGGTGCATTGGTGGAAGGGGACGGATAACCGGGCGCAATTGGCCGGGATGCAGGAGCTTAACCTGAAGATCAAGGAGCGGTTTGATGCCGAGGGGATCGATTTTGCCTTCCCGAGCCGGACGGTTTATCTGAAGCAGGAGGGGGACGGGCAAATGACGAAACCCGAATGACGGATGGGCTCCCTATAGGAGCAATTATCCGATAGCGGCTCTCAACCGCTATCGGCATCAAAGCCTTTTAAGACTCAGTTAAGGGCTAGCAGGGAGAGTAATTGTGGGAACATCATTTACCTCAGCCTTCCAATCATCATGAGTCGGCGCGATACAATTGCCGAGCAAATCGCCTTTGGTTACGATGGTCATGGGAGCGATTTGAGTCACGGTGAGATGGATATCCCCGGAGAAACCAGTAGGAATGAGCACTGAACTGGGAGAGAATTGGATGCGCGGATCGTTACTGGTGATCTCCAGGCTGAAAGGCCCGCCAGTCCATGGCTCAGTAGCATGCAACACGGTATCGGCGAAGGTAAGGTCTGCCGAATAAACGCAATAAGGTGTGTCGGGGAGAACATCGGGCACACCAAAGGCGATATAATAATCCCAAGCCACGCAGGCAAATTCAGGGCCGTTCCCCAAATTAACAAAAACGGGGGTCAACGTACAGGTGGGTATCAAATAATCAGAAGCCGTTTGCTGGCTCACGTAAGTTTGGTCACTTACCGTGAAATCACCGGTCTGAATCTTCAGGTGGTCTACCCAGCATTCGGGTGTGCTGCAAAGCGATTGTTTAGTTATAGCTACTGCGATCGTTGCGTCCACCGGATCGCTTGCCTGACCACCTGTCACACCAATAGTCCCTTTGTACACCACTACCAACATGTGGGCGTCTGTGATCGGCCCATCAAACTTCAGGTCCTGTGAAGCGCCAGACGCCAAATCCCCAACCGAAAAAATTCCCACTGACGACCTGATTTGACTTGGATCTTCCTTTAGGACATTAAAGGTTCCGCCCTGGAAATCTTCGCCGGAATCATTCCTCACGTTAAGTGTGTATTGGCTTGTCAAGTCGTCCCAGGTGATTTTTGTGGAAATCTGGCCCCGGAAACAGTAATCAAGAATACCGGCACTATATTCAATGGCTTTAGGCAGCAGTTTAGAATGATAATCCTGAAGAACCTGAGGGTCATTTATCGTGGAAGCAACCTTAAGATGCGCTTTGCCCGTCCGGCGTCCGGCACCCTGAACACCCATATAAAGTAACACACTATGATGTGGAACTCGTATTCCATTTGCACCTTTTTCAATGTAAAAACGATTTATAGGGGTCCCATCTTTTAAATAGCTGACATCTGCATAAGGTGCCAAAGCGTTTTTAACGGCTGGAAAAGTAGTGCTGGTCACCAATGATGGGAATGGAAAATAATGCATGTCGCTTGTTGTGAAGTATTCCGCATAAAGCGCATCTTCACCGAGAAAATTACCATTGGAAAATTCGGCCAGCCCAAGTTTGTTTGCGGGAAGTCCAGTGGCTTCGTTATCTAATGCGATCGCGCTGCCACCGGCATACATTCCCCTATCCCAAAAATCTAAAAGTTTATGAAAATGGGCTTGATCCCGCCAATAAGGCCAACCGTGCGCCGGTGCAGAAAACCAACTGGGGTTTTTTAGAAATTGATCCACGCCAAAATTTTCAATGTATCTATGATCGGCAAAATTATGATTATCGTTTCGGACATGGTCAGGCTGTGACAGGTCTTGATTTAAGTGTAAAACATGGCCCAAGCTATAGAGCATCAGTGCCATGTTTTCTTCACGCTCAGGCGGGGCGGCACTCGTCAAAGCCGCATATTCATAATCTCGAACGTGAGGCCAATCGTATAAATTAGGTCCGACACTAAAAACCGGAATGTCATAAATATCCGCAAGCGCCGGACCGTCAACACCCTCTGCAGCCCAAGCAAAAGAATTAGCGGTTTGCTCACCCGCACTGTGATAACCTAAGCCAGTGGTCTCATTTATAAGAGGACCTTCGCTATCATCTGTAATCGGGGGTGCCAGCCCCGGAACGCGTGCGGGTGTAACGGTGTAAAAATGGTCTAAAGGACGTAAGGTTTGACCAAAATACGTTTGCTCGTCCTCAAAGACACTTCCTTTGGTGAGCCAAGTAATTGGGGCGAAAGTTCCGCCACATTGTGGCGGGCTGGCTGTTAACGATTGGGCTTCAAGGTTCTCATTTAAAAATGAATTCAGCCCGCCAGACATGAAAAAAGCATTTGCTGTCATCCGCATATGAACCGGCCAATCATGAGCATGACATCTTAACGCAATGAATATAATAAAAAGGGATGCAAAAAACCGCTTTTTAATGTGGATTCGCTTATTCATGGGATTTGTTTCTTTTATTTTTAATCACCCAACCCAAAAGAGTCCCTAACATCGAGTACGAAATAGAATTGGAAATCACAAACATACATACACAGGAAACAGAGAATCCGCCTTGTTCGGTCGTGGTGGCAAAAACCAACAAGTTACAACCAAATATCTTAAAAAGGCAGTATATCGGAAGGGAAGGGATAGAAATAAAAAGAAGCAACATTGGATACGGGTTGTTGTGTGGATCCGTATACGAGGCCAACAGGATCATGATTCCTGTCAGCAATGCTCCAACTGCTCCGGCAATCATTTGCGTTTTGAGGATGATAGGTAAACAAGGCCTATCAGGTCTTTCAGGTTTTAGAGAATTTTTTATGTCACTCACAAAATCTAAATCCGCGATTTCTTAATATTCCATAATTTTCCATTGCCCATTCTCCTTCACGAATTCGACCGGAAACGTGATGGTGACGCCGTCAATAACCTTGTCGAAGCGGTATTGGGCTGTGTCACCTTCAATCGCAACAGGCGACAATGTCGGGATATCCGAAAGTATGGAATCGGCGGCGCTGGTTCCCATCGAGAGAAAGGCCTCGCGATATTTGTCCGCCGATACGCTGGAGAAGCAAGCGACCGCATTGTTGATGTTTCCTGCGGCGATCTGCGTTTTCATTGTGCTCCAGCAAGTGCTATCCGGCACAACATTTCGGGGCAACGTGACTTTGAGGACACGATTATTGCCTGTATCGGCGACGTATATTTTCTCCGTCAGAAAATCGGCAATAGTTGCGATTGCCCCCGGCTGGTGGAGCGCGGTGGAAAATTGGGTGGATAATTCCAATCGCGCATTCAACTCCGTTAAGCCGGCACCATGCCCGCCCTTCAGCGGGTCGAAGACTTCGACGCGGTCATTGCCGGCATCGGCGACGTAAATCCCCCGATTCCCCACGGCCAGGTTTAATGCTCCGTCAAATTGGCCTAACGCGCTGCCAGTCGTACCGCTCGTTCCTAACACCGTAGAGTCAAGTGCAAGCACAACGCGGTCGTTGCCAAAGTCTACAACGTATAGATAGCCAACCGCATCATAGGCGAGGCCTTTGGGCAGGTTGAACTGGCCAGGGTCGCTGCCGGTTTCTCCAAACATGCTTATATAATTTCCATCAATGTCGAATATCTGGATGCGGTCATTGCCCGTATCAGATACGGCGATCTGCGTGCGGTCCGGCGAAACAGCCACATCGGTTGGAGTGTAGAGCATGCCGGCTTCCTGGCCGCTGCTCTTATCCGCATTGCCGAGGTAGCCCAGGTTCCCGAAAGATTCATCAATTTCGAACGACGTTTCGTTGGGTATGAACCGAGCCACCTGGTTATCGCCGCTCAAAACGACGTAAATATTTCCAAAGCTGTCCACATCCAGACCCGACGGATCTGTGCCAATATCCGATAACGACCTGACGGCTGTGCCACCCGAATCGTACTCGGTGAGAGTCGCTGTGCTGCCGGAGAGGACCAGCAGGTCTCCGTTGGGAAGCACTTTGAGATCGACCGGATCTGTCACACTGATGCTGCTATCAGTCGTAGGCGCAGCCTGGACATTGATGCGCAACCGGCTCGGATCCGAAGAATTCCACCCTCCTATGCTGGAGAATCTTCCGGAGGTCGTTTGAACGGTAACCACTGGGAAATATTGGCCTTCGGAATAACTATGTGTGACGGGCGACAGCGTGGTCTCGGTTTGATCAATGACACCATCTCCGTCGAAGTCATAATAAACATGCTGAAGCGTTCCGGGCACACTCGCCGTGGGAGTGAAAGTGACCGGCAACGTGGCAAATCCGCCGACCGGCGTGGCCGCGAGTTGGACCGGGGCCACGGGAGTAGCGCTGCCAGTGACTGTGACAGAAGTTGTACTGGTGTTTCCAGCCAGGTCCACTGCGGTCGCGGTGATGGTATTGGCGCCTTCGGCCAGGGGAACATTCAATGCTTCAAAGGTGTTGCCGCTAGTGAACGCCACTATGCCATTCACGGTAATCTGTTTGAGCGAGGTTTCGGTGAAGGTGCCGGTCACATTGATGCGGGCCGTACTGAAGGATGAACTGGTTGCCGGGGCAGTAATAGCAATGACCGGGGCGACCGTATCGAGGTAGACTTTGGTGGTGGCGGTAGCCGTGCGGCTTTGGTCGTCGGTGGCAACGAGCGTAAATGTGTTTTCACCTTCAGTAAGGGCCGCGCTGATGTTGAACTGTCCTACTCGGGGTGTGATGGTATTGCCATTGAGTGTAAGGCTGGTAAGTGCACCGCGATCCATACCGGTCACACCTGCGAGCAAGGTAGCCGGGGAAGAAGTATAAATAGGTTGTTCTCCAACGAGCGATACAGCCGGACCGGAATCATTGATGGTGATTGTGATGGGATCCGACGCGGTAACAGCGCCCTGATTATCGATCGCTTTAGCCGTGAAGGTGTAGGTGCCTGCGGGTATAAAATCGAGCGAATACCGCAGTGGAACGGTTGTCGTTTCAGCTATTTTAAGATCACCCCGGAAAAGCTGGATTTTGTAGATGCTTCCATCCGAATCTTCCGCATCTACCAAAATATCAACCGAGTCGGATGCCAGGAATGAACTACCATCTGGCGGGGAAATAGTGATGGAAGGGGATTCATTGGGGATGCCAATGTCATATCCTTCTTCTTCGGTATCGCTTGCTATCCAGCCAGATTTCCATGCCTTGGCCCGTAACACCGTCTCATCGCCGTCATTACGCAAAGAAGTTCCCTGATTCCCATTCCCAATCGGCAAATAATCACCCGACGAGAGGACGGGGTCCATTTCTGTGGGATCAGCCCCGTTTAATGTATAATGGATGACAGCGCCTTCTGTTGGACTTGTGATATACACTTGCTGGCTGCCATCGTAATGTCCGCCTGGCGGATCAAATACGGGTGCGGCTACATTCGGCGTGAGAGGGTCTGTACCCAGCTTGAATTCTTCGATGTCTGTCAAACCATCTCCGTCTGCGTCGCCATATCCCGCTATGTTCAAACCACCAAAATATTGGCGTTCCCATCCATCAGCTATTCCATCCCCATCGGTATCCAGATTGTAATCAGCATCCTGCACGTAAACAGTGGCGCTGGAAGGTGTCTCCACGGTAAAGGGATATTGGGCGGAGAGGGTTAGGTTGACCGTTTTGCCAGGCGGCTGATCGCCGTAATGCACGGGTACTACACTGATCATGGCAGAAGCGGATGTGGCAGGGATGGTCACCGTGAACGGATCAAAGATTTCGGCGCCCGAAAGAGCGCCGCCCGCGCCATATCCGCCCACAATCAAAACCTTACTGTCTGGCATCAGTGTGCAGGCGGCTCCAGAGCTGCTTTCTTTCATCGAGCCAGTGGCCGTCCAGGTTCCGGATACGGGATCATATAATTCACAGTCAGCCAGATAGGTTATCGAACTGCCGACATAATGGCCTCCGCCAGCAGCCAGAACCTTGCCGGTGGGCAAGAGCATGAAGGTGAAGAAATAACGTCCCTGAGCCATGGCACCGGTAGCAGTCCAGGTGCCGGTGGTATAATCGTACAAGTCCGCCTCGGTCAACGAGGTGGAATTTCTGCCTCCAGCAAGCAAGACTTTTCCATTCGGTAATAGTATTGCACGGGCCATGTCCCTGGTGACGGGCATGCCGCCAGTGGCGGTCCAGACTCCAGTGGCGGGATCATATATTTCTGCGCTGCTAAGATAAGTACCGGTGCTCGACATACCGCCGGCAACCAACACCTTGCCGTTAGGCAATAACGTTGCGGTGTGTTGCTGGCGAGGGGTGGTCATTGAGCCGGTGGTGGTCCAGGTGCCCGCCACTGGATCATAGATTTCAGCGGTTTGCAAAGTGGTGCTATTGGCGGAGCCTCCGGCGACGAGCACCTTTCCATCGGGCAACACCGTTGCGGTATGAAGCATACGAGCGGTACTCATACTACCGGCAGAAGCCCACGTTCCGTCAGCTGGATTGAACAATTCTGCGCTGGCGACATGGCCGCCGATGACCAGCACCCGGTTATCGGCTAAGGTAACAGCAACGCCCAGGTAACGGGCCGTGCTCATCGAGTTCGCCGTGGTCCACGTGCCATCCGAAGGATGGTAGATTTGCGCGCTGGCCAAAAGTGACAGGCTTGGGTTCAGCCCGCCGGCCACCAAAACATTTCCGTCATTCAAAAGTGTGGCCGTAGAATAGGCCCGGGCATCTGCTGGCTGTACCTCCGTCCATACCCCTCCCGAAGTATCAAGAACATAATCACTGCCCGCTGTTGCGGTTCCTGAGAGCGCAAAATCGACGTTCAATGCGCTGCTGATATCAGCGGCTGTGCGGGTGATGGTAAAAACGCCGGGAACGGGCCCGTTCTCATTGGCGGTAGGGGTCGAGGCTTGAATCGTAATGGCAGGCAAACTGGCGGGCACCGTGCCATGCTGGTATTCGTATAAATTATTGTGGCCATCGTTATCGGGGTCTGCCGTGCCATCCAGACCGTAACCGCCAAAATATTTCAATTCCCACCAATCCGGCAGGCCATCGTGGTCTGAATCTTCGTTGATGGGATAATGATAGCCGAGATCCGGTGTACCGGTGTTATCGGGATGGCTGCCATCCTGTGGCGCATAGGTGGTCAATGCATGAAGGTCAACCAGGAGATTATCGCTAGTTCCCCCATGATGGCAGGTGCTATTGGGTGCGATGTAGTAATCGGCTTTCGCTGCTGATACATACGGAGGGACAGTTCCCGGCGGAAAAATGGCATTGTTTCGACTCTCCGCAAAATCGATGAAAATATCATTCTGTAATGTTTGGTCCGTTATCCCGGTGAAAATGGAATTGGCCACGTCACTATACGAAACCTCCTGCATGTTAATCCCATCAGCCGGCCACGAAACAAGGTCCCCGGGTTGGTCGGCTGTAATGTTTTGAATAGTAAACCCATACCAATTGCCCCAATCCTGCCATTCGTTCCCATCCCAATAATAACTGCTGGCCGTGTAAGCGAGCCCACTCCCGCACCTGACAAACAGACAATTGAGAATGTTTATGTCACCGTGATCCATGCTGATGCTCTGGTTGCAATCAAAGAACCGGCTGCCGGTAACTTGTGCAGGGTCAGCGATTACGATTCCCGTTCCGGCATAATGCATTTCAACATTCTCCACTGTATAGGCTGCCTGGAGGTAGGTGACATTATTCATCGTGGTCGGATTGCCAGTGCTGGTCTCGATGGGGTCGCCGACTGAATCATCGTTCATGGAGGTGAAAATGACACGCTGGTCAGTGTCACTAGGAAATGACGGATCGCAATCGAGCTCTATTCCCCAATCCGCCTGATCCGTATATTTGATCACTGCCCCTCCCTCGAAGACTACCGAGCAACCCAGGCCGACCGGCCCATTAACCAAATAGGTCATGCCGCTGGTGAAGGTATAGCTATCAGCTCCCCCCACTACCTCTGACCAATCCAGCACCACCCCCGGCTCTTTATTGAGGTCAATCGAAGCGACTTGAATCTGATTCGTCTCCGGAGCAAATTGCGGGCTCGGAGGTAAAATACGATTTGCCGAAGCGATATGCCGGGAGGGTTTTCCGTTCCCCGCGGGTGGAGGCAAAGACGCTAATTCATTCTTAATATTGGGCAACGGTAACTCCTCGATCAAGAAGGTGCGACCCTGGAGGTGCGCCCAGGTCTTATAGACCGGGCTGGAACTGGACGAGCCAGTGGTGGACGTGGCAAAGGCCTTCCCGTGGCCCATGGTCAACGCGCCGAATTTCAGCGTGCTGTCTACCAGACCGAAGTCCCAATCCATCAACGTATCCGATGGCTTGGGGTCTGCGGTATCATAGAATTCAGTGAAGAGTTGGATGGTGCTGGCGGATGAATCCAGCCCGAAGGATTCAGGCCTGGATGGTTGTTCGCGAAAAATGATGTCGCATTCAAAACCGCTCTTGCGATACGTACAAAGGAGGTCGGCCTTGATATCCGTGAAGGCATCCGGATACATCATCTGATTGGAGTTCACCAATGTGCCGATGGAATGTTTTAATTGGGCGATCATTACCCTCAACTTCCCATCGTCATAGCCCAGGAAGAGCGGGCGGCTGCGGAGATGTTTGCCATCGGGCGTGACGACTTCGAGCGGGGCATTGTAGATATCGGGTGGAAAATAAACTTTGTGTTGTCCCTGGATGGCTTCGGCGCCGCCCCGAGGTGTAAGGGTGATCTGTGGTCTGGAGGCGACCCATTGGCCGTTGGTGTCTTTGTAATTCAAGCCGGTGGCGAGTTCGGTGTAACGCTGGATATTCGTCGTGGCCTGGCCAGAGGCGGTGCGCGTAACAACCTGACGCTCCCACACACGGCTGTTCGCATCACGATTGACGACCTGATAGGCCGACGGCGCAAGGTCAGCAGCAAAGGTGGAAATGGAAACAGTGCAAAGCGCCCATAGAAGTGACGTTTTCATATAGTTCATGCGTGAACCCCTATACGTCTGGGTGATAAACACTTTTTTACGCCTGATTTATATTAAGACAAGTCAATTTTAAGGAATAATACAAGCTACTCAACCATAGGTAGTTGCGAATATGTTTTGTGGGGTGAGAAATGATAGTCAAATATTTATTTGACAATATTTGACTTTTATGATTTATTGGAGGCAGTTCTTTGATATAGGGGTTTGGGGTTGGTTAAATCTGTGATTGGCTGCGGCCAGAAGGCAACGGTGGCAAGGATAAGGTTGGCTGAAGCCGGGGGTGCGGATTTGGCGGGAAGGGCACATGAAGTACCCAATAATCACAACCATCACAAAAATAACGATAATCACAGTGTTTACGAAGTGAGTGAGATTAATTGTGAATAAATTATGCGGAATTATAATATTTTTTTGGCAAAAGGGGCAAATGCAGGTGATTCAGGGTCTAAAAGGGGTTCTCCAAAATGAACGCCTTGACACTGGAGGGGTTCAAATCAACCATCACGACGTGAATTCCGACGGCTGGCCAATCTGATTATCGCATCCCGCGAACCGGGCCGGAAAATCACGTTCAAATCAACATGCCTCCTGTAATCAAACAATCGTCCAACGGTCGCGGTAAGTTCGTCCCCTTTGTGCTGCTGCTGGGTGTGGTGCTGTCCGTGCTGTTCATCAAGAGTTTCAACCCGGATTATGTGCATTTCTCGAATGACGGCCCGCTGGCGGTGCAGATGAGCCAATGCTATCGGCTGCCGGCGGCTTTTTCGGGCACGTGGGACGACCTGAACTGGCTGGGAGCCAATTGCAACCTGACGCCGTTCGAATTCACGTCGTTGATCCGGTGGATCGGGGGCCCGGTGGGCTATGCGAAATTTCTGGCGCCGCTGTCGCTTTTCTTTTTTGGCATCTGTGCCTGGATATTCCTGCGCCGGCTGAAGTTATCGACGGTGGCGTGCACGGTGGGCGCCTTGGCAGCGGTGTTGAACACCACTTTTCTGGGTACTTCGACCTGGGGGGTGGCTTCGCAGGTTTTTGGCTTTGGCATGGATTATCTGGCGCTGGCGATGGTGGTATCCAATACGTTGGCGACGCCGCGTTGGCTCCGATGGACAAGATTGGTCCTGGCAGGCATGGCGGTAGGTGTAGGTGTGATTGATGGCGCAGACAATGGGGCCATCTTCAGTTTGTTCGTGGCTGCGTATGTGTTCTTTTATGCGTTGATGGAGGAGGGTGCCATGGGGATGAAAGTGGCGCGGGGCATCGGGCGCGTGACTGTGGTGGCGGTTTTTGCCGGACTGATCGCCATGCAAACGGTGGTTGGAATATTTCACACGCAAATCCAAGGCATCTCAGGGATGGACCAGAACAAAGAATCAACCGCCGAACATTGGGACTGGGCCACTCAATGGAGCGTGCCGAAGACCGAGACTTTGAGTTTTGTCATAGCCGGTTTGTACGGTTATCGGATGAACACCCCGGCGGACATGCCCGAATGGCTGCAAAGTCATTACGAGGGGGGTGAATACTGGGGCAAGATGGGCCGCGACATCGCCTGGTATCACTATTTTGAAGACAACGGGCCAGCGCCCGACCCGAACCGGCAATTCCTCCGCTTTACGGGCGGCGGGAATTATATGGGTGTGCTGGTGGCGTTGATCTCACTGTGGACGATCGGGCAGTCTTTCCGCAAGCGGGACTCCGTATTCTCTATAACCCAAAAGCGGTTCATTTGGTTTTGGGCTGGGGCGATATTTATCTCATTTCTGCTGGCGTTAGGAAGGTTTGCGCCGTTCTATCAATTTTTCTACCGCCTGCCGTATTTCTCAACGATGCGTAATCCGTGCAAGTTCACGGCAGTGATGAGTTGGGCGCTGGTGGTGGTGTTCGCTTATGGCATCGATGCGTTGTGCCGGCGCTATGCTTACGTCGCGGCCAATTCAGTGAAGAAGGGTGGATTCGACCGCAAATGGTTGATCGGTTGCTTTGTGGCCATCGGCCTGAGTCTGGTCGGCTGGCTAATTTACATGAACAACAAACCGCAATTGGTGGAGTATCTCAAGCAGGTCGGGTTTGGTAATGACATGACAGCAAACGCAGTCGCTTCATGCAGCATCGGGCAGGTGGGTTGGTTCATCCTGTTTCTGATTCTTGATGTTACCGTGCTGGCGTTCATGTTCAGGGGAACGTTCGCGGGCCAGCGCGCAAAATGGGCCGGAATCTGCCTTGGCGCGGTGCTGCTGGTCGATATGGTTCACAGCAACCTTCCCTATATCGTCTACTGGAACTACAAAGAGAAATACGCGGTCAATTTCGCCAATCCCATCATCGACCGGTTGCGGGAAAAACCCTATGAGCAACGGGTGTTTGCGCTGCCATTCGGCACGGTGCCGCAGATGGACCTGTTCAGCCAGGTTTACAGGATCGAATGGGCGCAACAGTTGTTCCCGTATTATGACATCCTTACGATGGATATCGTGCAGATGCCGCGCGCCCCAGTGGATTTTGAGGCATTTGAAGATGCGGTGCGACCCCATGAGAACAATGAAATGTACAAAATGTCCCGCCGCTGGGAATTGACAAGCACGCGTTATCTGGTTGGCCCGATGATCACGAGCCTGGGGGATCAAAATTATTTGACGCTCCGATTCTTGAACGAAGGGCTGGACCCGGGCAAAGGGCGCTTCCGTATCGCGACGCAATTCGAGCTTGTGCCCAAGCCAAACGTCCAAAACCCCTCGCTGGAACAATTAACGACCACCGAGCATCCTGACCCGCATCAATCGATTCCGCCCCTGCTTCCGGAATTTCCGCAAGGCCGGTATGCGCTCTTTGAATTCACCGGCGCGTTACCCCGCGCGAACATTTACAACCAATGGCAGGTCAACACAAACGCAGGGGATACATTGAAATTGATCGGCAGCGAAACCTTTGACCCTCACACGCTCGTGGTGGTCGCCAAACCATTGGGGATATCACCATCGGCGGGTTCAACGAACCAAAGCCCCGGCGAGGTGAAGATCACGCAATATAAAGCCGCTGACATCATGCTGGAGGCCAACGCCACGGGGAATTCGGTGGTGATGCTCACCGACCGTTATGACTCCGAGTGGAAGGTGTTTGTGGATGGCAAACAGGAAGAATTGTTGCAGTGTGATTTCATCATGCGGGGGGTCGCGGTGCCGCCGGGCAAGCATACGGTGGAATTCCTGTTCCGTCCTTCGTTCAAACCGGCCATGGTCACCTTGACCTCGATGGCCCTGGGCATCCTGCTTTCGTGCGTGATGATCTACTCGGAGCGCCGGGACGCCGGCAAAGTGCGCGAGGTCACCACCAGCGACGAACCTGCGCGTAGCAATAAAAACCAAAAAAATCCACGTTCCTGACCGGCGATGCGCGTCTCGATCATTGTCATCACCCGCAACCATTCCGGTTATCTGGCGGCAGCGCTGGATTGCCTGGGGCAGTTGGACCATCCGGATTTTGAGATCGTGGTGGTGGACAGCAGCGCGGGTGAAGAAAAAGAGAAGTCCGAAAAACTCTGCCAACGACCGGGGGTCAAATATGTCTACGAACCACTCCTGGGGCAATCGCTCGCGCGAAACACGGGCCGGGCGGAGGCGAGCGGCGAAATCCTGGCCTTCACCGATGATGATTGCCTGCCAAACAAAGACTGGCTCTCGAAGCTGGTGCAAAATTATTCCAACCCGATGGTGTGGGGCTGTTCCGGCCGCGTGATACCGCATCGTAGTGAAACAGCGGCGGACCTGTTTGAAGAAGTGGCCGGCCAGGACCTGGGAGAGATACGCCGGGAATTCGTGCCGGACGATGTGCGCTTTAGCGTCGGCCTGATCATGCGGAACGTGATGAAAGTGTTCGCGAAGCACATGAAGGGCAAGGGGCTTGCGCCATGGAACGTGGGCCACGGCAGCAGCATGTCCTTCCGCAAAAGCGCGCTCGACGAGCTTGGCGGTTTTGACGATCGCCTCGGCGCCGGCGCCCCGTTGAAAAGCGGTGAGGATATCGACATCAATTATCGCATCTTGAAATCCGGACATTGTCTCATCTATGAACCACTGGCGGTGGTGCGCCATAATCATCACCGGATGACGGCGGAGGACGTTTTCCGCACGCGCTATCTCTACAGTTTCGGCGGGGCGGCATTAATGTATGAATACCGCCAAAACCTTTTGATGCGTTGTATGTTGATGGGGCGCCGGTTGCAATTGTTCATCAAGATCGCGCAATACAAACTCACGGGGAAAAAGGACCTCGCACGGATTTTCAGCGAAGACTTGCGCGGCGTGCGTGATGGCATTGCGGCACAGCAGAAGAACCCGCGCGATCCGAAACTGAAGCCATGATCAAGGCGCTCGCCCACGTTTGTATATTTTCGAAGGACCTGGACCGCAGCCTGGGCTTTTATTGTGGTGCGCTGGGGTTGAAACGGCATTTTGATTTCATCAAGAACGGAAAGCTGTTCGGGTTTTATCTGCAGGCGGGCGACCGGCAATTCATCGAGATCTTCAAAACGGACGCCGCGGAGGAGTTTCAAGCCCAACGGATCAATCACATCTGCCTGGAGGTAGAAGACATCGACGCGTTGCGGGCCGCACTCACGAAACACGGCGTTGAAGTGACGCAAAAAAAGTTGGGCTGTGATCAGTCATGGCAGTGCTGGTGTAAGGACCCGGACGGTGTCAGCATTGAATTCCAGCAATACACATCACAAAGCTCGCAATTCACCCGCGCATCGTGCACGGTGAACTGGTGAAGCGAGGCCGCCGCGTGCGAAAAAATTTTCATTCCGCTTGTTGCTTTCCTCGCGTGGGCTCTTATAGTGCCCGCTTGTAAATCAGATGAGTAGTGCCGCATCCGAATCCAACGAGTCCTGGAGCATCCAGGACGCGCGAAATCTTTATAACATCCATCGTTGGGGTGCGAAATACTTTGATATCAACGAAGAGGGCCACGTCGTAGCCAAGCCGTTGCAGGACGCGGGCGCGTCGGTGGAAATCGTGGACGTCATCGAGGAAGCCAAAAGCCGCGGATTGAAGTTTCCGTTGCTGATCCGTTTCCAGGATATTCTCCGGCACCGCGTGGAGTCCATCAACCTGGCCTTTCGCGCATCCATCTCGGAATACAATTACCAGGGAAAATATCGTGGCGTGTTCCCGATCAAGGTGAACCAACTGCGCGAAGTAGTGGAAGAGATCCTCGATGCGGGCAAGGTGTACGACTTTGGGTTGGAGGTCGGCAGCAAGCCGGAATTGTTCGCGGGGCTTGCGCTGCAAAGCCAGATGGGAAGTCTCATCATCTGCAACGGTTACAAGGATTCAGATTTCATCAAGATGGCCTTGCTGGGGACCAAGCTCGGCAAAAAGGTCATCATGGTGGTGGAGAAGCTGGAGGAATTACGGAACATCGTCGCCATCTCCAAACAGATCTGTGTGGAACCGCTTATCGGCATCCGCGCGCGATTGTTGAGCAAGGGCGCGGGCAAATGGGCGGAGAGCGGCGGCGAAAACGCCAAGTTTGGCCTGAGCACGTCTGAATTACTAACGGCAACGGAGATACTTAAGGCGGAAAATCTCTCGCACTGCCTCAAGCTGCTACATTTCCATATCGGTTCGCAGGTGCCGGATATCCTCACGGTGAAGAAGGCTGTGCAGGAGGCCGCGCGCTTTTACGCGAAGCTGAACAAGATGGGTTTTCCTATCGAATACATCGATGTCGGCGGCGGGTTGGGCGTGGATTATGACGGTTCGCGGAGCGCATTCGATTCCTCCACGAATTACACTCTGCAGGAATATACGAACGACATCGTTTATTACATCGCAGACGTCTGCAACGCCGAGAAGGTGCCGCATCCGGATATCGTGAGCGAAAGCGGGCGGGCCATCGTGGCGCATCACAGTGTGCTGATCGTGGAGGTGTTTGGCGCGATCGAGAAGATCCGGGACGGTGCGCAGCAGTTCCAATATGGTGAGAATGAAAGTTCACTCGTACGCGAGCTGTTGGACATCCGGAAAAACCTCGGCAAGCTGAACAAGCTCGAGGCTTATCACGATGCGTTGGAACGGCGCGAAGACGCGCAGCATATGTTCACGCTCGGTGTGCTGGACCTGCCGGACAAGGCAAAGATTGAAAATCTTTATTGGGAGATCAGCCAGGAAGTCGTGAACAGTTTTCGCGGGCAGGCTTACATTCCTGAGGAGATCAAAAAACTGGAAGACAGTCTTTGCGACCAGTACCTCTGTAATTTTTCCGTTTTCCAATCTCTGCTGGACCATTGGGCGCTCGGCCAGTTGTTTCCGATCATGCCGATTTCGCGCCTGACGGAACGCCCCGATCACGAAGCGACGCTGGTGGATATCACGTGCGATTCTGACGGGCAGATCAACAAGTTCATCGACCTGCGCGACGTGCGGGACACGCTGCCGTTGCACCAGCTCAAAACCAACGGCGGGGGAAAGCTTGAGCCTTATTACTTGGGATTTTTCCTGATGGGCGCGTACCAGGATATCATGGGCGACCTGCACAACCTGTTCGGGCGCGTGAATGAAGTGCATGTGTTCCTGGATCCGGATGAGCCCGCCGGGTACTACGTGGAAGAGATCATCGAAGGTAACACGATCGTACAGACGCTCAATGCCGTGCAGTATGATGAAAACGAATTGAAGCGACAAATGAAGGCGCAGATCGACGAAGCCATCAAATCCGACCGGATGAAACCTTCAGAAGCGATGCGATTGTTAAACGATTACGAACGCGGCCTGAAGGAATACACTTATCTGAACTTCTAAATTCCGACGCCTGAATGCCGCACAAAATCCAGGAAGCAAATATCCAGTTCCCGGAAATGACTTTCGGATCTATTCACCATGGCTGACCCCGCCCCCAATCCTGAACTGCTGCCTTCACTGGGGCGGCTGGTGCGCGGTCTGTCTGCGTTGTTCTGGGGATTACCCTGCGCGTTGATCGTGTGTGCCCAGACGGGCCGACTGGCATGGCTGCAGCATTTCGGGATTCTGCCGCCACTCGTCGTTACCGGCATTTTGCTCTATGGGCTTTGGATGATGGGCAGTTTTCAAAAACAAGAACATCCGTGGCGCAATGCCCTGGACCGCGCCCGCATCATTGCGTTGGTCAATTTCGGGCTCAGCCCGTTTTTATATTGGTCGAGCCGGGTGCCCGACCGCATTTTTTTTGCGCTGATGGTCAGCGTGCTCATGGTTTTCTCCCTGCTGTTTTTGTTGAGCTTGAATTTGGTTTTGCGGCAGCTGACTGCGATGTTGCCGGACGAAACGTTGCGGCACGAGACCCGGCAGTTCACCACGCTCAACCGGAATCTGTTGACCACGCTATTGTGCCTGACGGCGATCCATTTGGTTTTGATCCGGATATCTGAGCTTCCCGGATTTCTGCTCCTCTTCTTGGAATGGCTCGAACACAACAACCTGCTGATCCTGGTCTTTCTCGCCCTGCTGCCCCTGGCCATGACGATGGCGCTCCTCTGGAAAATCAAGGAAGTGATCCTCCATAGTGTGTTCAGTGCGAAGTAACTAAATATTTTTGCTCCATGCCTGAGCAAAAAACAGCCAGACCATACCAAGGGCTGCCCTTCGTCTGATTCAGGTAAATCCGATAACGAATAGTCAGGCTGTGGCTTCCCTGACGCCAAAGCTTTGGCCCTCGTACTTTGTTGTCATCATTTTCATTACAAAACCTTCATCTCATTACAAAAGGTTCATTATTTGAACATCAAATATTAGTGTATGTCTTCCATACGCGACACAATTCAGGTGGTTTCTTTTACAAATACTGAAAAAATGATTTTGGCACAGAAGCGTCTGGGCATCACGAATGGCATTCGACGGGAAGAACTGCTGGCGGTGGCGCTTTTGGCCCTCACTTTTGCGCTGAGATTTGCCCTGATTTTCCACATGAAGGTCAACTCAGATGAGCCGCAGCATTTACATGTGGTATGGGCGTGGGTGCAGGGGTTGCTTCCCTATCGCGATGTGTTTGATAATCACTCACCGCTTTATTCCTTTTTATGGTCACCGATCTTCCGCTGGATCGGAGAACGACCAGACATCATCGTCTGGATGCGCCTGTCAGAATTGCCCTGCTATTGCCTGGCTCTCTGGGCGATTTACCGGATCGGTGCCACGATCTTTGACCGTCGTGCGGCATTGTGGGGAACGATTCTCGCAGGATTGTTTCCATTATATTTCTGTTGCTCGCTTGAATTTCGTCCGGACGGATTGTGGGCGGCGTGCTGGTTTTTGGCTCTCGCAGTCCTGGTGGAAGGACGCCTGAACTTCCTGCGCAGCTTTTTCGTGGGGTTTTTACTGGGAGTTACGATGGCCATATCTATGAAGACCGTCTTGATGCTGATAGCACTTGGCATCGCCGGATTGGTGGTCATTGTGGCGGCCTCGCGGAACGGATGGAAGGTTCCCGTAAGTCGCCTCTGCGCAAATGCGTTGGCAGGCCTGATCGGCTTTGGAATATTGCCGGCGGCGGTGATCGGTTTTTTTGCGTCACAGGGCGCACTGGAACGGCTTTATTACGGCACCATCGGATTCAATTTTCTGGCACGGTCCCACGACACCGTCCCGCTGGTAGTGAGAATCATTTTCTTTGCGATCGGAATGGCATCTTCGATCTGCCTCGCTTTCATCATCCTACGCCGCAGCCGAATGATTGAGATGGGTTGCAGGAGAGTGCTTATCCTGATGGCCACTTCGGCATATTGGTTGATGTTGGTCTGTTTTTGGCCATTGCTCCAACGTGAACATTACCTGCCGTTTTATCCCTTGCTGATGGTCTTGTTGGCCGGGGCGATCTTTACCGTGCCGCGTGGCCAATCGACATGGTTGGTGCCCCGATTTTTCATCCCGGCAGGCCTAGTCGCGCTGGAGTTGGCCTTTATGATGGTCACCACCCCGCCATGGAGGAACCGCGCAAAAGACGAAACCAAATTCATGTCCCAGGTATTGGCCATGACCGATCGCACTGACACCATCATGGATGAGAAGGGTGAAACTATCTATCGCACCAGGCCCTTTTACTACGGACTGGAAAAAGTCGCTCGCAATGCCATCAAACGCGGGGTGCTCGCTGACGACGTCTCGCAACATATGATCGCCAGCAATACCTGCGTGGCGGTCTCGGACAAGAACAGCGGGTATTCGGAGCAGACCCGGGCATTCATCGAGAAAAACTATTTAAAGGTTTCACGTTTGCGCGTGGCCGGCGCGTTGCTCCATTTCACGACGCCAAAATTGGTTCCATTTGATATCGTGATCCCTGCGCGCTATGCGGTGATAATACCGCATGGCGCGGCAAGGGGACAGTTGGACGGGGAACCCTATCGCGGCCCGCTTTTCCTGCCGCCAGGTCATCATGAATATCTGCCAGCCGAAGGGGAATCGCTGACAGCGGTCATGTGGGCACAAGCTGTCGAGCGAAATTTCCTCCCATTGGAATTTAAAAATCTATGACACCCGCATCCAATATCAATATCGCTACCTGTCGGCGCCTGCTGCTTTTCGCGCCGCATCCGGACGACGAATCCCTCACAGCAGGCGGCTTGATCCAACAGGTGTTGCGGAACGGCGCCAATGTACGAGTTGTCTTCATCACTGATGGCGGTAACAATCCGTGGCCGCAACGTGTCCTGGAAAGGCGTTGGCGTATCCGGGCGAATGACCGGGCCCGATGGGGAGCGCGTCGGCGTGAAGAAGCCACCAACGCACTAACGAAGCTGGGTGTATCATTGGACGACGTCCGTTTTCTCGGTTTTCCTGACCAGGGATTGACCAAAATATTGTTGGCGGGCGCAAAAAACCTGGTGGCCAACGTGGCATTTGAGATCACCGAGTTTCGTCCTGACCTGGTCGTCTCGCCCGCCATGTGGGACCGGCATAGAGACCACAACGCCTTCGCTGTTTTGTTGCAACTGGCCGTGGATAATCTCAGCGCCGAAGAGCGGAGTTTTTCAGAACTCCAATACGTGACGCATCGTCGCAGGAAGCAGGCCGCTCCCGATTTCATATTGCCACTGTCGGACGGGGAACGTAAGGTCAAGCGCGATGCAATCCTTTGCCACACCACCCAAGTGAAATTGAGTGGCCGCCGGTTTTTATCTTTCGCCGAGGGAGACGAAATCTTTTATCGCAAGCCATCACCGGCGGTGGAAAATGAAAATCATCCGGTACGCAAGGCGGAGATCGTCGGCAGAAGATTGCTTCTAAGGTTGGAAACGCCGGAGGCGCCGGACGAATATATCCTGCACCTCGCCACCAAAAGCGGCAAGCGCACGCTCATATTGCCTAACAAGAGCTCCGCCATCAATGTGATGGACAGCGCATCGCGCACCATCGTCACCCAGGCGCAATTCCGGACAGGTAAAGACGGGCATGAACTCTTCATCCCCCTGTCCGCTTTGGATGCCGATGAACGGATTTATCTCAAGCTGGATTCCCGGTCAGGATTTTATGATCCGCACGGCTGGCGGGAGATCCCGGAATGGACGAGCGGAGACATCGCACAAAATCGCACCACCATTCCGCTCCAGCATTCCGCCCCGCCCCGGGTCTGTTGTGTTCTGCCCTGTTACAATGTCGCCGACCGTTGTGGCGAAGTTTTACGACAAGTGCTAAATCACGCCGATGATATCATCGCCATTGATGATGGTTCTACTGACGGAACAGGAAACGTTCTAAAAGCCATCGCCGGCCAGTATCCGGACAAGATCCGGGTCATTTCTTTTCCGGAAAATCGCGGCAAGGGCGCCGGCCTGTTGGCCGCCTTCCAACGCGCGCTGGCCGAAATTCCATTTGATGTGCTGATCACTATCGATGCCGACGGACAACATAATCCCACCGACTTGCCGCGCCTGGCACAAGCATGTGTCACGCAACAAGCCGCCCTCGTCATCGGTGAGCGGGTCGCGCGCGGCCCCATGCCGTGGCGCAGCCGTTTGGGCAATGGTCTCACTAGTAAATTATTCCAGCGGCTTTATTCGATCAGCCCGCGGGACACACAATCCGGCCTGCGTGCCATGAACCGGGAGTTGGTCGAAGCCATCGTGAAAGTCATCAAACCCAGTCGATACGAAACGGAGTTGCAGATCCTGATGCTCACGCTCGACCTCCAAATGCCGCTGAGCACGGTTCCCATCCAAACGGTTTACTTCGACCAAAACCGGCTTTCGCATTTCCGGCCGGTGAAGGATTCGTTGCGCATCTATTGGGCGCTCTTGATGTGGCACCTGTCAGCGCGTCACGATGTTCTGGCGGATGCTGAAACGCCAAGTGCGGCTTAATTCAACCGCTCAGAGACTTTGTATTTGAACATCCGCTTCTTCATCCAGCGCACGGCGAGCAGGTCGTAGAACGACGCGAAGAGGCGGTTCCATACTCCGTAATGCGCCTGGCCGGCAAAGCGTGGATTGTGGCGTACGGGAATCTCTGTGACAGTGAAACCTTCGATCTTGAAAAGCGTCGGCAGGAAGCGATGCATCCCCTTGAAAAATTTCAGATTCTCGATGCACTCGCGTTTGAAGGCGCGATAACAACAACCCGCATCAGCGATGGTTTCGCCGGAAAGTTTGTTCCGCACACCATTCGCGATGCGCGAGGAGACGACGCGCACAAAACTATCGCCGTGCGAACGCGCTTCCACACGTGTGCCGCAGACACAATCAAAGTTTTTCAGCGCTTCAACGAATTGCGGCACGTCGCGCGGATCGTTCTGCAGGTCAGCATCCAGCGTGACGATGTATTTGCCGCGCGCGGCTTTCATGCCCGCCCATTGCGCCGCAGATTGGCCGCAGTTATAGGCAAATTTCAACGCCACGATCCGTTTATCCTCCGCCGCCATCTCCTTCAGGATTTCCCACGATTTGTCCGTGCTGAAATCGTCGGTGATGACGATCTCGTACGCGAGATTCAACGGGTCAGTCGCCTCACGGATCGCTTTGACGAGCGGATGCAAGTTATCCTGCTCGTTATGGCAGGGAATGACGAAACTGAGGATGGGAGCGTCAGCACTCATGATGCAAAGGCGATTGTGCTGATTGCCGGGATGATTCGCAATGCTTTCAAGCGGCGATGCGGCCACGCGTGCGGAAATCCCATTCGCGCCCTTTCCAGTTCTTTTCCCCAAATCGGTTCAGCAGGCCCAATCGATAGCGCCACGACATCCCGTAAAACGGATTGTGCGTGGGCCAGAACGAGATCATGTCCACGCCGATCTCCTGCGCCATCTCAATGGCTTTGCGGAGCGTTGCGGGTTTGTCGTTCCAGTTGAACAAGAGATATTTCCATTCCAGCACCGGCGACTTGAGCCCGCGCGCATTGCGATAAGCCACCATGTCGCGCATCGCGGCGTAAGCTTTGTCAAAGCTGCTGCGGATCATGTATTTCTCGCACATCTCGTTGTTAATACCGTGCACTGAGAACAAAATCTGGCTGGAGCTCAACGCCGCCTCGCGTTTCGCGTCCGTGTTCAGCACGATGCCGTTCGTCGAGATGACGATGCGGCAATCCGGCAGTTTCGCGCGCAACAACGGTAATTCCTGCCCGATGTTCGGCGACAAAAACGGTTCGCCGAGGTTCAGGTAAAAAATCTGTTGCAAGCCGAGGTGTTGGGCGAGGTCTGCCATCTTGCTCAATTCCTCCAGCGACATCTGCTTGCTCGTGCGCACGTTGGCGGCGCCTTCACGCGCGCACCCGATGCAATCTACGTTACAGCGCACGGTGTTCTCCAAAAGCATCCCGCGATACGGCAGACGCGCCTTGCGCAGCGGTTGTTTTGTTTCCGCGCGCGTCATACGCTGCAGATCACCACAACGCGAGCACACCGGGATGGGAATTTTTCCTTTGGCCAGGTCTTCACGCAACTTCGTCGCCACCGGCCCAAAGAAGACTTCTTCAAACGTGTTTTTCTTCAGGTCGCCGATATGCCCGGAACCGTCGTAGTCCTGGCAATTGCAGGAGACCGTGAGGTCGGAATTGACCGTGATGTTGTATTCCGATTCACCCTCCAGCGCCACGCACCGGTAGCCCCGCCCGGTCACCTTCGCTTTCAACGACAACCAGTTCGACTTCGAACGGCGCACGATATCGCTGATGCGCCAGTTAAAGCGCGTCTTGGGATTGCGAATCGTTCGCGTCGCCGACGGAGTTGCCATAAGTATAGGATGCTCGGAGAACGCTAATTCAGCAAGCGATACCAGTTATCCCGCTGATGTGGTTCATAACCCAGGTCGCGGATGAGGCGTTGCATATCCGGCACGGTCATGCGGAAGGTTGTGCCAGCCTGGGACACCACGTTCTCTTCGATCATGATGCTGCCCAGGTCATTCGCACCGTACTTGAGCGCGATCTGGCCGATCTCCAGACCTTGCGTCACCCATGAGCTTTGCACGCTCGGGAAATTATCGAGATAAATGCGGCCCAAAGCCTGCGTCCGGAGATATTCGTGCGCACCGACGGTCGGCGCTTTGAGCTTGGTATGCTCGGCCTGGAACGTCCAACAGATGAACGCGGTGAAGCCCTTCGATTTATCCTGCTGCACACGCAACCGCTCCAGGTGCTCGATGCGGTCTTCGACCTTTTCGACATGCCCGAACATCATCGTTGCGCTGGAATTGAGCCCCAGCCCATGCGCCACGTCCATGACCTCCAGCCAATCGCTGCTCATCGCTTTCAGCGGAGAGATGCGTTGGCGCACGCTGTCCACGAGGATTTCGCCACCGCCTCCGGGAATCGAGCCAAGCCCCGCCGCCTTGAAATCGCCAATGATCTTATCCAGCGGTTCATTGAACACTTCGCGGAAATGGATGAACTCGCTCGGGCTGAACCCATGCACGTTGACCTGCGGAAATTTGGTTTTGATGTGTGCCAGCAGGTCGAGATACCACTGCTTCGTGAGCTTGGGATGATGCCCGCCCTGCATGAGGATCTGCGAGCCGCCCAGCGCGATGGTTTCCTCAATCTTCTTATCCATCTCATCGAACGTGATGACGTACGAATCATCATCCTTCTCCACGCGATAGAACGCGCAGAACTTGCAATACACGTTGCACACGTTCGTGTAGTTCACATTGCGGTCCACGATGTAGGTGACGATTTCGTTGCCACGGCCATTGAAGGCGCTCTGCCGCGCCAACTGCCGGCGGCGGTCCGCGAGCGCGCCGAGTTCCTCGAGCGGCAGATGATAGAGCCGCAGCGCCTCAGCCTGGTTGATGCGCTCGCCGTTCCAGACTTTCTGGAGCAGCTCATCGAGTAATGCGTCGTAGATCACGGTGGAAAATTAGCTTATCAGTGGGTTAGCGACAAGTGCGGGTCAACCAACCCGGAACGATATCCGCGCCACGAATTCCTTGCCGAAACTGTGCTGCAACCGGTCGAGAATCTCCTTGCGGCGATAGCGCACAATCTCATTGAGCCACACGCTGCTGTCCACGTTCACGAAGAGCGTGCCTTTGCGCAGACCGACCGGTTGCGCGTGCGCGATGATGGCCGGGTCGATGGCGCTGTTCCATACTTTAACGACTTCGATCTCCGCCTGGCGCTGCTCCACCTTCAATCCCTTCAACACCCCGGGCATCAGGGCGCCGGGCTTCTTGATATTTAATGCCCGCGCCTTTTCCAGCGGGTCGAGGTCGATACCCCGCCATTGGGCCAGCACACGCTGGCGCGCGCTGCTCTTCGGCGGACCGAGCGGCGGGATGCGTCTGGGCGGAAGGGCCATGACAATTCGGGTTGTTGGTCTTAGTTATGAGTTGCCGCGAAATTCGCGCGGTTAAACTCTCAGACGCGCCGCGGAGTTCAAACTAAAAGTTATTCACTAACGATTTCGGATTCCTCGGAAGTTTCCGGCTCATCCGTTTCTGGCTCATCCTGAAGAGGCATTACTTCCGGCTTCTCAACCGTTTTCGTGACCGCGGCCGGTGGCGCTGGTTTGGGCACAGCGCGTTCGTCCAGCACCAGCACGCCGTGCGGCGGGAGGTCGTAATTGCCGGAGAACGTGTTGCCGGTGAGAAAATCGTGCATCGGTTTGTAGAACTGGATGCGCACGGGCGAATTCTGGTGGTTCAACAGAAAATAGATCTTCGTGCCTTCCTTCTGCCGCATGCTGACCTCGACGGTATCCGGCACCTTGAGCAGCGGCGTCAAACCGCATACCTGCCGCAGCCACGCCACGAGGTCGTAATAAAAAGCCTGGTGGCTCATCGTGCCGATATAGACCGCTTTGCCGAGGCCGAAGTTGTTCAACGTGATGGCCGGCTTGCCCGCGTAAAAATCCTTCGCGTACGTCGCCAGCACCTGGCATTCCTTCGGCTCGATGATGTCGCACCACAATTTCGCCGGGTGCATGTGCGTCGTGGGAAACGCGCCTTTGAACGTCAGGTGATTTTCTTCGCCGGGCGGCAATGGGTCAAATTCCAGCACTTCCAAACCGAACAGGTCCGTGAGGTCATGCGGATAACCGTCATCCGGCGCCATCTGGTATTCATTCACCAAACCCGTGTTGAACGTGCCCACCAGCGTGCCGCCGTTCTGCACATAGAGCTTGAGATGGTCGGCGTCGCCGCCGGATAACAGGTGCAGCGAGGGCGCAAAAACGAGTTTGTACTTGGACAGGTCATCCGTCGGCTTCGCAAAATCCACCGAAATATTCCGGTCATGCAGCGCGTTGTAGATGAGCTGGATATGGTCGCGCAGCTTGAAAAACTTGTTCGGCTGGCCGTCCTGTTGCAACGCCCATTCGTTGTCGTGCGTGAAGAGGATGCACGCCTCGCCCTGCACCCTCGTGCCCTGGAGCACCGGCGCCAGCAGTTTCAGCTCCTCGCCGATCTGGCTCACCTCACGATACGTCCGATGGTCCGTGCGCACATGATGTTGCAGCACGGCTCCGAAAAATTTCTCATTGCCGATGCGCGGCTGCCGCCAATGGTAGAACAACACCCCGCCCGCCCCGCGCGAAAGCAGTTGATACGTGAACAACCGGATGACTCCCGGACGCACCAGCGAATTCACATCCTGCCAGTTCACCTGCCCCGCTTTTTGTTCGATGACCCAAAATCCTTCCGTGTCATCAGGCGTGGTGATGTCCGTCTTCTTCAACGACCTCAGCATGTCGATATCGCACGCGAGCTCAGATGATTTGGTCTTGATGGCCGCATTGCTCTCGATCGAGACAAAGTCCAGCACTTCCGCCATGTCAAAATGGTCGAACCGGCGGCGCAAGGCGCGCAGGTTGGTGGTGATCGGTTTGCCCGGCGTCAATTCACGCAACAGTTCCGCCTGCATGCGGACGAATGCCACGATGGTATCGCTCGAGAACCGGTACCAGTCCTGCACCAGCGCGGGATTATGCTCCGTCGGCGCGTGCATCGGCATGGGCACATCCGCGAACGACGAAACGACCTGCCCCCAATAACGCAAGCCGAGCTTGTCATTGAGCTGTTCCACCGTCGTGTATTTGAGTTTCAGCCAGTTCTGCCATTCCAGGCGCGTGTCCTCGTTGAACGACCATTCCATCTGGTGCCCGCCCACGCCGCTATCCACCTGCCAGGCGATGAGCTGCGGATGCTTGCCGAGCGCTTCGGCCATTTTTTCCACGATGAGCTTGGCGTGGTTCCAGAAGATGTCGTTGTTGAAACAGACCGCCCGGCGCGTGCCCTCATGGTAACGATGGCCTTTTTCGTCGATGGGCAGGATGGTTGGATATTTTTTCGCGAGCCAGATGGGCGGCGCCGCCGTCGGCGTGGAGAGCACCACCTTGATCTTCTTCGCGGCCATGATGTCCATGACCCGCTTGATCCAGTCGAAATTGAATTTACCCTCCTCGCGTTCGCAGAGACCCCAGACGAATTCCCCGAGGCGGACCACGTTGACGCCGGCGGCGGCCATCAATTCGGCATCGCGCTCCCAGCAACTCTCAGGTTTTTCTTCGGTTCCGCCGTGAGGATAAACCCACCGCTCCGGATAGTAATCGACGCCGAAATACATAGGCTCACCTTTGATGAATTGACCGGACTATGCCTAATGGTAAAACCATTCCGGCAGTCCTGCAAACTAAATCCGTCCCGGGCCACCTCACATTTGTATAGGGCGGCCAATCCGCACTGCACATTTTTTGGCCCAGCCGTTTTCAGAAATGAGCCGGTGGATGAAATCTTCACGCAGCTCACCCCTGTGCATAGAAGTTAGGCGACTTCAACTTCCATAGACCTGGTGGCGGATTATTATGCGGTTTAACGCCTGCCAGCTCGGTGGGGCGAGACTCCGCCGAAGCCTTGATACCCTCATGGTGGGGCGAGGCTACCGACGAGCCGTCCCCTTTCTCCTCGTAGTCGTCCCGCCCTGCGGGATTAGTCGGCGCTGACTTCTCCTGCCATCCTCCATCCTCATTCCCATTAGCCCGTGCGGCTGGCACCTTCAATCCTCCATTCTCTTTCCCGGCAATTTTCCGGCCCTCGACCCTCGTCACTCGACCCTCGACCTCCTGCCCACCCCCCATCAACTGGTCGGAATTGGTCGGAATCACTCCCACGGTCGCCTCGTTTTCGCCCTGTGGCGGTGGTGTAGCACCCGCGTCTCGCGGGTCATTTTGGGCGTCCCGCCCAAAATTCGTCCCTTCCAAGGGGGTCTCGACATTTTCACGGTTCTCCGTGACGACCCACGAGCCGTTCCCTTTCTCCTCGTAGTCGCCGACCTCAGTCGGCGCTGACTTCTCCCCGCCATTTTTGGGACCCTCGACCACTTTGGATTTTGAACTCCTGGCCTTCTTCCCCTTGAAGCTTGAAGTTTGAATTTTGGGATTTGGATGGTTGGCCTTCTTGCCACGACTTTTCTTCGTGCCTCGGTGTTTTGGTGGTGTCTTCCCTTCTTCCTTAGCATCAGCTTGCACCTCTTTCTTCATCCACCGCCATTGGTCATCCTCCTCATCCCAATACCAATACCCGCCCACCTGCTCCCGATCCAACAACCCCCTCGGCAGATCATGCTCGATCTCCGCTTCTCGCGC
>Ga0265338_10000443_pt1 | contig 73895 bp, 71 predicted proteins | sample 42126metaG_FD_193579 | JGI IMG/M metagenome (GOLD analysis project Ga0265338, IMG submission 193579) | Rhizosphere microbial communities from Carex aquatilis grown in University of Washington, Seatle, WA, United States - 4-21-26 metaG | ecosystem: Host-associated > Plants > Roots > Rhizosphere...
CCTTTTTCCCCGCGAGCAATTGTTCGCCGATGAACCCGAACGCTACATCGACCGTTTTGCGCAATATCTTCGAGGTTTCAAACTGTTCATCCCGCTGCTCATCCGTCCAGCGAGCTTCAAAGTATTGAACAATGTCCGCCGAAGACACAACCTCAACGCCGAATGACCGGATGAGGTCTACCGTTCCGGCATCGACTTTTGAAACATACGGAATCGCATTGTTCGGCGAGTATTCCATAGCCACTGATTTCAATCCGCGGAGCGCCGACTTCAGACCGTCCTGGAGTGATTGCCAGCTCACGTAGACTGTTTTATTGCCGGGCAGGTGGTCCAAATTGTATTGTTCGATTCCATGAACCAGTTTTTGCGGCGTTCCAACTGCAGGGATATAGTAGAAGTATCTTCTCATCTGTGTGAGATGAGGAGGAAGCTCCAATAGCTTGGAAGCGAACACATTGGAGTGTCTGAAATTATACAGCAGCCATCCGTCAAGTCTATAGTTCTTGAGCGCTGTTTGAATTGCGGCAATCCTTTTCGTTAATTCGTCGGCTTTTGACATAGGCCCTCTTAATAGTATCGAGAATGTCGTTGCTTCGTATTTGTCCGCCAATATAAATAAATCTCACGCAATAAAAAATCCCCGGACGCAATTTTGCATCCGGGGATTCTGAGTTACCGTTACAGCAGGGCCTCTTAGTACATGTCGCCCATTCCGCCGCCGGGGGGCATTGCGGGCATTTGCTTCTTTTCTTCTGGTTTTTCAACAATGGTCGCCTCAGTCGTCAGCAACAACGCTGCCACGCTGGCCGCATTTTCAATAGCAATACGGGTCACCTTCGTCGGGTCGATAACGCCCGATTCGACGAGGTTCTCATATTTCTCCGTAAATGCATTGAAGCCATAGTTGCCTTTCTCGTTCTTCACTTTGTCGACAACCACGGAGCCTTCGAGACCCGCGTTTGCAACGATCTGGCGAATTGGCTCTTCGAGCGCGCGCTTGATGATCTCAACGCCGGTCTTTTGGTCTTCATTAGCTGTCTTCACTTCATCCAGTTTTGGGATTGCGCGCAAGTATGCGACGCCGCCGCCGGGAACAATGCCTTCTTCGACTGCGGCTCGTGTTGCATGAAGCGCATCTTCAACGCGTGCCTTTTTCTCTTTCATCTCAACTTCGGTCGAGGCGCCGATTTTCAATACGGCAACGCCGCCCGAAAGCTTTGCAAGACGTTCCTGGAGTTTTTCTTTGTCATAATCCGAGGTTGTCTTTTCGATCTGGCCTTTGATTTCATTAATGCGCTTCTTGATCTCTTCCTTCTTGCCGGCGCCTTCAACGATGGTCGTGTTGTCTTTATCGACGACGACCTTCTTTGCACTCCCCAAATACGAGAGCGTGGCGTTCTCGAGCTTGAACCCTTTTTCTTCCGAGATCACCGTTCCGTTCGTCAGCACGGCGATATCTTCCAGCATCGCTTTGCGGCGATCGCCGAAACCTGGCGCCTTGACTGCGACAACTCGGAGCGTTCCGCGGATCTTGTTCACGACGAGAGTTGCAAGAGCTTCGCCTTCTACTTCTTCCGCGATCAGAACCATGGCCTTACCCGATTGAGCTGCTTTTTCCAGAATCGGAAGAAGGTCCTTCATTGAGCTGATCTTCTTGTCATGGATCAGGATGAGCGGGTCTTCGAGCACCGATTCCATCGTGTCGGCATCCGTCACGAAGTACGGCGAAAGGTATCCTCGGTCGAACTGCATCCCTTCAACAACATCCATCAATGTTTCGGTCCCCTTTGCTTCCTCAACGGTGATAACGCCGTCTTTGCCGACCTTTTCCATCGCGTCCGCGATGAGGGTACCGATCGTTGAATCGTTGTTGGCTGAAATGGAACCAACCTGTGCGATTTCCTTCTTCCCTTCAACAGGGCGGCTGATCTTTTTCAGTTCTTCGATCACTCTGGCAACGGCAAGGTCGATGCCCCGTTTCAGGTCCATCGGATTCGCGCCGGCAGTAACGTTCTTTAAGCCTTCGCGGACGATCGCCTGCGCAAGAACAGTCGCGGTCGTCGTGCCATCGCCGGCAACGTCTGACGTCTTGGATGCGACTTCCCGAACCATTTGGGCGCCCATGTTCTCGATCGGATCTTCGAGTTCAACTTCTTTTGCTACGGTCACGCCGTCCTTGGTGATGGTCGGTGCACCGAATTTCTTGTCGATAACTACGTTGCGGCCTTTCGGTCCCAGCGTTACTTTGACTGCGTTGGCAAGCTGGTCAACGCCGCGCTTTAGCGCTGCGCGAGCATCAAAGTCGTACTGAATTATCTTTGCTCCCATAAAATTTACACTCCTTTAAATTTTGGTTTTTCGTTGCTTCAATTACTTGGGCATGATCGCGAAAACATCGCTTTCACGCATAATAAGAACTTCATCCCCGTCAACCGTGACTTCTGTTCCCGAATATTTTCCGTAAAGAACTTTGTCGCCGACTTTCACTTCCATCGGAATCTTCTTCCCTTCTTCCGTAAGCTTCCCGGGTCCTGCAGCCACAACCTCGCCCCAAACTGGCTTCTCTTTCGCAGTATCTGGAAGGATGATTCCGCCCTTCGTTTTTTCTTCAGCCTCGGCAGGCTTTACAACAATTCTGTCAGCCAAAGGATGTAATTTCATACAAGTCTCCTTAACGTTAAGTTGGTACCGTGTAACTGTTTTTATTTTTAATAGGTTAGAGCGTTTTCGATTGTTAGCACTCTCTATCAATGAGTGCTAATATACTCACGTAGAGGATCAAAGTCAAGTCAAAATGGCTAGTTTCTGGAGCCGGAAACGATGAGAACGAATTCACCCCTTATTTGACGGGAGGATAACGTCTCTCGTAGTGTTGAGAGCGTTCCTCGGAGGATCTCTTCAAATTTTTTTGTCATTTCCCTCCCAATGACGGCTTGGCGGTCGCCAAAGGCATTTTGAAGGTCTTCGAGAGTCTTGAGGATACGGTGTGGAGATTCGTAGAAGATAAGCGTACGGGACTCTTCTTTGAGCTGCGTGAGTTTTGTGGACCGGCCTTTCTTGTGCGGCAGAAAACCCTCGAACACGAACGACTGCGTCGACATGCCGCTCGCTACCAGAACGGGAACAAAAGCAGTAGGGCCCGGCAGAGGGATGACCGGCAGCCCGTTTTGTATGCAGGCCTGAATAATAGAATACGCGGGATCGGAAATTCCCGGAGTCCCTGCATCAGAAACAAGGGCTACAGCCAGTCCATTGTTCAACTTTTCAATAATTTGCGGAACGCGAATGAGTTCGTTGTGGGTAAAAAAACTCATCATCGGCTTTTGAATCTGGAGATGATCGAGCAATATCTTCGTCGTGCGCGTGTCTTCCGCTGCAACAAGATCGACTGCTGAAAGGATCTTCACTGCCCTAACCGTGATGTCGTCGAGGTTGCCGATGGGAGTGGGAACAATATAAAGCGCACCGGGGCGAATGTCTTCTGGCATCGGTTTATATACCCCAATCGCGGACGTAACGGAAATCGACATTCACCGTTCGCTGGGAGATTTTTGCCACAACCGGCAGACGCCGTTTGAACTGATTTTGTTTTATACGCTTTTTTATCTTCGCGATAAAATTATCCTCAAAGCCCATCGTCCTCAACTCATCATCCCTTCGGCGCTCGTCGATCAAATAATAAAGAAGCCGGTCGACGTCGCTGTACCGAAAGCCGAGTTCGCCCTCGTCGGTTTGGTCCTGCCATAGATCAGCCGTCGGCTTCTTATCGATAATCTTTCGGGGAACGCCGAGTGCCTCTGCAAGCTGCCATACCTGCGTCTTGAAAAGATCGCCAAGCGGGTTGACGGCGCACGCCATATCGCCGAACAACGTACCATACCCAAGCATTATTTCAGTCTTATTCGACGTCCCGACAACGAGTGCATCGTGATGGAGCGAGCGATCGTAAAGAACGATCATTCTCATACGCGCCATGATGTTGCCGCGGCGCACGTTGTCCTTGATATGCTGAGACGTGATGAACGGGTCGACCATCGGCGTGATGTCGACCGTTTCCGAATGAACCTTCAACTCCTTCACTACTGATTCTGCATCGGCCTTGCTTTCCGGACTGCTCGATGAATACGGCATCATGACCACAAAGACGTTGTCGTTGCCAAGTGCTTCCGCCGCAAGATACGCCGAGACTGCCGAATCTACTCCACCCGAGAGACCGATCACTGCCTTCGTGAATCCGGCATTGTGAATTTGATCGCGCACAAAATCGACCAGCATCTTGCGCACGAATGCCGGATTGAGAAGCAATTCCTTTCCCGTAGTTGTCCTTGTCGTTGTCTCCATGGTCTTCCGATTTTAAAGTTCGCCGACGCTAAGCTCCCGAAGAGCCTTGCGCATAATTGTGAATCCTTCTTCCAGCTCTCCCCGTTGAATCGTGAGCGGCGGCCTGAAACGGATGGAACGGTCGCCGCAGCCGATAATGATCAACCCCTCTTCGTACGCCTTCTGGCGGAGCTGGTCCCTATTCTGCGCCGAGTCCAGATCGATCGCGCACATCATCCCGCGTCCGCGTACGTTGGAGACTAGCGCCGGGAATTCCGCTCCCATCGCGTTGAGTTCCTGGAGGATAAACTCTCCCTGAACCTGTGCATTCTCCACCAAGCGTTCTTCTTCGATGATCTCCATGACTCGTGTGAAACGCACCATGTCCACCAGGTTCCCACCGAACGTTGAATTGAGACGGCTCGGTTTATGGAAGACATTGTCCAGCACGTCATCGATCCGCGTACTGCTCATGAAGCCGCACACGTGGGTCTTTTTGCCGAACGCCATTAGGTCCGGTCTCACAAAATACTCGTGCGCCCACACTTTTCCGGTGAGCCCGATCCCCGTCTGAACTTCATCGAAGATCAGGAGGATTTCGTTCTCATCGCAGATCTGGCGCAGCCTCACCAAAAATTCTTTCCTGAAATGGTTATCCCCTCCTTCAGCCTGGATCGGTTCGATAATGATCGCGGCAATATCGTCCGGGTTGTTGATGATCGCTTCTTTGATCTGACGAACTGCAGCTTCTTCGTCGTCCATCACTTCTTTGAGATGGACGCCGTTCAGCGGAAATGTGATGGCTGGATTCAAAATCCTGGGCCATTTGAATTTTGGAAAATAGTTCGTTTTCGTCGGATCGGTATTGGTGAGCGACAGTGTGTAGCCGCTCCGTCCATGGAATGCCCGGCGAAAATGGATGATCTGACGTCCCCGTTCTTCCGTGTACCCTTTGATAAAATTCTTGCGGACCTTCCAATCGAACGCCGTCTTCAATGCATTCTCAACGGCCAGAGCGCCCCCGTCAACATAAAAAACGTATGGCAAATATTCTGGTTGAACGATCCGATAAAATGTCTCAACAAACTCAGCCATTTCTACGCTGTAGACATCCGAATTAGAAGGCTTATTCACCGCAACTGCAGCAAGTTTCTCGAGAAACTCTCGGTCTGTCATCTTCGGATGATTCATGCCGACCGCCGACGACCCGAAGAAGGAGAAAAAGTCAAGGTACCGCTTGTTGAATCGTGAATCGTACAAATAGGAGCCTTGGCTCTTCTTCAGATCGACAACCAGGTCGAACCCATCGACAAGCATATGACGCGAGAGCGTCAAATGAACGTCCGTCGAGGGGACTGTTATTGAAGTTTTCGTGGTGGGCTTGCTTAGTGTTTTCTTTTGACGGCTGTCGCCGCCGTTACCTTTCGATCCTGCATCACCAGCCGTCGTTTGAATTGCTGAGTCTGACATGTGACACCTCCAGGAATTTTCAGTTTGATGAATGAGTTGCGAGAATCCTTACCTCACTCACCGTTCCTCAGAAAAACTCCTGATGTTCGTATAACGAGACAAAATAAAAGTGAAACATGCTTGTCATAGTATTTATTAGTGTTACAAGGATCAAATCATACATCGCCCCTGACGGGGCTTAGTCGTTTGTCTTAACGCATTGCCAAAAATATTTCGCTCCTATCGGAGCTTTACTGATTGTTGCACTTCGTATAAAGTATTTACATTTTGAGTCCCGGAGGGACAAAATGCTTATAGAGAGAATCCATGAAAATAATGCACGTGGATCTATAAAGCTTCAATGTCATGGATGCTTCACTACGCTCAGCATGACATTTCCAAATGCATTCTGCATTAAAACCATTTTTGAGATGGCTCCTAGTAATTATCTATCTGCGCGCGCTGCAATGCGCCGCTGTAATCAACGTAAACCGCTTTCCATTCCGTAAAGAAATCATACACAGTCCACCCCCCCTCCCGATGCCCGTTACCGGTCTGCTTCACGCCTCCGAACGGCAAGTGCGCCTCCGCACCGATCGTTGGGACGTTGACGTACGTGATGCCGGCTTTGATGTCTTGCACTGCAGTAAACGCTTTGTTGACATCGCGAGTGTAGATTGAAGAGGAGAGACCATAGATAGTATTATTGAGAATCGAGATGCTCTCCTCCAACGACTTTGCCCGGATCACCGAAAGCACCGGACCAAAGATCTCTTCCTTCGCTATCCGCATCTCGGGAGTCACATCAGTAAAAATTGTCGGCTGGAAAAACCATCCATTGTCGAGTCCATTTCCATTTGCCTTCGATCCCCCTGCAACAAGTTTTGCTCCCTCCTTCTGTCCGACTTCTACGTAATAATGAACGTTCTCACGTTGCTTTTCATTTACGCAAGGACCAACATCAGTGCCTGGCAGTAACCCGTCGCCTAGCTTTAATTTTTTTGTTCGGTCGATCAAGCTGGACATGAATTTTTCGTAGATCTTCTCGTGGAGGATGAGACGGCTCGTCGCTGTGCACCTCTGCCCTGTTGTTCCAAAAGCTCCCCACAAAACTCCATCCAAGGCGAGGTCAAGGTCGGCATCGTCCATCACGATCTGTGCATTTTTTCCACCGAGCTCGAGTGAGACCCTTTTGAGTGTTTCAGATGCATCCTTTTGAATTTGCTTACCGACGGCTGTCGATCCGGTGAACGAGATCAAATCAACGTCAGGGTGCGAAGTGATGGCGCTTCCGACTTCACTCCCCGTTCCATGAACAATATTCACGACACCTTCGGGAACGCCGGCTTCCATCATAATCTCAACTAATGTAGCAGCTGTCTTCGGGGTATCCGTCGCCGGCTTAAAGACGACGGTGTTCCCAGATAACACGGCTGGAAAAATTTTCCATGTAGGAATTGCCATCGGGAAATTCCAGGGAGTAATGATGCCCGCAACTCCCACGGGAACGCGTATCGCCATCGCGAACTTGTTCGGCAGCTCGGACGGAACGGTGTGACCAAATAGGCGCCTTCCTTCCGACGAAGCATAGTATGCAGTATCGATACCTTCCTGAACGTCGCCGCGTGTTTCCGGTAAAATTTTTCCCATTTCGCGGGTCATCTCATGCGCGAGATCTTCCTTGCGGGCGACCATGAGGTCGCCGACCTTCCGCATGATGTCGCCCCGCTTGGGTGCGGGCACAAGACGCCATTTTTCGAACGCCGCGCGAGCCGCTTTCACTGCATCATCGACGTCTTCTTTCGATGATTTCGGAAAGATGGCGATCAATTCATCCCAGCGTGCAGGATTACGGTTCTCGAACGTCCTCCCGGACTTCGCGTCGAGCCACTTTCCGTTGATAAGGTTTTGAAATTTCTGAGGCATGATCACTCCAAAAGATTCCACGCGTGCCTGAATCATAGCAGAACAACAGGACTCACACAATCCGCGCGGTTATTTCCCCAATCCAACTCTTTCAAAAATATAATCGACATGGCGCAGGCTTTTTGTCGGGTCAAACGCACTGTCGAGGTCGCCGCGGGAAAGCAATGCACTTACTTCTGAATCTTCTTCCAATACTTCCCTGAAGTCCTTCTTCGACTGCCACACACCCATGGCATTTTTTTGAACGACGCGATAGGCGTCCTCGCGCTTCATCCCCTTTGTCGTCAACGCAAGCAGCACAGGCTGTGAGAAAACAAGACCATGAGTAAGGTCGATGTTCTTCCTCATGTTCTCCGGATAGACAAGCAGTTTATCAATAACGTTTGTCGTCAGAGAAATCATGTAGTCGAGGAGAATACAGCTGTCGGGAATGACGATCCGCTCGACGGAAGAATGTGTGATATCGCGCTCGTGCCACAAAGCGACATTCTCGAGCGCCGCTTGCGCGTTCCCCCTCAGAACACGCGAAAGGCCTGCAATTCGCTCGCACGTGATCGGGTTCCGTTTGTGAGGCATCGCGGAAGAGCCTTTTTGCCCCTTTGAAAAATATTCTTCGGCTTCCAACACTTCCGTCTTTTGGAGATGACGGATTTCCGTAGCGAATTTTTCGAGAGAACTCCCGATAACCGCAAGCGTTGCCATGTATTCCGCATGACGATCGCGTTGAAGGATCTGGGTCGATACCGGTGCGGGCTTCAGCCCGAGCTGTGCACAAACATACTCCTCGACCTTTGGACTCAGGTGCTCGAATGTTCCAACCGCGCCGGAAATCTGACCAACGGAAATTGTTTCAATAGCGTGCTGCAGCCGCACGATGTTCCGCCGCGTTTCGTCGAACCAAAGCGCCAATTTCAGCCCGAAGGTCGTCGGCTCGGCATGGATACCGTGCGACCGTCCGATCATGACCGTCATCCTAAATTCCTTCGCACGCCGGGCAAGCACATCCCGCAATCCCTCCAGCCCTTTGAGCAGGAGTTCGGCGGACTGTTTCATCTGCACAGCAAGCGCAGTGTCAAGGACATCGGACGAGGTCATCCCAAGGTGGATGTATCGCGATTCCGGACCGACATATTCGCCGACGTTTGTGAGAAAAGCGATGACATCGTGCTTTACCTCGAGCTCGATCGCGTCGATCCGCGCGACGTCGAATTTTGCCTTATCGCGGATAACTGTTACCGCTTCTTTCGGTATCACGCCAAGTTCCGCCTGCGCTTCGCATGCAAGAATCTCTATCTGCAGCCAGATCGCAAACTTGTTCTCGTCGTTCCAGATTTTGCCCATCGCCGGGCGCGTATATCGTGTGATCATTGTTCGGAAACCTTACGTTCGTTTTTCCAGTGTCATATGTACGTTGAATGTCCGCTTGTCGCGGTAGATTTTCAAATCGAGAACATCACCAGCCTTCGCATCGTTGATGATCGAGATGATCGTTTCCTCGTTCTGAATCTTTTCCCCGTTGATTTCCAGAATAATATCGCCGACCTTTAATTCTGCCTTCTCGGCTGGACTGCTCTTCTTTATGTCGCTGATGATGACCCCTTCAGCAGTTTTCAAACCGAAATACTTTGCGATCCGCTGGTCAACGATGTTGACTTCCATGCCTGTCCAAAAATTTCTTTCGACCTTCCCTTTCTTTTGAAGCTCATCAGCAATCGACTTTACCCGATTGATCGGAATTGCAAAGCCGTAGCCGATGTACGCCTGGCTCATGCCAGCGGTATAAATAAGCGTATTGATTCCGATGACCTCACCCGCGCTATTGACGAGCGGTCCGCCGCTGTTCCCGGCATTGATCACTGCATCGGTCTGGATCAATCCGCGATACGAGCGGTTATCGTCAACGCTCAGGTTCATCCCTTTGGCACTCACGACGCCGACGGTCACGATGGGCTTATCGATATTCTCGAACAAACCGAACGGGTTGCCGAAGGTAATCACCCATTCGCCGATGATAACGTCGTCGGAATTTCCGAGTGTGACGAAGGGGAAATTTTTTCCTTTGATCTTTAGAAGGGCGACATCCGAAATCATGTCCGTGCCGACAAGTTCTGCAGGATATTTCTCGCCGTTCGTCATTGTGACAATTATTTCTTTCGCGTTCCCGGCAACATGGTCGTTCGTAAGAATGTAGCCTTCGGATGAAATAAGAAAACCGGATCCGAGCCCTTTCACTTCCTGCTTAAGACTTCTGTTCCCGAAAAACTGGCGGAAGAACGGGTCGTCGCCGAAGAAATTCGAAAACGGGTCGCGATATTCTCTCACTTCCGTCACCGTTATGCCGACAATGGCCGGACTGATGATCTCAACGGTATTTGTGATCGCGTTCTTCCTCGATTTCGAAATATCGTCGTCCGCGCTCTTCTGCTGCTCTCCCAGGCTGAACACTGAACTCTTCTGTTCAGTCGCGGCCGTGTGGAATGGACTCTCCCTGGGGGCAAGAGTATAACCAAGGATTACGCCGCCAATGACGCAAACAACAACTAGGAAAAATGCTTTTCGTGACATTTTATTTCTTATCTGTTAGTCGAGATGAAATTAATTCCCGCAGCGGTCCGATATGCCGGATGAACAAGACCGATGACATGATGCAATAGACAACAAGAATGCTGCCGGCAGAAAAAGGCTCTATGGTAAATTTCAAAACTATTTCTTTCGGCAGAACGCAGCCCATCAACGGTGAGGCAACGATCGCAACAATGTTTCCGAAATGAATATTTTTTGAAAAAGAGTAGCCGGCAAACCAACACACGAGCCACATCGCAACAAATATCCAGCTCACCACCAGCATCGCGCCGGCTGCGGCCGCCAGTCCTCTCCCTCCTCGAAACTTCAGCCACACTGGAAAACAATGGCCCACAACGACTCCGACGAGGGAAGCCGAGAGCGCATCGGATGTCGAGCCCCAAAGACGGGCAGTGAGAAGAACGGCAAACGAGCCTTTGAGCACATCGACGGCAAGAACGACGAGGCCGACCAGCCGCTCGCCGGTTACTTCATACGCGTTCAGCGTACCGACGTTGCCACTGCCTGCGGACCGGATATCGATGCGTGATCTTCTTTTGACAACAATGTAAGCAGTGGGAAGGGAACCGATGAGATAACTCAGAACAAAGGCTTCAAGGATCAGCAAGAAAATGTTGTCGTCTTAATGTTTGTGCGCGTTCGTATGAGCAAAGTAGGGAAAAAACGTCCGATAGTCAAGATGGGCGGAGCGTCGTTTCCGCATAACCTGAAGTGATAACAGCAGTTGGAGCGGCGTTTCCTTGATTCTTCCAGCTGAATCGAGTATATTCTTTGAGAAAAAAAAATGTCGAATGGACCAAGCCTACCTCAAAAAACTATTAGCCGACCTGAAGCGCGGACGGATTTCGGAAGAGAAAGTGCTCTCCTCGATTCAGAATCTTTCGTACGAATCGCTTGGCTTTGCGACGATCGATCACCATCGACAGCTGCGCCAGGGTTTTCCGGAAGTCATCTTGTGTGAGGGGAAGACTCCGCTGCAGATTTCGATCATTGCAAAAAAAATCGTTGAACGCGGGAATGCACTGCTGGCAACACGCGCGACTAAAAAAGATTTTACCGCGGTGCGAAGACTCCTGAAAAAAGCCCGCTACCACCCGGAAGCACGTACCATAACGGCAAACGAGCCCGCGGCTGCCGATCCGAACACAAAAATGATCCTCGTCATTACTGCAGGAACTTCGGATATCCCTGTTGCCGAAGAGGCTGTTGTTACAGCGCGAATGATGCGGCAACGAGTCGAGACGATGTATGACGTCGGCGTGGCCGGGATCCATCGCCTCCTGAATCAAAGCGACAAGCTGCATACAGCGGGCGTCATTATTGTCGTTGCCGGCATGGACGGCGCCCTCGCAAGCGTCGTCGGAGGACTCGTGCGGGTCCCTGTCATTGCCGTTCCAACGTCGACGGGCTACGGCGCTTCGTTCGGCGGAATTGCGCCGCTCCTGACCATGCTCAATTCATGCGCCGCTGGAGTCACCGTCGTGAACATCGATAACGGATTCGGCGCAGCATATGCCGCAAGTCTGATTGCGAGAGCCTAACATATTCATCAATCGGCAATCGATAGAAGGGGGAGAAAGAACCATTATGCTCAGCGACCTGAAAAAAATTGATTACAAGCAGAATATTCTCGAGACCATCGGAAGGACGCCGCTCGTTAAGCTCAATAAGATCGCGAAAGGCTACAAGCCGAATATCTTTGCCAAGGTGGAAAGCTTTAATCCGGGCGGATCGGTGAAAGACAGGATCGGCGTTGAGATTATTGAGGACGCAGAGCGGACGGGACGGTTGAAGCCCGGCGGTACAATTGTGGAATCAACCTCCGGCAACACGGGAATGGGACTCGCGATTGTAGCGGCCATCAAGGGATACAAAACGGTCTTCACAATGCCCGACAAAATGAGCGGCGAAAAAATTCAGCTCCTCCGTTCATTTGGAGCTGAGGTCATCGTTACACCGACAGCAGTTCCGCACGATTCTCCGGAGAGCTATTCCGAAGTTGCCAAGCGTATCGTCCGCGAAACGCCGAATTCGATCCTCGCCGACCAGCACTATAATCCAAAAAACGAAGAATCACACTACCATACAACGGGGCCGGAAATCTGGGAACAGACCGGCGGACAGATCGATTACTTTGTGTGCGGCATCGGCACGGGAGGGACGATCAGCGGCGCCGGAAAATTCTTGAAGGAGAAGAATCCGAAAATCACCGTGGTCGGCATTGACCCGAAAGGATCAATCCTTCGAGAGTTCTTTTATACAAAAAGCTTCTCTCCTGTTTTCAGAACGTACAAGCTGGAAGGAATCGGACAGGATTATATTCCCGGGACGCTCCATTTCGAATACATTGACGAAGTGATCGAAGTGACCGACAAAGAATCGTTTCTGGCGGCGCGAAAGTTGACACGGGAAGAAGGGATCTTCGCCGGCGGTTCCAGCGGCGCCGCAGTCGCGGGTGCGTTTAAACTTGCCGACCGACTGTCCGAAAAAGACGTTGTCGTCGTCCTCCTGCCGGACGGCGGTTCCAAATACCTCAGCAAAATCTACAACGACGATTGGATGAGAGAGAATGGCTTTCTCGCTCCCGAACGGGTCACGCTCAGGTTCGTCCTCGAAGCGAAATCCTCGAAACTTCCTCAATTAATAACCGTCGAAGCGTCTTCAACAATCCGAACCGCGCTCGACTTAATGACCGGCAAGAACATTTCTCAGCTCCCCGTCTTCGACAACAAGAAGTGCATCGGCAGCGTTTCTGAAGGAAACCTCCTCACGATATTGCTGAAGGATTCATCGAAGTTCGATGCGCTGGTACGATCGGTGATGGAACCCCCGTTTCCCGAAGTTCACATGAACGAGGAGATCAGCCGTGCTGTTGAATATTTTGCGCAAAAGGAACCTGCGGTGCTGGTGAGGAGCGATGCCGACTTGATCGGCATCATCACACGCTTCGACGTTTTAGGTTACCTTTCCCGGTAGTCCGCCTATGCAATGGGAAAAATCAGCTGTCGATAAACTTGAACAACTCGTGCAGGTTGTCCGCGACCCGTTCCGCGAGATCATCAAGAACTCGGCGCAGACTCATGCGGAACGGTACGCGGCACAGCGGCAGCGGCCTCACGTCACGTTGAAAGATGCCGTGCTCGGTTTTCTGCGCGCCCGGTCGCACAAGCTGAACGAGGAGGGGTCGATGCTGCTGAAGGAATACGGGATCGATGAAAAGGAGTTTACGACGTACGATAAGAATGGAGCAATATGAAATTCTCGACAAAAGCTATCCACGCCGGCCAGCAGCCCGACCCGACGACCGGCGCCGTGATGACTCCGGTGTTTCTCACTTCCACCTATGTCCAGGAAGGTTTAGGAAAAAATAAAGGGTACGAATACTCGCGCGTTTCAAACCCAACCCGCACTGCACTCGAAAAAAATATCGCGGCACTCGAAAATGCCGAAGAGGGAATGGCGTTTGCCTCCGGCATGGCGGCCATCGACGCTCTCTTTCGGCTTCTCTCCCCCGGCGACCATGTGATCGTCACGAACACGGTGTACGGCGGAACCTACCGTATCGCAAAAATGGTGCTTGAACAATACGGTCTTCAATTCGATTTTGTGAACACCACCGACATGAATGTTGTGGTGAGGGCGCGCAAACCGAACACGAAAATGATCTTCATCGAAACGCCCACCAACCCGACGATGGAAATAACCGACCTCGGCGCAGTGGCAAAATTTTCCCGCGCGCACCAGCTGGTCTCCGTGGTCGACAACACTTTCGCCACCCCGTACCTCCAGAGGCCGATCGAATTCGGAATTGACGTCGTGGTTCACAGCGTAACAAAGTATCTGAACGGGCACAGCGATATGCTCGGAGGAATGGTGGTTACAAACAATGCGGGGATCGTCGAGAAGCTTCGATTTTCTCAGAAGGCCGTCGGAGGCATCATGAGCGCATTCGATGCTTGGCTCTGTTTGCGGGGGACAAAGACTTTGGCCGTTCGAATGCGGCAGCATTGCGAAAGCGCAACGATCATTGCGGAATGGCTTTCTGCCCAGAAGAAGATCGTCAAAGTGAATTATCCCGGATTACGAAGCCATCCCCAATACGCGCTCGCGAGAAGACAGATGAGCGGTTTTGGCGGAATGATCTCGTTTGACGTCGGGAGTCTGAAGAATGCCAAACGCTTCTTGAGCAGGGTCCGTGTATGCGCTCTCGCCGAAAGCCTTGGCGGCGTTGAGACACTCATTTCTCACCCTGCGACAATGACACATGCTTCGGTTCCAAAAGCAGAGCGGATCAAAAACGGAGTTACGGACGGACTTGTGCGGATCTCCGTCGGCATCGAAGACGTGGAAGATTTGATCGACGATTTGAAGAGTGCGTTGAAAGGAATTTGAACAAACAGAGATGCCATGACATAGAATCATGGCATCTCTCACCTTCTCTATCTCACAAACTGTTTTCTCACCAAGAGCCACGCCGCAAGCGTCATCCCATCCCAGATTTTACCCTGTTCGACCATTGCTTCAATCTCGTTCGGCGCCATGTACAAGATTTCAAACTCTTCTGTCGGCTCGGGCTTTGGCTTGCCGGAAGAAATATTTCGCGCAATGAATACCCTGCATGTTTCATCCGTTACGCCGTTGAATGGATTGAACTCCCCTGCCATTTCCCACGAGTGCGCGATGTACCCGGTTTCTTCCTCCAACTCAATCCGCGCCATTTCATCGTAACTATGCCCCGGCTTCACTCCGCCGCATGGGAATTCAACGCTCTCCCGATCCACTAAGTAACGGTACTGGTTGACGAGCACGATTGTCCCGTTATTCATCACCGGAACGATGAGCGCTGATCCTTCAGTATGGACGTAGTGATATTCCCCTTTGACTCCGTCCGGTATTTGGAATGTGTCGAGACGATAATTCCACCACGGATTTGTATGGATGATCTTGGATGTGAGTTTCTTCCAGTGGGAGAGCATTTCCAAGGGCACTTAGAATAACTATACGGCAATTCGTGCGTTTAACTCATCTGCTATACTTCTGACTTCTGAATTCTGCCTACTGAATTCTTTCAGATCAACTCACTCTCGGCAAAAAAGAACGCTACTTCGATCCTGCCGTTCTCGACGGAATCCGAGCCGTGGACGATATTCTCGCCTTTGCTCTCGGCATAGAGTTTACGAATCGTGCCCGGGTCGGCGTCCTTCGGGTCCGTTGCCCCGATGATCTTGCGGTAGTCGGCAACTGCATTGTTTTTTTCAAGAGCCACGGGAACGCAGGGACCGGACGTCATAAAGTCAACGAGGCCGTCATAGAATGGGCGCCCTTTGTGAACGGCGTAAAACGCCCCCGCTTCTTCTTTCGTCAACCGCAGCTGTTTCATTCCAAGTATCCTGAATCCAGCCTTTTGAACTCTCGACAATACTTCGCCTTGGAGGTTTTTCTTCACACAATCCGGCTTTAAGATACAGAGAGTACGTTCTGTCACCGTTCAACTCCTTTATGATCAGCAGTTATTTTTTCTTCTTCGATTGGGATTTCTTTTTTCCAGCTGCCTTTTTTCCTGCTCTCTTAGTTTTTTGGGATGCACCTTTCACACGCTTCTTCGCCAACGCTATCTTCATCGTCTCGCCGATCATGGCAGGGCTGTCGCATACGTGGATACCGGCATCGCGCATAGCTTCCATTTTCTCTGCGGCGGTTCCCTTCCCTCCGGAAATGATCGCACCCGCATGCCCCATTCGTCTTCCAGGTGGCGCTGTGCGTCCCGCGATAAATCCGACAACAGGTTTCTTCACATGTTTGGCGATGTATTCAGCCGCCTCTTCTTCGGCGCTCCCTCCGATTTCACCTATCATCACGATCGCATCCGTGTTCTCATCGGCATTAAAAAGCTGGATGGCATCGATGAACCGCGTACCGATGATCGGATCGCCGCCGATTCCGATGCACGTGGATTGTCCGATACCCCGCTCGGTGAGCTGCCACACCGCTTCGTAGGTTAATGTTCCGCTGCGCGAGACAAGGCCGACACGCCCACGCTTATGGATAAATCCGGGCATGATGCCGACCTTACATTCACCCGGGGTAATGATCCCGGGACAATTTGGACCGATGAGCCGGGACCCTTTTTGCTTCACATACTCGTACACGCGGATCATGTCCTTCGTCGGAATTCCTTCCGTGATGCAGACGATAAGTCCGATCCCCGCATCGGCTGCCTCCATCACCGCGTCAGCCGCAAACGCCGCCGGAACAAAAATTACGGAGGTGTCTACACCTTCACCTTTAACGGCTTCAGCAACCGTGTTGAACACGGGGACTTCACTGCTAAACTGGTCCTTCTCGTTCCCTTTGTAGACCGTCCCCCCCTTGCCGGGAGTTACGCCGGCGGCAACGTTAGTCCCGTATGCAAGCATTTGAGACGAGTGAAACGTCCCTTCGCCCCCCGTAATTCCCTGGACAACAAGTCTGGTTTTTTTATTGACGAGTATGCTCATAGCAATTTATTCTTCATGTTTAGTTGATGGGGCGGCGAAGGGCTGACCCAAGTTTCGCAAGGTTTCTTGAAACGACTCAAAAATGGTTTCGATATAGAATGCATTTGTAAATGTCATGCTGATCCCGCCGTTTTTCGGCGGGCGAAACATCTACGACACTGAAACCTCGTAGATTCACTGTGCATGATTGTCATCGGTTCTCCCGAAGGGATCCCTTTGGGACAGAAAGACCGTTCTCGGAGTTTTTGAGCTAGCTTCTAGTTCTTTGGCAGCCGGCCTGCGGAGGATTACCGATCCATGGATTCCAGAAAATCTGCAACTTTCAGCAACGTTGCTTCGTCGAACTGCCTGCCGAGAATCTGCAAGCCGACGGGAAGATTCTGGCTGTCAACGCCCGCCGGGACGCTGATTCCCGGAATCCCCGCAAGGTTTGCGGACACGGTATAAATGTCGCTCAAGTACATCTGGAGAGGATCATCAACCTTCTCTCCGAATTTAAAAGCCGTTGTCGGCGAAATTGGAGTGACCAGGCAGTCGACTGTCTTGAGCGCGTTGAAAAAATCTTCCTGAATTAATCTTCTGACCTTTTGCGCTTTCTTGTAATATGCATCATAATAACCGGCGGAAAGCACATAAGTGCCGAGCATGATGCGTCTTTTTACTTCGGCTCCAAACCCTTCACTGCGCGATTTTGTATACATCTCCATCAGCGTGTCAGCGTGCTTGCTCCGATATCCATACCGTGCGCCGTCATACCGGGCAAGATTTGAGGATGCTTCTGCCGTTGCGAGAATGTAATATGCCGCGATCGTGTATTCAGAATGCGGAAGTGTAACCGCAACAATTTCAGCTCCGTGGTCTTTCAGTTGAGCGATACGTTCCTCGATCAGGGAGCGAATTTCCGGATTCAGCGCCTCGTTGAAATACTCTTTGGGGAGTCCGATCTTCAACCCCTTCACGCTGCGATTCATCGCGGCAAGATAATCCGGAACCGGGATCTTCGCCGACGTCGAATCGCGTTCATCATGCCCTGCGATGACTGCGAGAACCCTCGCAGCATCGCGTGCAGAATTTGCGAACGGACCGATCTGGTCGAACGATGATGCGAACGCAACGAGTCCATACCGCGACACTCTTCCGTACGTCGGCTTCAACCCGACAACTCCGCATAAACCAGCCGGCTGGCGTATCGAGCCGCCGGTATCTGTGCCGAGCGCAACTGTGGCCATCCCTGCCGCGACAGCGACAGCCGATCCGCCGCTCGATCCTCCCGGCACGCGCGATTCGTCGACAGGATTCTTTACCGGGCCGAAGGCCGAATTCTCGGTCGATGAACCCATCGCAAATTCATCCATGTTTGTCTTGCCGACCACGATCGCATCTGCAGCCCGCAGTTTCTCAATTACTGTCGCGTCGTAAATCCCTTCAAAGTTCCCAAGAATTTTTGATCCGCAGGTCGTTTTCTTTCCTTTCATCGAAAGGACGTCCTTCACTGCAACAGCCATTCCGGCCAGCGGTCCTGCATTCCCTGTGCTGATTTTTTTATCGATACAGCGCGCCTGCTCGAGGGCTTCTTCTTCAAAGACAGAGAGGAATGCGTTGAGGCTGGTACGGCGTGAAATGGCTGAAAGGTATTCGCGGATGCGCGCTTCGCATGAGGCGCCTGCGGCCATAAGGCCGGCGCCATACGAATCGAAGGGTTCTTTTACGTCCACTCGTGGAGTTCCCTTTTGCAAAGAATCATCCCCTCTATTATTTCGGTGTTGACGAAGGGGGCTCGGCGGGTTTATTCGGCGGCGTGATTTCGGGCTTTGTCAACTCAGTCTGAACATCGCGCATCGCCCGCTTGAATTCCGCTATTCCTTTCCCAAGACTCTTGGCGAACTCGGGAATCTTCTTCGGACCAAAAAAAATGACGATCACGAGCATGATGAGCATCAGCTCTGGAAATCCTATATTTTCAAACATTGTCGTTCTCCTTCACCGAAAAAAGTGGCGCAGACGCTTATTTGCTTTGAGTTTTATCTTCCGAGGCGGCTTGCTCAACCTTCTCTTGAACCTCTTTCATCGCTTTACGAAATTCTTTCATACCCTTTCCAAGGCCCTGGGCAATTTCAGGAATCTTCTTGGGTCCAAACAGCACCAACACCACGAGGCCAATCAAAATCATTTCCGGGAATCCGAGACCCATCACCAGCTCCTTCCTCGATTCAGCTCAACACCAAACTCTCGATCATCGACTGAAAGATTTTCCTTCCGTCGGCAGAACCGAGCGACGATTCAACAGCACGCTCGGGATGGGGCATCATCCCCAAAACGTTTCCCTCTCTATTGATGATACCCCCTATATTGAACATCGAACCGTTCGGGTTGGATGCGTCATCGATCGCACCGCTCGTGCTGCAATACCGAAAAACGATCTGACCATGTTCCTGCATCGCATCGACGACCTCGCGGCTAGCAAAATAATTCCCGTCGCCGTGCGCGATCGGAATCCGGAGCACGTCGCCGGCATTGCACTCCGAAGTAAACCGCGTGTCCGCATTCTCAACTCTTAATTGGATGAACTTGCAGACGAATTTCAACGAAGAGTTGCGCAGCATGACTCCGGGAAGCATCCCCGCTTCGAGAAGAATCTGAAACCCGTTGCAGATGCCGATGACGGTGCCGCCGTTTTTTGCAAACCGAACAACTTCTTTCATGACGGGAGAAAACCGGGCAATCGCCCCTGTGCGAAGATAATCTCCGTACGAAAATCCTCCCGGCAGAATGATAACGTCGGCGTCGCCGAGCGAAGAGTCCTTGTGCCAGATGAAATGTGCGTCCTGGTCCATGACGTGCTTTGCAGCACGGTATGCATCATGGTCGCAATTTGAACCGGGGAACACGACAATTCCGAATTTCGTCTTAGACATCAGTTCACCCTCTCTATAACTTTTCAACCGTAAAGGAATAATCTTCCATCACCGGGTTGGCAAGGAGCTTCTTACACACCTGTTCCGTTATTTTTTCCGCCTCCTCTTTTGAAGGGCTATCGATAGAAAGTTCTATATGTTTTCCGATCCTGACGCCTTGGACAGAAGGCAATCCCATCGTGTGAATAGCATGTTCAACTGCTTTCCCTTGAGGATCCAGAATGGATTTTCTCAGCGTAATAGCAATGTTCGAATGATACACAGATTCTCCGTTCAAATATCGTAACTCGTCGCCTCTTCAGCCTGTTCTTCCTCGGCCTTTGCGTCTACGAAACCAAGCAGTTTGCGGAGAGCGGCGTACAGGTAGCGGACAATGCCGAATAACAGAAAGGCGACGAAAATATAGAACAACGCTTTCCCGCGCGAGAAGATGAGAATGAGACCCGCAGCGGCAAATGAAATTATGCGCACGGGATGCTTCCTGAATTCTTTCTTCGAGAGCTTCGGCAGCGGGTCATACTTTACTTTGCTCACCATCAGCAGCGATACGACGACGACCATCGGCGCCAGAAGATCAGCCGCAACGCCGCGCAGGCCGAAGACCTCGTCGTGAAAACTGAGGACAAACGCAACGATCGTGATCGCGCTCGCCGGGATCGGCAGTCCGCTGAAGTAATCCTTGTCGAACCCGACGAGCTGCACATTGAAACGCGCAAGCCGAATTCCTCCGAAGATAACCAGCATCGAACTGATGATCAACCCCAGACCTTCAAGCTGATACAGATGGAGCTTGTAGACCAGGAACGCCGGCGCTGCACCGAACGTTACAACGTCGGAGAGGGAATCAAACTCGACGCCGAATTCGCTCGACGACCTCGTGATCCTCGCCATCACACCATCAAGCGAGTCAAACACTCCGCCAAGGATAATAAACCATGCGGCGACATCGAAATGTCCTTCGCTCGAGTTGACGATGGACAGAAAGCCGCAGAACATATTCAACACGGTAAAAAGACTCGGAACGACGGCCCGCGTTATCTTCATGATATTTTCCGGCCTTGTTCAGTATTCATCAGCGCACGACGGCAAGTACGGATTCTCCCGCTACCGTTTTCCCTCCTACCGATACCTTAATATCGGAATTTCTTGGGACAAAAACATCTACCCGCGAGCCGAACTTGATCATCCCGAATCGCTTTCCCGCGATGACATCGTCTCCAACTTTGAGATTGCAGACAATCCTGCGTGCGATGAAGCCAGCGATCTGTTTGAAGAAGACTCTGAACCTGCCGTTATCAATGCCGATGTGCGTCTGTTCATTGTCGAGCGATGCCTTATCTTCAAAGGCTGCAAAATACTTCCCCTTGACGTAGCCGTAGTAGCCGACCCTGCCTGAAACTGGAATTCTGTTCACGTGGACATTCAAGGGCGACATAAAAATGCTGATTTGCACTGCGGTTTCCTTCAAATATACGTCTTCAGCGACTTCCTTCACTGCAACCACCGTCCCGTCAGCCGGGGATATCACGAGGTCGTTTCCGGATGGAGTCGTCCGGTCTGGGTCGCGAAAAAAATTGAGGGTAAGAAGAAACATTACGCCGGCTAACGCTATTACGGTGTATTTTACAAAGGGGTTGGGGATGAAGAAGTAAGAACCAGCGATGACAACACAGCAGACAACCGTTACCGTAAAAAAACTGTCGTACCCATATTCCGTGATCAATCGCTGCGCTCCAGAACGTGCCTGAAGAATGATGCCGATGAGGTCAGTGGTTCGATTTCCGTGAAATGATAGCAAAAAAAAGAGGCAAAGTCAAGAAAATGGAAAAAGACCGGACACTTCACGATTTTCAATTGAGAAAGCAAAAACAAATCTCACACGATCTCCTTCTTGCATTTTTCCTCCGAAATTTGTATTTTAATAATAGAAATCATCATCAAACAAATGAGTAGAAAAAAAGAAAAATTCCCGCGTGTGGAGGAAGTTCACTCCATGAAGTTTTTGAAGATCAGAATTCAGATTTAGCACTCTTTTAACGTCCCGTCCTACCAACGGGACTTTTTTTTGATACCACGCTCAGTGACTGTCGGAAAGTTTCAACACCTTTTGGAGGAATGGATTCCACCCGCAACTGCATGGAAGGGGGACAACAGCGGATTGCAGGTTGGCCGGACCGGCGCTACGATCAGCAACATTCTTTTGGCGCTCGATGCAACACTCGACGTCGCACGCGAAGCGGAAGCGCGAAAGGTAAATTTGATCGTAACTCATCACCCGCTTCTGTTTCATCCGTTGCGTTCATTGACAGAAAAATCGAGGCCTGGTGAAATCGCGCTTCGTCTTGCAGAGCGGAAGATCAATCTTTACGCGGCCCACACAAACCTCGACCACGTTCGCGGCGGGGTTAGTTTCGTCATGGCAAGTCTCCTGGGATTGCAAAGAGTTCACACGCTCTCTCCCCTTCCAGCGACACTTGTAAAACTTGCGGTTTTTGTCCCGGCGAGTCATCTCGAAAAGGTCGCGGCGGCGATGCACGAAGCCGGCGGCGGGAGGTTCACGAATTACCAGGAATGCAGCTTCCGCACTGAAGGAATTGGGACTTTCAAAGGGATGGGAGGCGCGAACCCATTCACCGGCACGAAAGGCATTCTCGAAAGGGCTCCGGAGGTGAAGTTGGAGATGCTGGTTGAAACCTGGGATCTCAGCGCGACGATGGCTGCAATGTTCAAAGAGCATCCTTATGAAGAGGTCGCATACGATATTTATCCTCTCAACAATGAGAGTTTGGAATTCGGTCTCGGGGCTATCGGCGAATTACCAAAGTCCCTTCCGCTTGAAAAATTTTTGGCACGCGTGAAGAAAACATTCGGTACACCGGTGCTTCGATACACTGGAAAAAGGACGAACGCAGTACAAAGAGTAGCAGTATGCGGAGGATCAGGAGGCGAGCTTCTTTCTCAGGCAATCGGGCAGCATGCCGACGCGTTCATCACCGCCGATATCAAGTATCATGGATTTCAAGACGCGGAACGGGATATTCTGCTTATCGATGCAGGACATTTTGAAACAGAACACCACATCCTCCCCGCCCTGGCGCTGCGAGTGAAGGAAATTGTAAAAAGTGAAAAAGCGTCATCAAAAGTTTTCATCACGAGAAAAAATACAAACCCAGTATCATACTATTAGTACAGAATCGCCGTAAAGGAGTTGGAATTGGACGAAATTCTTAAGCTGTTGTACAGGTTGCAGAAAGTCGATAGTTCACTCGACGATTTAGAAGAGATGAAGGGGGATTTACCTGAAGCAGTGAGAAAGCTTCAAACTGAGGCCGACAGATTACGCGGTCTCATAAAAGAAAAACAGGACCTCGTCACCGCGTCCGTCATCGGGCGGGACAAGTCTGATGTTGATATTCTTGAATTCAAGGAAAAGCTCGAAAAATACAAAGCGCAGCAATACGAAGTCCGAAGCAACAAAGAATACGACGCGTTGACAAAGGAAATAGACTTTGCCACGGAAGCGATAAAGAACCTGCAGAAGGAATTCGAGACGCTCGAGAACACCATGGCAGGCGCCAGGGCAGAGATCGAGACTCTCACGAAGCAACTTGAAGAGCATATTGTGCTGCTCGACGAAAAGAAGGCTGAACTCGCCGAGGTTTCCAAGGCAAACGAGGACGAGGAACTGCAGTTGAAGCATCAGCGCGAGAAGATCGTCGTTCGGCTGGAATCGGATACTCTCACCCGGTATGACCGCATCAGAAAAGGGCGCAACGGTCAGGCCGTCGTTCCGGTACGGCGCAATTCATGCGGCGGCTGTCATAACAAGATCCCCCCCCAGCGCCTGCTGGAGCTGCGCACACAAAGCAAGATGTTCATGTGCGAACATTGCGGCAGGATCATTATTTCGGCGGAACTCGCGCAGGCAAGCGAAAAAGCCGTATGACGATCATAGGATTCACTGACGGCGCAGCACGAGGAAACCCGGGTGAGGGAGGAATCGGCGTTATCCTGAAGGATGAGTCGGGGAACGTGCTGGCGACGAGAAAAAAATATCTAGGGAACGTCACCAATAACGTCGCCGAATACACGGCGCTCATCGAATGCCTGCAGAAAGTGAATGCCTTATACGGAGAAGCCAACAAATTTTCATGCAGCAAACTGGTCATTCACTCCGACAGCGAATTAATGGTCCGGCAAATGAACGGCGAGTACAAGGTCAAGGACCGGACGCTGAAGGAACTTTTTAACGAAGCACATCATATTCTGAGTTCCGCCTCGTTTGAGTTTTCGATCAAACATGTGCCGAGAGGGAAGAATAAAGAAGCCGATGCCCTGGCGAACGAAAGCATCGACGAACACTTCCGGTAACGCTGAACGCCTGGTCCCGGGCAAATTGAAATTTAATTCATTCATCTATATCACGTGCTGACTCGTTCACTCACTATTCTTGCATGCAACACTGAGCGTACGTCAGGCAATCGCTTAAATACTGCTGTACATTATTTAGGAGGAAAGTCCGAACTCCATCCCGTCGAATCTCAGAGAGAATCGACGGGACGGGCACGGTGCTGGATAACGTCCAGGAAGAGCAATCTTACGGAAAGTGTCACAGAAAATATACCGCCCCGGTTGATACGTTCGTATCCGCCGGAGCAAGGGTGAAAAGGTGCGGGACGCCTTCGGCGGCCTTAATGTAAGAGCGCACCGCGGCGTTAGCGATAATGCCGGCATGACAAACCCCACCGGGAGAAAGACCAAGTAAATTCCGTTTTCCTGCGAGCGGACATCGTTCGCTGGAAGAAGAGATGCCTACTCAACTCTGCAGAAGCAGAAACGGAATGGGTAGGTCGCTTCAGTTCGTTTGCAAAAACGATTCGAGATAAATGATTGCCTCCTTCCGCCGGTGCGCAAGCGTCGACGGAAGAAGACAGAATTCGGCTTACCGACATACCTCAGAAATATTGCAGGAAGTTCGATTTCGCCCGTGATGTAGATGCTTTTTCAAATCAGGAGTTGAATGACCGCCCCGTGCGGTGCATTCAATCACTTGGAGGAGAAAGCATTGACACCGATCAAAGAATACCGATGGACAATCACCGAACCCCCCGACCCATCGCTTGTGAAGAAGCTGTCCGATGAACTTTCTATCGCCCCCTCGCTTTCGACGATCCTCGTCAACCGCGGCATCGATGATTTTGAAAAGGCGCGACGCTACTTCCGTCCTTCCGAAAGTGAATTCCACGACCCGTTCCTCATGGACGGCATGTACCTGGCGGTCGAGCGGATCCTTTCTGCGCGGACGAAAAATGAGAAGATTCTCGTGTACGGAGATTACGATGTCGACGGAACCAACGGCGCCGGCATGCTCTACCTTTTCTTTAAAGAGCTGGGCTGCGACGTGGAATATTATATCCCCGACCGGATCAAAGAGGGCTACGGGATATCCCGTGCCGGCATCGACTATGCGAAAGGACGGGGAACGACGCTGCTCGTCTCCATCGACTGCGGGATCACCGCTGTCGATCAAGTTGAATATGCACGGTCGCTCGCTATCGACGTTATCATCTGCGACCACCACGAACCGAACGACGATCTGCCGAAAGCAGTTGCCGTCCTCGATCCGTTAAAACCTGGATGCAAGTATCCGTTCAAGAGTTTGTGCGGAACGGGAGTCGGGTTCAAGCTGATACAGGCGCTCGCCCGCACGGTCGGCACCGAGTCGACCGTCGGAAAGTATCTTGACTTTGTTGCGCTCGCAACGACGGCCGACATCGTCCCGCTGATCGATGAGAACAGGATCTTCGTCAAGCTTGGGCTCGAAATCATCACGACGCATCCCCGGCCGGGCATCAAGGCTTTGCTCGACAGCGCAGGGTTAAGGCCGGACGCGATGACAACAGGACAGGTTGTCTTCGTCCTGGCGCCGCGGATCAACGCGGTCGGCAGGCTTGGCGATGCAAAGAGAGCCGTTGAACTCCTTATCACTGACGACTACGCATCGGCGGTCGATTTCGCCCGCGTGCTGGAAACTGAGAACATCAACCGGCGAAAAATCGACGAGGATGTGTTCATTCACGCGCAGCAGCTTGTCAAGGAATTGCTCGACGTTGAAAACGAAGGGGCGATCATCCTCCATCAGGAGCAATGGCATCCGGGAGTTGTGGGAATTGTCGCTTCGCGGATGGTGGAAAAATATTACCGCCCTGCCATCATGATGACAACGGTGGACGGCGTGGCGAAAGGCTCGGCGCGCAGCATCGCCGGATTCAACATCTACCAGGCGCTGAAACGATGCGAGGATAAGCTGCTCCAGTTCGGCGGGCACAAGTACGCGGCGGGACTGACGCTCGAGGTTGATCGTGTCGAGGAATTCAAAGAAGCGTTCAACGCCGTTGCCAAAGAACTGCTGACAGAAGAACTGCTTACTCCTGTCATCACGATCGACGCAGAGATCGACCTGGCAGAATTGACTCCGAAGTTCACGCGCGTGCTGAAACAATTCTCGCCTTTTGGACCGAAGAATATGAGGCCCACATTTGTCACGCGCCGCGTTGAGGCGTTGGGGCAGGCGCGGATCGTCGGACGGAACCATTTGCGGTTCAAGATCAAGAAGAACACCGTAACACTGGACTGTATCGGCTTCAACCTCGGATATTTGCTGGAACGAATCAACAACGGGAGTAAATACTACGACATCGTTTTTGCGATCGACGAGAGCGATTTTTCCGGAGTTCAGCTCCCGCAGTTGAAAATCAAGGATTTACGGATTGCTACGGCGGACGTTGTAGTTCACTAGAAATTATCGAAACTGGAAATGCAAGGAGACGAAATATGTCTGGTCATTCAAAATGGGCAACGATAAAAAGAAAAAAGGCCGTCACTGATTCGCGCCGCGGAAAAATTTTCACACAGATCATAAAAGAAATTACCATCGCTGCAAAATCAGGAGGAGGCGATCCGGGAGGAAACCCTCGCCTCCGTCTTGCCATCGACAAAGCCAAGTCCAGCAACATGCCTGCGGACAACATCAAGCGCGCCGTCATGAAAGGCACAGGAGAACTTCCGGGCGTTTCATATGAGGACGTCACTTACGAAGGCTACGGGCCGGGCGGCGTTGCGTTGATCATCGAGTCAGTGACAGACAACAAGAACAGAACCGTCTCCGAGATCAGACACCTGCTCGAACGGGGCGGCGGCAAATTCGGCGCCACAGGTTCCGTTGCGTGGATGTTCCACAAGAAAGGAACCATCCGCACGCCCAAAGGAGCGATGACCGAAGATGACATGCTGGCGATCGTGCTCGATGCCGGAGCGGATGATCTGCGCATCGACGGCGATTCATTTGAAATTACAACCTCACCAGAAGCGTTCGAAGCAGTGAAGAAGGCGATCGAGGACAAGCATATCGCGATCGAGGAAGCGGAGATTCACAAAGTGCCCGAGAATACGGTTCGGGTTGAAGGGCCGGATGCGGAGAAGGTTCTTAAGCTGATGGAAGCGCTCGAAGAGCACGACGACACCCAGCATGTCTACGCCAATTTTGACATCGACGAAAAGATCCTGGCGAACTTTAGCAACTGACGTACACACATCCAATGATCATCCTCGGAGTCGACCCGGGAACACTCATCACGGGTTACGGCATCATCAGGAAAAGCGGAGCAACGCTGAGTGTGCTTGATGTAGGCGTCATCCGCATTCCTCCTGCCGACTCGATGCCCCTCCGGCTGCGCAGGATCTATTCCGAACTCTCCCGCCTTATCGAAAAATTCCACCCCGACGAATTCGCTATCGAGACTGCCTTCTACAGCAAAAACGCACAATCTGCACTGAAGATTGGACAGGCACGAGGCGTCTCGATCCTGGCAGGCGTTAACTTCGAGGTTCCCGTATCCGAGTATTCTCCCCGCGAAATAAAAAAGTCTGTCGTCGGCAACGGCGCCGCATCAAAAGAACAAGTGCAGTATATGATCAAGAACCTTCTCAAATTAAAAACAACGCCGAAATTCTTCGATGCAACAGACGCCCTTGCCGTTGCCATCTGCCATTCGCATCGAATCACTCGCCCGCGGGCAGGCTTCAAAAGCTGGAAATCGTTCGTCGAGGCGCATCCGGAAAGAGTTCTCGCGGGAAATGGGAAAGTAAAGAGTAAGAAGTAAACAGTTAACGGTAAACAGAAAAAAATAAATTGAATACAAGGTGAGGAAATTGAAAAGTCAATTCAAACGTCTTCACAGCGCCAAGAGACATTGGGCAAAACTGAGTTTCATGGTTCTTGGTGTAGGTTCTACGCTATGGTTTCTGATACGGGTCATTCCCAAACCTTCGCGGGCTGCCTACCCTTGCATGCGAGCGGCATCTCCGATGATGTCGGCTTTTTTAATTTGGGTATTATCGCTCACTGGAGCGACTGTTGCTTTCAAAAGTGCAAAACGTAAATTTTTCGAGACCAAATACATTGCGGCGGCGGTGTTCGTGATGTTTGGGATAGTTGCTGCTGCTTTTCATACCATAGAATCTGATGGACAAACAAACATAAAGAATCTTCACATCTGGTACAAACCGAATGAGCCGCTCGGTGTTGCCAAAGGAATATATCCAGGGAGGGTAGCGTGGGGACACAATCCAAGAATTGCAGCTTGGGATGGAAAAGCCGGTTTTTGGTGGGAGGATCGATTCAACAATCAGGCGGAAACCGGCAAGCTTTTCACGCAGACATTGTGCGGCTTAACAGGAAGTCAAAACGAAAAAGAATCGTGGGATGCCTTGTTCCGCTTCTTCAACAAAACAAAACGAAATACTGACGCCGGATATCAGGCGGGACAAAAGGTAGCGATAAAGATCAATCTGAACAATACCTATTCGCACGAAAGCAACAACGAAATAAACGCAAATCCGCAATTAATTCTCTCTCTATTAAAAAGCCTGGTGAACGAAGCCGGCATTCCGCAGGAGAACATTACTGTCACCGATCCCAGCAGGTTCATAACCGATAATGTGTATAACAAATGTCACACTGCATACCCAAAGGTGCACTATATCGATCATGTCGGCGGGGATGGACGTGAAGAAGCTTCTTTTGTCGACAATGCGATCCCCTACTCTGTCGACAACGGCAAGGTAGCGACAGGATTGGCACGATGCATCGTCGAAGCCGACTATCTTATCAATATGGCTATCATGAAAGGGCATGTGACGCAGGGCGTGAGTCTTTGTGCGAAGAATTTTTTCGGCTGCACCAGCATCGAAGACGACTGGCATAAGAACGCACACTCCAGCGGCTTCAGCCAAAATCGTGATGGCGCGCATACGTATTCTGTTTATCCGGATTATTTGGGACATAAGGACCTCGGGGCAAAAACCATGCTGTTTCTTATCGACGGTATCTATGGCAATAAGTTTGTCGACAAAGTCCCTGCATTCAAGTGGGCGCTTGCACCGTTCGATAACAATTGGCCGTGCAGTTTGTTTGCTTCGCAAGACGGCGTGGCGATCGATGCCGTGGTGCTGGACTTTGCCCTTGCAGAATGGCCCGATGCCCCGGACATGATGTACAGCGATTATTCGGTGAATGAAAGTGCATTAGCCGACAACCCGCCCTCTGGGACATTTTACGATCCGGAGCGTACCGGAAAAAGACTGACCAGTCTTGGCACTTCAGAGCACTGGAACAACGCAGGCGACAAACAGTACAGCCGCAATCTTTCAAACGACGGAAAAGGCATCGAACTGGTTTATTCTTTGGCTAAAGACCAATAGAACAGCGATTGAAAGATAAAAAGATTTGCTCTTCTCACACAAACAAAATCATCACTCATCAATAGTATGATAATGACAAAGCCCATTTTGCTTCTCATCATTACAGTCTTCGTTGCAGGCACTTCTCTTTCGCAGAATTCGGGCGCTGAAAAGGAACAATCCCTGCAAGGAATGAATGTTTTGGTTTTCACCAAGACTACAGTCTTCTATCACGATTCCAAACCGAATGCGATAAAGGCGTTGTATGAGATGGCACACGCTAATAAATGGCAGATCACTTTTACGGAAGATTCCACTTTTTTTTCAGAAAGGGAATTGAATAAATACAACGAGGTGATCTTTTTGTTGACCACCGGAAACAACTTGCTGAACGATGAGGAGAAGCTCGCGCTTCAGCACTACGTTGAAAACGGCGGCGGTTTTGTCGGCATTCATTCAGCGGCGGATACCGAATACAAATGGCCATGGTATGAAACTTTGATCGGTGCTCATTTTCTCGGCCATCCACCGGTACATGAGGGAACGCTGATCATTGAGGAGAGAAATCATCCAGCAACTAAGTGTTTTATTACCGATACTCTGAAATGGAAAGATGAATTTTACACCTTTGACCGGAATCCACGGAACAACAGCAATATTAGAGTGCTGGTTTCAATTGATGAGAAATCGTATAACATTGACGAAAACTTGTGGTTTAAAAACGTCAACCTCGTCATGGGGGACCATCCTCTTGTTTGGTGCCAACATATTGGACGCGGACGAAGTTTTTATACTGCTCTTGGGCATACGGCGGATCTCTACGATAACGATACGTTCAGAAAGCATTTGACCGGGGCGATACTCTGGGCCGCAGGTAAGGCTGAATAGATTCCAAAATATCGTGCCCTTGATCTTTTGAAAAAGTGAAAATGGCATAATTCGTAATTCACATTTCGCAATTCAAATTTCGTAATTCACAATACATAATGGTACAAATGGGCGAAGCGAACATAATAACAAGTATTTCTTCTTATATTTATGGAACGACACGCTTAGGCGACGAACACATTCCATTCGAACAAAGAGTCGATGTTGCTTATGCAGCGATGAATGCAGGCGTTTGGTTTCATACAAGCCGCCAGTATGGCAATGCACTGGAACTTTTATCAGTTGCTTTTGACAAAGACCGGAAGAAAGTCCCGCGGTTGATAGCAAAAATAGGCGGCGACAGCATGGAAGCGTTTAAAGAAGATATTAAAAGGAACCTTGATCCAATTGGTGTAAAGAGTTTAGATGTAGGCCAACTTTGCATGGGCGGTGATCTCGCACAAAACTTTGCAGCAGGCGGCACTTCATTGAAAGAGCTAAGACAAATACGCGATTCCGGTCTTGTAAAAAGCTACGTGCTGGAAGTATTTCCATGGACATCTCAGATTGCGCTCAAGGCGCTGATCGGCGGGCACACAAAAGGCCTTGTTGATGCGTTTATTACGTACCTTAATCCTTTACAGCGTTTTGCAAGTAATGAATTGTGGGATATACTCGTTGAGCAAAAACAGCCAATCATTGCATTACGAACGGTAGCCGGCGGACCAGTGCATCGATTGCGCGATGTTCCGGGAGCTGCCTGGAAAGAATATCTTCAAAAACGAGCCGTGGAGGTAGCACCGATATTTGAGCGTTCAGGCATCAGCAGCTGGACGGAATTTTGTGTCCGCTTTGCGTTTAGCATTCCAAACGTCATTGCTACGGTGGGAGCGAGCAGCAAGATCAGCAACCTCAATGAATTCCTGGCGGCGAAAGAAAAGCGCGGACCATTGCCGCAAGATGTAGTTAATGAACTTTTCCGCTTGCAGCGGCGCTGGTCGGATGAATTGGATATCCATGCAGAACCATGGACGATGTAGTTTCTGTTGCAGATCGAGGATTGTGCATGGAGACTTGCAAGGCTACTAAACTCATCGATCATGCTAGTAGTAGCGATCTCAAAAACTCCAATAAATGTCATTCTGAAAGAAGCGAAGTGGAGAATCCATGACAATCATGCATTGTGAATCTACGAGGCTTCAGTGTCGTGGATGCTGATCCCGCCAAAATGCGGCGGGATCAGCATGACATTACCAATGCAATCTACATCGAAACCATTTTTGAGATGGCTTCTAATAGAAATATTCAAATACCACAACCTGATTATATGAGAGCCCTTCATTTTCTAAAGTATGGATTGCTTCTTCTCATGACCCTGACATCTTTCTCAATATCTGCTCAATTCTATCCCCAGCTTATTAATGTGGATGGACGACATGCCACATCGCTTGACGGACTTTGGAAGACCATTGTCGATCCGTACGAAAACGGTTATTACGATTACCGCCGAAAACCTTTGGCCGAGGGTTTCGGAAGCGATAAGGACCTCGTGGACAAGAGCGTGCTGCAAGAATATAATTTTGCAGCCGACAAGACATTGTCCGTCCCCGGCGACTGGAATACACAAAGGGCTGAATTGTACTATTATGAAGGAACGGTGTGGTACAGAAAACGATTCGACTATCATCCTTCTAATGGCAATCGTCAATTCCTCCATTTTGCAGCTGTCAATTATGAAGCTATTGTTTTTGTCAACGGAAAAGAAGTCGGAAAACATGCCGGCGGATTCACACCGTTCAATTTCGAAGTCACCGGGCTGCTAAAATCCGGCGAGAATTCAATTGTCGTGAAGGTTGACAATAAGCGAGTCCTTGACGGTGTTCCAACAATCAACACGGATTGGTGGAACTACGGCGGCATTACCCGCCAGGTCAATCTTATTGAAACACCCGCTACGTTTATCCGAGATTATTATGTGCAATTGAAAAAGGGAGATAGAAATTGCATCAATGGCTGGATTCAATTAGACGGAACATCGGCGGTCCAAAAAGTCACAATCGCAATCCCGGAATTACAATTACGCAAAGAAGTACTCACGGATCAAAATGGCCGAGCTGATTTTGAAATTAAAGCCGCCCCGGTCTATTGGAGTCCCGAAGATCCTAAACTCTACGACGTCTTGATCGCATCTGAACGAGATACCATATCGGACGAAATCGGATTCAGAACCATTGAGACCAAGGGGACAAAAATCATACTCAACGGCAAAGAGATCTTTTGCCGCGGTGTTTGCATTCACGAAGAAGCTGCGTTCAGGAATGGACGGGCTTATTCATCAGAAGAAGATGCGACCCTATTAGGATGGGCTAAAGAACTGGGCTGCAATTTCGTCCGCTTAGCCCACTACCCTCACAACGAACAAATGATCCGTCAGGCTGAAAAAATGGGGATCATGGTATGGTCTGAGATTCCGGTCTACTGGACCATCCAATGGAGCAATCCTGAAACATATAACAATGCCGAACATCAGCTTGTCGATATGATCACTCGCGACAAGAACAGAGCCAACATTATTATTTGGTCCATCGCCAACGAAACGCCTCAAAGCCCCGAGCGCCTGGATTTTCTCAGCCGCTTAGCTGCAAAAGCACGCAGTATGGATAATGTCCGATTTGTCACTGCCGCACTGGAAAAGGAAGAAATAAAACCAGGAGTAATGACAGTAAACGACCAACTCGGAAAACTGTTTGACATCATTAGCTTTAATGAATATGTCGGCTGGTACGACGGATTTCCCGAAAAATGCGACCGCGTGAGCTGGACTTTTTCTGAACAAAAACCTGTTATCATAAGTGAATTTGGCGGAGAATGCGTCTATGGATTGCGCGGAGCAAAGACGGACCGGTTTACTGAGGATTTCCAGGAGGATATGTTCATTCACAGCGTGAACATGTTTAAACGTATTCCAGGATTAGCCGGTACAACGCCGTGGATTCTAAAAGATTTCCGATCCCCGCGCCGTCAGCTCCCCGGCGTGCAGGACGACTTCAACCGAAAAGGATTAGTGTCGGACAAAGGAGAAAAGAAGAAAGCATTCTTTGTGATGAAACAATGGTACGAAGAATTAAAGCCGAAATAGGCTTTGCAGGTAATTAATTGCTCTTAATTATTAATTCATAATTCTTAATTCTCTACTCATGTTCAGCCATCTCAAAGGAATTCTCTACCACAAGGCTCCTACGGAAATCGTTGTCGATGTGAACGGTGTCGGATATGCCGTGACCATTCCGTTGTCGACGTATGAAAAGCTTGGGGAAACGGGCGCGAGTGTTACCATACTCACACACACTCATGTCCGCGAAGACATCCTCCAGCTCTACGGTTTTGCAACCGAAGCTGAACGTGAGATCTTTCGATTATTGATCTCTGTATCGGGGATAGGACCGAAAATTGCGCAGGGTATCTTATCCGGAGTACAGCCGAATGAATTGCAGAACTTGATCGCGCAGGCAAATGTCTCCGCATTGACCGCGATCCCGGGGATCGGGAGAAAAACCGCAGAACGGCTGATCGTCGAACTTCGGGATAAGATTGCCAAACTTGACTCAGATTCACTCACAGCCGGTTCGGCAGATACTGCTCAGGGCATCCGTGGAGAAGCGCTGATGGCGTTGATATCGCTCGGCTATAATCGCGCGGCAGCCGAGAAGGCCATGCGAACGGCTCTGCAGGAACTGAACGGAAAAGAGGCTTCAATTCAGGAACTGCTGAAACAGGCATTGAAGTCGGCGGGAAGGTAGAAAGCAGAAGTAAAAGACTGTCGCATTTTTATACTTCCTCCGTGTCACTCTGTGAAAATGGTTTTTTTGTTTCACGGAGTGGCACCGAGACTCACGGAGTTCTACAAAGACGCTTTGTTCAATCCTCCAAGCACTCATCACCCTCCCACGTGAATCACATCGTCCCCAAATTTTTTACGCAGCTTGTCAACGGCGTCGAACATTTGCGAACGCCTGCTGTCGCCGGGAAACAAGCTAAGGTTCCCATCCCCTCTCCCGCTAAAATTGGACAACCTGACACCCAATAACCTGACCGGCTTTTTCCCCGAATAGGATGCGCGCAATAATCCGGCAACAGACTCAAGAACGACCGTATCGTCGTCGGTTGGTTCGATCGATACGGCGCGCGTCACAGTTTTAAAATCGGCATAACGCAATTTTAAGGTGATAGTCCTGGCTTTCCATCGATAGGAGCGGAGTGTCGAACAGACGTCTTCCGCGAGCGAATGGAGGATCTTCTCAAGCTGGTCGATTTCGCCGATGTCGTGGCCGAACGTTTCTTCCCTGCTGATACTTTTTCGTTCCCACTCGACGGTCAACGTGTCGGGTCCTGCTCCGATGGCGATGTCAAGAAGATGAAGACCTGCCTCGCCCAGAAGTCCGCTCATCTGTCCCGGCGATTTTTGCTGGATGTCGGCAACAATGAAAAAACCTTTTTCATGCAGCAACGGCGCGGTCTTTGGTCCGATGCCCGGTATGACTTCGATCGGCAGCTGCGCGAGAAATTTCTTTTCTTCGCCATGAGGGATAAAACAAACGCCGGCGGGCTTCACCGTCCCGGCTCCGATTTTTACGATGTATTTGTTTGACCCGAGAGCGATCGTACAGGGAAGCGAAAATTCCTTCCAGACGTGTTGCTGCAGTGTCTTCATGAGACCCGGCAAATCGTTCCCATAAAGGGATTCGCAGCCTGTAAAGTCCATATACATTTCGTCTATCGAGGCGCGCTCGACAACAGGAGTGAAATCGAGCATGCGCTTGTACAATCTGTCCGAGTAATCACTATACGCGGCATGGTCTCCGCCAACCATGATCAATTGCGGGCAAAGCTGCAGCGCGCGGCGGGCCGGCATGGCAGAGCGAACGCCGAACTTCCGTGCCTCATACGAAGCGGAGGCGACGACTCCTCTTCCGTCTGGACTCCCTCCGACGGCTACGGGCTTGCCGTTGAGAGACGGGTTCTTGATCCGTTCAACAGAAACGAAGAAACAGTCGAGGTCGAGATGCGCAATATATCTCTTTTGGTTCGTCATCAGAAAGCAAAATACGAGTTTCCGTCATGCGGTTCAACATCATCGACAGCTGGTAGTGAGCTGCTTTGCCTAATCGCCCTTCTCCCGAAGGGATGGCTTCGGCAGACGCATCCCGATAATCACGAAGTGAGGCCTTTGGCAAAAACATCGGGGCTTGCTCAGTGTGAACAAACCATGTTCATCCTGAGTAAGTGATCCCGCTCGAAGAGAGGGAGAACGCATCGAAGGATCATGATGCGGCTTTTTAAATCAAAGTAGCCCACTACCCCAGCTTGCAAATTCAAGACTTTAGGATTATTATGTATTCCACCAACCACAACGGCCTATGAAAATATCGTTCCCGCATAATTTCCCCGCTGAGCTGCGCCTCGTTGAAGATAACGATGCCGAAATGCTCTTCAATCTGATCGACCGGAACCGCCGGCATCTTCGTCAATGGCTTCCATGGCTTGACGCCAACACGTCGATCGACGACACTCGATTATTCATCCGCCATTCGCAGGAGCAGTTCTCGAGCAAAAAAGGATTTCAAGCGGCCATTTGGTTCGAAAATAAAATTGCCGGAATCATCGGGTACCATCCCATCGACTGGCAAAACCGGTCCGTGATGATCGGATACTGGCTGGGGGAGGAATTCCAGGGGAAAGGGATCATGACGGCAGCCTGCCAAGCCCTCGTTCATCATGCGGTCGACGAACTCAAGCTCCACCGAATCGAGATCAAATGTGCAACCGGGAATACCAAGAGCTGCGCAATTCCCGAACGTCTACGCTTTACAAAAGAAGGGATTATCAAGGACGGGGAATGGCTGTACGATCATTTTGTCGACCTGGTGCTGTACCGAATGCTCGATCGTGAATGGGCAAATGCGCACTAAACTAAATCTCTGCTGAATGCAATCGCCGATACAATGAACAAAAGGAAACAACGACCGATGCAACAGGTGTTCTCATTCAAGCTATAGGGCGTTCAGCCAGCTCAAACAATAGTCTGCAATTTCACGCCATCCTTCGTCGTTGATGAGATTGTGCCTCTTTTTGGGGAAGATTGTCAAATCCGTGCGGGAACCGTTCCGGGCGTACTTTCGATAGTTCGACTCGTTCAACGACGGAGGGACGATATGATCACACTCCCCAGCAATGAATAACAACGGCGCTCTCTTTTTTGTGAAATCGATCTTTGCTTCATTCGTCAATGTATCCAATCCAACATACCTGCTCTGAGGCACTACTTCCTCGTAGGCGTGATCCAGTGCCTCTCCGCTCAGATGATCGGCAAAGGCATATTGAAATTGTTTTTTTGTCAGCAGCACGGGGACATTCCTGGGGAAAAAAGGGGTCAAGAGCGGCCAATTGGATTTCACGAACGAAAACTTTGTTGTCACGACTCCTTTCGGAGGAGCGCTGTCAATCACAATTCCCGCAGCCCCAAATCCTCGACTCAATAATATCTGAACAATCAATCCTCCCAAACTGTGGCCGATCAATATGACACGTTCATTTTGACGCGAACAATAATCCACATAGGTCGCAACGACATCTGCGAGCCGGACCTTCCCTTCGCCGCCGAGGTCGGGATGTTTTGCCCTTATTTCTGCAGGGGAAATATCTTTGAGCGGCCAGGCCGGGGCTTCGCAATCAAAACCGCGCCGGCTAAAATATTCTATCCACTCACGCCAGCATCGGCTGGTCATGAACATGCCATGGACAAAAACGACGTTCTTCGTATTCAATGTGTAAACCTACAATTTATTATTGCGGCGGCGTGAACTTCCTACTTCTTCAGATATTTCCAATTGCGAATCTTTCCCTCAGAAAGCCATTCAATTGAACTCACCAACCGTTTGTTCCTCGTCTCCTTCGTTTTTGCTTCGGTCAGCCAATCGACGTATTCCTTTTGGTTCGTGTAACTAAAGCTCTGAAAACTTTTTAACGCCTTACTGTTCTTACTGAGAGCATCTTTGAAATACTTCGGGACCTTCAGTGCCTTCCTTCCCGTCCCCCTTTTTCGAATTGGAATCTTGATCCCTTGAGCGTTCAGCTTCGCTGCTTGTTGAACGAAAGCGATGATAGTCTTGTCCGGCGGGAGATCGGTCAGGGATTTTAACTGCCCGAAATTGCCCATGGCTGTCTTCCCAATTTTTGAAAGGAGGTTTCGGGAATCGGAGAGCCGCGCAGCTTTCCAAAAACCGAAACTGCAATGCTGTTTGAATGATGCCATGTTGCAAAGGAGTCCGTGGTAGACAAAATTTGGGAATCCCCATTTAATGGTCTCTTCCACATCGGGGCAGCCGCTGTGGACGAGCCGGCGCAGGTGCCGAAGAATGGGCTTCGCGAAGTCGGATGACTTCGCGATATATTCATCTACTCTGTTGTCTCTTGTACCCATGATGCTGTCGATAAGCGCCGTTCGAAAATTCAACAACGAGATATAGTGGAACGTTGCTTCAGTGATTATCGAAGCTAGCTTCTACTTCTTGATTTGGGGAGTATAGGTCTGATCGATCGTCAGCACAGGTCCTTTGCCCATGTCGTTGAAAATCTTCAGGCGTACCGTATTGTTCTCTTTGAACCAGGCAAGTTTTTGATCGAAAGCGCCGCCGGTAAATTCTACTTTGGTCTTAAGGATCAACGTGTCTCCGCTAAAGTTTCCGCGGTATTGAGGAGCGTCTCCAAAATTGTTGAACATCGACAAAACGTATTTTCCTTCCCTTTTACTGAACCCCAGCATCCCGTGCCCCTTGTAGTTTCCAAATATGTTGTTCACGCTCTGTTCATCGAGCATGACAAACATCGAATCCAAACTCCATGTCAGTGTTGATGTACCGGTTCCTTTGGAAGTCGAAGCACCCATCATCATCTGGGTTTCGGTAGCGAAAGTCCCGACCAGGAATGAGAGCTTCGCTTGTTCCGGACTCACTTTCTGAGATGATCCCTGTGCGGTCAGAGATGATGAAATAATGACAAGAAGTGTAATTGCCCCGGCAATATTGTTTCTCATTGTGTCTCCTTGAAAATGATAGAGTGAAGGAATAGGTCGTTCAACCAATTCGTTGTTTTCCCGGCAAAGCTGTTACCATCGGCCGGCGTTATACCCCAAATTGCCGGAGATGGTGGTCGAGATGATTCCACATCAGTCTGTCCCATTCGTCCACAGTCAATGTGCCGAAAAACGGATGCGCCTGCTTCGATATTCCTGAGGGACCGGACTCCGTGAAGCGTCGAACCAGCACAATCAACCTCCCTTTCTCTTCATCGAAATTTCTCGACCCGGTCACAACAAAATTTTTATCCGTCGGCATGCCCTTGTTCCATTGACGATCGCTCGATAATTTCTTCTTCGCGATCTTTCCAAACAAGAATCCAGCGAAAGAACGTTTCAATGTCAATTCACCGAATGCGACCTTCAACGGCGCCTGCACATGAGTCAGCATCTGAGAAACATTCATCTTTCCCCATTCTCCCTTGGATTCAGGGGATAGAGAATTAATGCGGCCGATTATTTCCTTGTTCTCAGATACGTTGAATAGACTTTTCATACTGTTCCAAATTGTTGATGCATCCATCCTTGTATTTTGTACGTCCTGCGGCTACCAGATCTTTACCCTGACATTGTCGGCGCGCCACATCGGGTCGCCCGGTTTAATGCCAAACGTTGAATAGAACTCGGGCATGTCCGTCAGCGGGCCTATGACGCGGAATTTAGCCGGCGAGTGGACGTCGCTCTTCACCTGGTTTGCAACCGCCTCGGGCCGTTCGTTGATCATCCAGGCAAGCGCGTAACCGAGGAAGAATCGCTGGTCGGGGTTCAGCCCTGCGATGATTTCATGGCTCTTGTATTGATTGGTCTTCTTGAACGCTTCATACCCCATCATGATGCCGCCGAGGTCGGCAATATTCTCTCCTTGCGTCATATCTCCGTTGATGTGCAAGCTATCGACTGCAACGTACTCGTCGAACTGATGAACGATCATTTTTGTTTTCGCCGTGAACTTGGCGCTGTCTTCGGGAGTCCACCAATTGTCCAGATTCCCCTGTTCGTCGTACTTGCTCCCCTGGTCGTCGAAGCCGTGGGTGATCTCGTGGCCAAAGGTAGAGCCGCCGATCACTGAATAAAGGATCGCGTCGTCCGCCAGAACGTGTTCGTAGCCGGAGACGATGATGTTGCAGCCTGGCACAACGATTTCGTTGTTTGAAGAGTTGTAGTACGCATTATAGGTTTGCGGTTCCATGTCCCATTCGGTCCGGTCCACGGGCTTGCCGTATTTCGAGATCATGTATTCGAATTCCCACTTGTTGGCGCTCATGACGTTCCGCACGAACGATGAGCGGTCAAGCTGCATGCTGCTCAAATCTTTCCACTTATCGGGATAGCCGACTTTCATGATGATCGCATTGAGTTTGCTGAGCGCCTTTTCTTTTGTCGGCTCGCTCATCCAGTCCAAATTCTTGATCCGCTCGGCATACACTGCCTTGATCGCGTTTCCGATTTCGAGCAGCTTTTCTTTCGTCCCTTTTGGCAGATATTCGGCGACGTAAACCTGGCCGATCAATTCGCCGAGCGAACCGTCCGTTTGTTCCACAACGCGTTTCCAGCGCGGTTTCGGTTCCTGAATTCCGCGAAGCGTCGTGGAATAAAAGCTGAACGATTCAAGATACATCCTGTCGTCCATATAACGGGCAAGACCGCGGACGAGATGAAACTTGAGGTACTCTTTCCAGTCGTCGAGCGGGAACGCTTTGAGCTCGTTGTTGACGGCAGTCAAAAACTCCGGCTGGCCGACCACGACGGTGTCGACATTCCTCAATCCGGAAGCATTTACAAAGGCAGCCCAATCAAAGTTTGGTGTGGATTCCATCAACTGTTTAAAAGAGATCTTGTTATAATTTTTTATCGGGTCGCGAGTATCCTCCCGTTTACGGGATGCTTTTGCCAGCGCCGTTTCAATGGCCATGACATGTTGGGCAGCCAGAAGAGCTTTCGCACTATCGCAGCCCATGAGTACGAACATGTTATTCAGATGCGTGAGGAATTTCTGCCGGATCATCAATGCCCGCGAATCCGTATCAAAATAGAAATTCCGGTCGGGCAGGCTCAGCCCGCCCTGATAGATAAAAACCGCGTTCTTGCTGCTGATCCTGTCATCCTGGCCAACGCCGAACCCAAATAGCGGTGAACCCGAAACGCTGTGAATGTATGCAGCAGCTTTTACGACACCGTCCATAATTTGAATCTTGTCGATCATCCCCAGGTCGTTTTTCAAATCCGTGATCCCCTTTTTATTCAACGACACACTGTCCATCCCCGTAAAAAAGAAGTCGCCGATCTTTTGTTTGTTGCTCCCTTTTTCTGCATTGGTCAATGCCGCAGAAGATTCGCAGACGTTGCGGATCTGCGCATTAATCGTATCCTGAATCATTTGCCAGAGACCGTTATATGCTTCGGTCGAGGGAATAGGATTCTCCTTGAACCATTTTCCGTTGGCAAAAAGGAAGAAATCATCTTTCGCTTGCACGGTCGAGTCTATGTGCGACGCGAGCGCGTCGGATCCCTGTGCCGGTGCTTTAGGCTGGCCGAATACACGGGAAATCCCGAAGATTAAAGAGACAAGGAGAAGTAGTCTGACTGGTGATTTTTTCATATGGATAGTTGTGAGTAAGATTTAAAAATGGCGGAGATGCCTGCCGTGTATTAATGTCGTAACCCTGCATCGCCCAAAGCAAAATCGACGGCGGCCCGGGAATGTATTGCGGTTGTGTCGAATACAGGAGTGTCACAGTCGTTCTGCTTGAGCAGCATCGGAATTTCTGTGCAGCCGAAAATAACCCCCTCCGCACCCTTCATCTTCAAATCATCAATGATCTGAAGATATCGTTTTTTTGTTTCGTTGCTAAAGATTCCTTTTCCCAGTTCGGCGTAGATCGACGAATGAATGAACTCCCTCTCCTTCTCGCCCGGAATGAGAGTCTGAACACCGCATCGAGATAATCTCTCTTTAAAGAAGGGAAACTCCATTGTATATTTTGTGCCCAGCAGGCTGACGGTCGAAAGTTTCTTTCGTACTACTTCCTTTGCCGTCACTTCTGCGATATGCAGCAGCGGGATGCCAATATTTTTTTGAACGCTGTCGGCGGCCATATGCGGAGTATTCGCGCAGAGGAGAAGGCAATCGGCTCCGGCGGCTTCGAGCCGGCGGGCAATGCCGGTAAATGTCTCTGCCACGGGTCCCCAGCCGTCAGGGTCTGACGGTGGCTTGAACTCTTCAAAGTTCAGAGAGTAGAGAAGAATCTTGGCTGAATTGAGTCCACCCAAACGCTCGTTCGTTAACCGGTTTATGATTCTGTAGTACTCAATGGTCGAGATCCAGCTCGTCCCGCCAATAAGGCCGATTGTCTTCAATCAACTATTCTCGTAGGAATGTGGACGGCAAAAATTGTGGCACACATTTGTGCCGGAATTTACGAATGTGGAGTTGGAAAATTTGTTCTGTTCGACGGCCTCTGCAGTCTATTCAGGAGACTTGGTTCTCCAAAGCTTCTGTGCGCGTTCACCATACCACGCTCCGAGGAGTGAAAGGAGAAATATCAAAACCATGATAAGCGCGAGATACGGGATGTCTTCGGAAATGCCCGGAGCAATATAGCGCGCAAAGAAGAGACGAAATGTGACATACCAGATCGCGACCAGCATGACGCCTGCAATGGCCGGCTCCCAGATGGTGATTCCTTCGGAAAGAAACGCGGCGATCGCGGGGAGAAAAAGTGCCCCGCCAAACGACCATGCACCGATGAACATTTCTGCCTTCATGCTGATAACATCATTGCCAAACACCCCGGACATGAAGGCAATAGGCAGCAGGTAAAATATTACTTCCAGCAGGAAGGTAATGCCCACCCACTTCCACTGCAGCTTATTGGATTGTGTTGAATCATCGGCCATGGTGTTGCCTCCTGTAGTGATAACGAGGGATAGGAAACCTACATATCGATAATGTATTATTTCCGGCTTGATTTTGCAATGATTTTCTGTGCCGAAAGTACTTCAGCTCACTTTTCAGTCCTACTGCCACAGCGCGAGAATGACACCCGCAATCAGCATCGTCACAAGTTGGTATCCGGTATCGAGGAGATATGCATGAATTTTTTTCTGCGAAAAAAGGTACGCCGTAAACTGCACGGTGGTAACAAACCCAAGCCACATCATAAAGGCGGTTTTCATTCCTTCGACCGCCGTGCCCGCATTCAATCCTCGTATGAGCAGTGCGAGGACGAAATACGTCACAAGGGTCGCGACGAGGGATTGAGCATAGAGCGGGCCGGGGTTGATCTTCTTCATTTCCTCTACGGACAGGTTATTCCATTCCATCCACTGCTTCGCGAATAACATCGGTCCATACCATAATGCCCCGACAACCATGTTGACGATTGCAGAAACGACAATAGCAAGGTAGTTGACATGCATTTCGCCCATAGAACGACCTCCGCAATAGTAGAAGCGATCTCAAAAAAATACCACCTCGTCCTTCGATGCGCTCACTCCGTTCGCTTACTCAGGATGAACACGCATTTGTTCACCCTGAGTAATCCCGGCGAAGTCGGGAGCGTCGAAGGGTCGGCATAAATTCATTTTTGAGACAGCTTCAATTAATAGTTCGAAGTAAATCGCTTTCCGTCTGCGGCCGTGCCTATCGCATATTCTTGAACCCGTTCTGTACTTCGCACGAAATTCTCTTGTACACTTCGTCAAATGTTCCCATGCCGTCTATCTTTACGACCCCGTGCAATTGGTTATACTTTGCGATGACTGGAACAGTTTTCTTTTCGTGCTCGCCGAGCCTCTTCACGATCTTTGCCGTGCTGGTATCGTACGGCATGCAGCGTTCGGTCTTGCTTCTTGTGTCCAGGCGATTGATCAGCTCCAGCATCGGGACTTCTATCTCTATGATCTTTGCGATCGATGAGTCATGTTTTTTCAACAAGCCGTCCAGAATATATGACTGAACCAGTGTCCGCGGAAATCCTTTGAAGATAAACCCTTTGACGCCCTGGTGATTCGCCAGCTTCTTCTCTATCAATTGGACGACGATCTCGTCGCCCACAAGCTGTCCGTTCTCATACAGCTCATTGATCTTTTTTCCGATGTCGGATTTTTTCTCGATCTCCTGTTGAAGCATCTCCCCCGTCGCTACATATTCCAGTCCGAATTCTTTCGCGAGCGCTTTGCCGTGAGAGCCTCTGCCTGAACCGGGGTAACCGAACAGCACGATATTGAGCAAGCGCTTGCTCAATTCCTTTTGTATAATTTCAGCGATGCTTCGGGTTACATCTTCGATGCCGGCGCTTCCGTCAACTTCAAAATAGATCCCTTTATCTTTATAGAACTGCAGAACGGGAAGCGTTTTCTCGTGGTATTCCTTGAGCCGGTTGCGGATAACTGTTTCATTGTCGTCGGTTCGGCCGGACGTCTTGCCTCTATTCAGAAGACGCGAGACAGAGACTTCTTCCGGCACATTAAGGCTGATGAGACAATTCAACGCTGTGTTCAATTTCAGCATCAGGCCTTCGAGGATGTAGGCCTGAATATACGTGCGCGGAAAGCCGTCAAACAAGAATCCGTTGGAATCCGGATTGTCGGTAATTGTTTTCTCGATGATCTGAACGATGATCTCGTCCGAAACCAAACCTCCCGACGCGATGATACTCTGGGCTTCCAACCCTAATTTTGTGTGATTAGCAATTTCCTTTCTTAACAGATCACCGGTTGAGATGTAGAAAAGATTATACTTTTCAATGAGGAATTCTGATTGCGTTCCTTTTCCGGCGCCAGGGGGGCCAAACAATGCAATATTCAGCATAAGAGTCGTTTCTGATAATAATGATGTGGTGGAACATGTTCGTGAATTAAGTATTCGAGATTGATGAAAACGTTCATTGGCTCTAAAGATACGATTTTCGGTTGGAGAAGTAAACAGGAGGTTCGTACTGCGGATTCTTAGAAGCTATCTCAAAAACCCCGATAAATGCCATTCTGTCCCAAGGGCATCCCTTCGGGAGAATCCATGACAATCACCCATCGTGAATCTACAAGGCTTCGGTGTCATGGATGCTTCGCGGAGTCTACCCCGTTGTAAAGCGGGGTTCAGCATGACCTTTAAAAATGCGGTACACGTAAGCCATTTTTGAGACGGCTTCTAGTAAGAGTTTTATCTCCTAGCTGCTGAATTCTCGCTTCACGTCCGGCGAGGACAACTTCCGGACAATGAGAACTGCGAAAACGACCATGACCACTCCCCCGGCAACGGTTCCAATTTCCCCGAACGCTATGATGCCGGATCCGCCGAGCATCTGAGCAATTCCCGCATTTCCGAGGAATGATTGCGCCATGAAGTACGCGCCAATCGAAGAGAGAATATAATATGCCGTTTGAAGCCAAACGAGTGCAACGAATGAAATCCTTCCCCATCGTATGCGCCTGAATAGTGCGTAAGAAACTACAATGGTTGCGATGTTCAATACCATGCCGATGATACTCGACGTCAGCATCCATCCTGAATTAGAGAGTAACGATGATGCATCCGGCTGGTATGCCTGCAGCAACCGCATTGTCATCTGGTATTCAGAACTGTTTGTAAGGTTGACGTACGAGATCACCCCCGTGATGTCTGTGACTGACAAGAAGAGGGCTACGATCATCGATACTAGTCCCAGCCCTGTGACAAACGATGAGCGGGATGGTGGAAATGGTATGTTGACTGCGGGGTCCGTGCTTCGAGATCCAGAATTTTTGTTCTTAGCCTTTAGAACTGTTTACTGTTTACTGTTTACTGTTTACTGCTCACTGACTACTTCGGCTTAGTGACAGGGGGTTCGCTGCGCTCTGCACGAAGGATGGTGTCCATAGACATTTTGTCCAAACCTTTTACACGAATTTCCGCGGACGGATAATGCTTTTTCACTCTGGCGTGCAACAAAACGACAAGATCCAAATTTCCCCGATTGACGGAAAACTCTGGTTCTTCTTTCTTCTTCCCATTGAAATATGTGTGGGCAGTATATGACCCGCCGTTATTTTTATTACATCGCAGTTCGATAGTTGCGCTTTCGGCCATACGTTTTTCCCTTTATCGTTTTCGACTATTACTTCTTCACGGCATAAAGATACGACATATGGAGATAGTAAACAATTTTGTGAGGGATTAGACGGAGGTTGAATCCGGGTAAGAGTAATGTCGGTAAGGCTTTATTATGCGATCCCCATCAAAGCCAATGTGGAAAGCTACCCCTAAGAGGAGACTCCACAACATTGAAAATTTAGAAAGGCGTTAGGCCAATCAAACTGAACAAGTCTTGCGCCCTGAGATTTCTGATTACAGGCTCCTGAAGAATTCCATTATAATTTGCGGAGCACTGATGTCTTTATTAACATTCCCAAAAACTCTGGGCCATAAATGAAACCCCGCATTCATAAAAATATGCCCGCCATTGATCACCTTGATGAACACCACTTTCTTCCCCGATTGAACACAATCATACGTGTATTCAACCGCAGTCGATCTATCGTTCTTCACTATGTCTGGGAAATCGTACTCCTTCGCAGACACTGAATCTCCTTTGTCCACTCCCAGCCAGTACTGGAGCGTTTGCACGGTCGACATCACTTCGCCCCGTTCCTTCCCGTCCCCCGCCTTGACCACGCCGCCGTTAAACGGATTAATGGGATCGGAGGTTCCGTCCAGTAACAACATGGAAACAGGTTGATTGGTTTGGATACAGTCGTCGTTTGTTGCTGCCGGAAGGTTTGCAGCGACTGCAGCGAATCCCTTGAAAACGTCCGGACGTTCTTTGGCAAGCTTGAAACACATTTGTGCACCGTTCGAGTAGCCTGTTGCAAAAATTTCTTTCTCGTCGATGCTGTAATTGGTTTTGAAATATTTCACCATGTTTTCGAAGAAAGCAATATCGTCGACGTTGAGCTTCCTGGAATCAAATGTCGCCGACTTTCTGCAATCGTTCCAATATCGTCCGTACGCCTGGGGATACACAACGATCATGTCTTTCTTAAGATCGGCAAGTTTATCAAATTGCGCTCCGGTTAGGACCTGCATCCCTTTTGCTTCCATCCCCGAACCATGAAGAACGAAGACCAGCTTCGGAGCGTCGGACACGTGCTTCGGAACATAAAAGAGGAACGCCCTTTTGAATTTGTCTACGGTAACGCGACCCGAATGGAGCTGGCCGGTGTAAACCGATTGGTAAGAGCCAATGCACAAAGTCAAGAAGAACGATACGAGGAACGTTCTTCTTAAACTATGACTACGCCAATAGGATTTAGGCTTCAGCGGCTCAACACCAAGCGGATCACTTCCTGCGTTCTTAGCTTCCTGACGATTCCGCGAGCAAAGATTTAATTTTCTGTTCCGTTTCATGATAATTTCCTTCTCCAATGTGGACGTAGCGAACCGTCCCTTTCTTGTCGATCAAATAAAGCGTCGGCCAGTATTCTTGCCGGTATGCGTTCCATGTTTTATAGTCGTTGTCCGTTACTACCGCGTACTGTATTCCCAGCTCTTTTATCTGCCGCTCAACACCCTGCGCCGACTTTTCGAGGTCGAATTCCGGCGTGTGAACGCCGATGATGACCAAGCTGTCGCCGCTGAATTGTTTATTCCATGCTTTCAGATACGGAACAGTGTTTCTGCAATTGTAACAACCGAATGTCCAGAATTCTACCAAAACAATCTTGCCGCGGAGATTGTTGATTTGCAGCGGACAAGTATTAATCCATTTTCCTGGTTGGATCTCGGGGGCTTTCATCCCGATCAAGGAGGTCGTCTCAGAAGAAATTACCGAAGATGTGGCTTTCTCAGTTTTTGAGATAAGCGTAGCGCCAGCGCCGAGCAGGGCAACAACAAAAAAAAGAAAGAAGATGTGCTTGGCTTTCAATTCAACTCGTGAAGTAAATGTGAGAGGTCATTTCTTTCTTTATTGATCGGCAAGTCGATTACCAACGAACAATGATTGCTGATTACTGATTACTGCTCACTGTTTTCTTCCATCCCGTAATGATCGACACAAAGTTCGACCAGCCGGAAATGACCACCATAAAGATATGACCGAAAAAGAAGAAAACAAACGACATGGTGAAGAAAAAGTGCCAGGCGCGCGCGGCGTCATAACCGCCGAAGACTGCCGTGATGAAACTGAACTGCACCGGCCAGTAAATCGACATCCCGCTCAGAATAGAACCGATGCCGAGAAACGCGACTGAAGTATATGCGAGCTTTTGAAGCGAATTATATTTTTTAACGGGAGGATGCTCCTTCCGTAATCTTAGATAGTACTGGATCATCGGCAGAACGCCGGGAACATCGTCCGTCCTGAAAATTGTCGTCCGCCGGCCATGCCTCGAAACAATGTTGTAGACCACCCACACCAGTCCGTTGAAAAAAAGTATCCACATCGCAAAAAAATGCCACATGCGCGCGCCGGCAAGCCACCCTCCCATCGTTATGAAAGAAGGAAATTCAAAATTCAAAATCGGGGATGCATTATAGATCTGCAATCCGCTCGAGACCATAATTCCGAGCGCGATGAAGTTGATCCAATGGGTGAGTCGAATGATAAGAGGATGGTGGAATTCTTTGCCGGTCGGTGCCATAACTTATTCCGTTTCCGGCTTGCACACCGGGCATGGTTTGAATTTTTCGGTCCTGGCTTCTGCAGCAGTCATGATCGTCGTTCTGGCCATATTGGTCGGCGGACATCCTTCCCTATGATACGTATTTGTTTTTTTTATCACGAGAACTTCATGAGGTCCGAGTCTGCCGGAACAGCCGATCAGAAGCGGCAACGTTGCGGCCAAAACAAATGTCTTTACAGCCACTCCGAGTTTCATTTAGATTCCTGCGAACCAATCATACCCCTGGTCTTCCCAGTATCCCCCAGGTTTATCGTTTGTCACGATAAGTTTATTGACCCACTTCGCGCTCTTGTACCCGAGCTTCGTCGGCATGACGATCCTGACCGGAGCGCCATGTTCGAGCGATAGTGGTTTCCCGTATGCTTCATAGCATAAGATCGTTTGAGGGTGGAGCGCGCTCGGCATATCGTAGGCTGTGTAATAATCGTCCCCGCATTGAACAGAAAGATATTTTGCCTGGAGGTCCGCTCCAACCGACTCAAGAACGCCGTGCAACGGCGTCCCGCCCCATTTTGGAATCATGCTCCATCCCTCAACGCAGCAATGGCGCGTGTTCATCACACGCTTCGGCATCGCAGTGATCTGTTGAAGCGTATAGCTTCCGGGCTTCTTCACCATTCCTTCGATGGTGAGCGTCCAGTTCTCAAGGTCGATGTCCGGTTGATCATCATCTTTTCCGTTGACGCGAAAACCTTCTTCGGGAGTCATTTCGGCTTCGGAGAATTCAGGAGCGAGTTTCGTCGGACTGAACACTTTCGCCTGCACCCAGTCGTTGAATGATTGAACCGAGTGGAGAAATGATTCTGTTTTTCCTTCGGGGGCAAGATCGCAAGCGGCAAGAAGAACAAGCGGCGAAAATTTCAGAAGATCGCGTCGTGACAGATGTTTGAATTCCGAAGCTTTCATTAGCCTTCACGTAAAAGTGAAATTCGCTGATTTGCACAATGAATGAGCAGCATCCTGCACACTCGACATCTCAACACCCCAAGTATATGAAAAGTTTCCCTTCAGGCCCGCACTCCCGAGTCATGTACTAACGTATCAGCCCGTGTTCTGAATTCAGTATCAAGTATCCTTCTTATCACTTAGCATCGCTGTTTCCTGTTCACAATTTACTCTTTACTGTTGGCTGATTTCTGTTTCCCCCACTCACCGAAATACCATCTTACCGGCCAACTGAGCAAGAACTTTGTACCGAAGTCCGAGTGCAAGAAGAATGTGACTTATAGATTCCCGCTGAAGAGCAGGAGAGACAATGTTGTCCCGCACAAATCGGTTTCGCAGCGGAGGCGGTATCGTCTCATCAGGAATACCGAGAGATTTCAAGATCGATTGTGCAGCTCGGAGACCATCCTGCAAAGCGAAAAGGACTCCCTCGCCGGTGAACGGTTCCGTTGTGCGTCGCGCATCTCCGATGAAATACACGGACGAATAGTGCTGAGCAACGGCTTGAGGAACAATTGGGAACGCCGTATGGATTTCGCCTGTCATTTCTACCTTCGGAATGATTCGCCGTGCAGACTGATTCTCATGAATTGTCATAGCGATAAAATTTTCGAAATTGGTGGCTGCAAGCCGAGCAATCCTTCGAGTGACGACCATGGCGACATTTGCTTCGCTGGCAGTTACACCAACGATACCCCCGTATCCGCCCTCGAAGAAAAACATTAAAACATTTTGACCAACTGTGCCATTACGTTTTACAGTGAACTGAATGCCGATCCGGTCCGAGTTGTTTTCTTTCACTCTCACCTGTTCATCGCCGATGCCGGCGAGAAGTTTCGCAACACGTGAGTTGCGTCCGTCCGCGCCGATCAGTGTAGCGCAAACGATATTCGTAGTCGTACCGGTTTCATGGCTTCTTAAACATACTTTCCAGTGTCCTTTGTCCGATGGTTCGAAAGAACATGAGCCGATAGACGTTGCTTCGCAGAACGTCGCACCTTCACGGATTGCACGCTGCAGGAGAATGGAATCAAGCGTGCTCCGTTTAACGCCAACGAATGGGGCGCATTGCTTTGTCGATCTGGATTCGAACGGAACTTCTAATATTTTACCTGACCGCCCTGCGATTTGAATTCCGGTAATCACTTCGGCATTGGCTGCGATATCGCTCTCTACGCCGAGCATTCTGAAAAAATCCCAGCATCCCGGATTGACACAGTCTCCGCAGATTTTTTCGCGCGGAAAAGTCGCCTTATCGCAGAGAAGGACGTGAACTCCTCGACGGGCGAGCAGTGCCGCGCACATCGTCCCAGCCGGGCCGGCTCCGATAATCACCACATCAAACCGGGAATTCTCTGCCGGATTCATTGATCGTATCTTCCAAAAACCAGGGCGGCGTTAATGCCTCCGAAACCGAACGAGTTGGAAAGGATGAAATCAACGCGCGCTGCCCTGCCGGCGTTGGGGACGCAGTCGAGGTCGCATTCCGGGTCCGGCGTCGAAAGATTGACTGTCGCGGGAATATGATTCCCTTCAAACATCATCGCACAAATCACTGCTTCAACCGCACCGGTCGCACCGAGTGCATGCGCATGCATGGCTTTCGTTCCGCTTATCGGAATCTTTGTCCCCTGCCCGAAAACTTTTTTTATAGCGATCGTTTCACACCTATCGTTGAGCACTGTCCCGCTCGCATGCGCGTTGATGTAATCGATATCCTCCGGCGAAATTTTTGCCTCAGAAAGCGCATCCCTCATAACACGCGCGGCAGAATCACCGTCCGGCCGCGGCTGCACTAAATGGAAAGCATCGTTGTTGCACGCGTAACCGAGCAGTTCAGCATAAATATGAGCACCGCGGCGTTCTGCCGAGGTCAGCTCTTCGAGGACCAAAACTGCAGATGCTTCTCCCATCACGAACCCGTCTCGGTGAAGGTCAAACGGCCTGCATGCCGTTTTCGGGTCGATGTTTGTGCTCATAGAACGAATGATCGTAAACGCGCTGAAGGTCAGCGCGTACAAGGGGGCCTCCGCGCTTCCGGCAACCATGATGTCCGCGTACCCGTCGCGCACGTACCGGTACGCCTCGCCGATAGCGATGGCACCCGAGCTGCAACTGTTAGAATTTGCGTTGCTCGGACCCGTAAATCCGTAGTGGATTGCGATATTGCTTGAACCGGCACCGCCGAAAACCATCAGCGCCAGGTTCGGGTCGACGGCTTTTATTCCGTCCTTCACGTACCGTTCGTGCTGCACCTCCGCTCCTGCCACACCGCCGAGTGCAGTCCCAAATGTTACGCCGATTCTTTCCCGAGTCTTCTTCACGTCGTGTTCGATGCGTGCATCCTCGATTGCCATATTGGCGCCGGCAAGAGCGAGCTGGGCGAACCGGTCCATCCGGCGCGCCGACTTGGCGTCGAAAAAATTCAACGGATCGAAATCATCGATCTCTCCTGCCACTTTCGTTTTGATCTGCGACGTATCAAACCGAGAGATCGTACGAATGCCGACACGCCCTTCTTTGACCCCCTGCCAAAGTCCGTTCTTGCCGTGCCCGATCGGTGTGAGCGCACCAAGTCCTGTGATAACAACGCGCCTATTTCCCATGTTTTCTTTCAAGGTGTACCTTTAACTTCTCTGACCCCACCCTTCCCTCCCCTTGCAGGGGAGGGATCAATGGCGGGGATTGATTCAAGATAAATTTTCATATGGTGCAGCGTTTTGCTTGCGACGTAGTGGATAAAGAAGCTGCCGACGATCTGTTCTGTGATGAATCTCCCTATCAACGGGACTGTCGGTTTCAAGTCATGGGAGATTTTTACTTCAACGCCGTCGCTTCGCTCCTTGAAAGTCCAGACGACGTCCATTCCTTTCGTGAACGCTTTCAGGTGATGAAAGCGCACCTCGAAGCGGTGTACATCGATTTCCTGTTCCGATGTCCAATGAATCGGAACCCAGCCCCTTTTGGCCGCCATCACAACCACATTCTTGGTACCAGATTTTTCGATATACCGGATCCACCGATAATGCGGAAGAATGCGGGGCCACTCAGCGAGGTTCGCGGCGGCTTCAAAGATGAGAGTCTTGGGCGCGTCTATGACAATCGAATTTTCTTTGTGCATTACTTTTCCTTTACCAGCAATAATCTAAAAAGAGGCGACGTAAAAATTTTTACCGGTTGAACCCCTGCTTCTTCCGCCATACCCCTTAATTCCTCTTTCGTGAACGCACGTTGGACCGATGAAACGCTGTCATAACGAGTCATCGGATTGGTTGTCGTCAAGCGTGTGTACATCCAGGCCGTGCCTGCTCCAATGTAGCTTCGAGAGAGGTCATTTACAACAAAGCCGGTCCGGGAGATCCTGTTCATTTCACGGAGAAGTCGCACTGCATTCGCCCGGGAAAGATGATGAATCGCAAGCGAACACGTGACGACATCAAAACTCCGTTCATCATACTGCAAGTCAAGTACGTCACCGGGCTCAAAATGTATTTCATGAAATCCTGATGCATACTCACGTGCCGTCTTTAGCATAAATTCATTTCTGTCGAGCGCGGTAATCCGAACATGCTTACCTTTGCGGCGAAACGCTTTCGCCAGCGAAACAGGCTGGTCGCCGGAACCAGTGGCAAGGTACAGGATCGCTACCACTTCCGTCCCGCTCGTTTTCATTACTAACGGCACTACTGCCTTCTTCAATGCATATAATCCGCCAAAATAGCGATTGATGATGCGCAGATTGCGAAGATCGTCACTTAGCATTTCAGGATCGGCATCGGGCAAATCCATCATCTCCGGCCTGGTTTCGCTGAAGTGTCTTTTCAAGGGGATTGAGTTTTTGGTGTTAGGTATTGGGTATTAGCCTTTTATCGCTATTCAACGATGAGCCTGCCGGTCATTCCCAGGTGGCCGAGGCCGCAGAAGTGCGAGCAGCGGAAATCGTATTCCCCTTTGTTGGAGGCAAAGAATTCAATGAGCTTCGGTTCGTTCTCATCGAGCCGTTCATCGATTCCGAACGCACTCAATTTAAATCCATGAGTCCCGTCGATCGCTTTGATTTTTAGAATGACGAGCGTCCCGGACTTCACCCGAACAACTTCCGGCGTAAACTTGTACGATTCTGCAGTCATTTCCACCGTATCTTTGGGGACATTCTGTCTGTCAATATCGGAAGGGATCGCGTCGAATTGCTTTGAGCTGCCGCATGCGGAAAATAAAAGAAGTCCGGCAATGCAAACCGATTTCATGTTCATATGTCGTTCAATGATTGGAGTGGGAAAAAGTAGGAGCCTTAAACTCTCCTGACTGATATCACAACACGACATCAAGCAGTAAGATTCCAGTATGCGGCGGGTATAATGCCTGGACCTGGCGATGTATCACGAAGACAACAGCGTTTGCTATGCGAGGTGCGTCCGTAAAAAATGAAGGAGCAGCGGCCAAGATTGCTCGGCGGATTCTTTGTGGTAGGTAGTCCGGGCATCGTTAAAGAAACCATGTTCTGCTTCAGAAAACATGATATTAGTATAGATCTTATTTGCAGCCCGAAAACCTTCTATTACATAGTGGATATGCTCGGGAAAAATCCGCTTATCACGTCCTCCCCAGAACATCAGCGCGGCACCGTGCAGCTGCGGAATTCTGCCGACGAACTTTTCCGCAATTCCGCCTCCGTAAAAACTTATCGCCGCTCTCACGGGCAATATTGTGTTCGTTTGGAATGCAACTCGTCCGCCCAAGCAGAAGCCCATACATGCGGTTAGTCCGGCGTCCACCGACGGGTCGCCGACTAACCAGTCATACGAAGCACGCGCATCTGCTTCGGTGAGGTCCTCTTTCATTGCTGAGAAATGTTTCTCCATTCCCGGAAAATCTTTGTAGTCCCCTTCAACCCCGATCCCTGTTCGATGAAAGAGTTCCGGAGCGATCGCAACATATCCTTCGCGAGCGAAACGGTCCGCCACATCACGGATGTGGTGATTCACGCCAAACGCTTCCTGATAGACGATGATCCCCGGATGTTTTCCGGAACTGGACGGACGCGACACATAGACCCGCATCTCTGTTCCGTCCGATACTTTTACCGTTACGTAGTTTTCCATAAGCTCACTTTCATTTTATGCGACCACGGAGGGATAGAGCATTGCCCCGATCAAAACCAGAAGTGTCGTGGAGACAGCTAAGGCTGCAAAGTCAAACGGAATGCCGTACACGCTCGTTCCCCCTACAAGCATCAAGCAGCGCAATGCATCGACCTCGTACGTGAGCGGATTGACCTGTGCAATTGCTTTCAGCCACGGCGGCATGATCGCAATCGGGTATATTGCGTTGCTGGCAAAAAAGAGAGGCATCGTCATCACCTGGCCGATACCCATAAAACGCTCCCGCGTCTTCACGATGCATGCAATGATGAGCGAGAAGGTCGAAAAAAGTGCTGATCCAAGAAACACGAAGAGAAGAATTCCGAGGAGCGAAAATGGATTCCAACTAATGTGGACTCCGAGCACAAGCGAAAGAAGGTAGATGATGATCGCCTGCGAAAGTCCGCGCACGCCCGCGGAAAGAGCTTTTCCGAGAACGAGGGCCGACCGCGGCGTTGGACTGACAAGAAACTTGTGGATGATCCCGAGGTCTCGCTCCCAGATTATTGCGATTCCGTAGAAGATTGCAGCGAAGAGAACGCTCTGCGCCAGAATTCCCGGAGCAAGAAAATCGAGATAGTCCACCGACCCGGTTGGGATCGAACGAAGGCGCGCGAACACCTCACCGAAAATCAGCATCCAGAGCGCCGGCTGCAACGCGCGTGTCAACAGCTCGGTCGGGTCGTGGCGCAATTTTCTGACTTCGAGTTCGGCGATCACGAATGTTTTGCGGACAAATTGCAGAATGGCAAGTCCTCCCGTAAGTTTTGGAGTCTCTGCCACTTCATCCCAGGCGCTTTGCAGTACGGCGGACGCTCGATGCTTCACGGTAATTACCTCCGGATTCAATAGTATTCCCAGAATAAAATGCGAAGACATCGTCAAGGGTTGCTTTCTTCCCGCCGACAGACTTCTTCAACTCTGCCGGGCTTCCGTCCGCGACGATGGCGCCTTTGTGCATTACGGCAACGCGTGTGCAAAGCATCTCCGCCTCTTCCATGTAATGCGTCGTAAGGATCACAGTCGTCCCGTGGTGTGCGAGCGTCTCGACCTGCTTCCACACCGATTGCCGTGCGACAGGATCGAGGCCAACTGTCGGTTCGTCAAGAAAAAGAATGCGCGGCCGATGCAGCACCGCCTCCGCAATTTCCAGACGCCGGATCATTCCGCCGGAATACGTTTTGACGAGATTATCCTTCGCCTCAGACAATTCCATGAAATCGAGCGCCCGTTGGATTCGACCCTGGCGTTCTTTAGCGGGAATATCGTACAGCTTGGCGAAGAGGAGGAGGTTCTCGTATCCTGTGAGATTGCCGTCGGCGGAAACCAACTGCGGAACATATCCGATCGAGCGGCGGACATTCCGGGCGTCCTTTACAATATCGAAGCCGGCGACGAGCGCTCTTCCGGATGATGGGGGCAAGAGTGTCGTCAACATTTTTATCGTCGTCGTTTTGCCGGCTCCGTTGGGGCCGATCAGACCGAACACTTCCCCGGGCAAAACGGAGAACGTGACGGCGTTAACCGCGGTAAGCGCACCATAACGGCGTGTCAGCTGATGTGTTTCAAGAATGGGATTTTCCAAATATCTCAGCCTACGATTGCTTAACGCGAGAATTCACGTCAAGAAGTACCGGCTCAGAATTCTCTTTCCCCTCGTCGTTCAATGTACCGAAGACAACGTCCCACATCGGCGAACTCACACCGAAGTTAATATCGGAATCTGAATAATGATGGCGAAAGTGATGCTTCCGCAAAAAATTGCCGACCCGGTTCTTCATAGGAAAATGATGAATGGCGTAATGCATCATGTCGTAACAGAGATATCCGGTGATGAACCCGGCAAAGAAGGGATACACGAACCTCGGGCCGCATACGACTTTGAACAGGAAGAAGAAAACAATGGAGAGCGGAATACTGATCGCGGGCGCCATGACAAGGCGGCGTGAATCGTTGGGATAATCATGATGGACGCCGTGCATAATAAAATGCAGTCGTTTTCCCCAAGCATTCTCTGGAATGTAATGGAAGACATGCCGGTGAAGAGCATATTCTGTCACCGTCCACATGAAGAGACCGCCGACGAAAAGGAAAAAGCGCTGTGCCGCACTCATCTGAATGTGAGTGACATACAGTGAATAAAAGACGACGGGAACGTAGATCACTAGCGGCAGCGAAGGATGAATGTGCGTAAAGAACTCCATGAAATCCGAATCGAACATCGTTGCCGATTTGTCTTCATTCGACACATAGTTTTTCATGACTCCTCCTTCAAATATTTCTCCTGTGAATTGACGACCCTTCTTGAAAAACTAAACAAAATTGCGAGGTTAATAAGTTTCAACCGGAGTTCACTTACCCATTTTTATGTCCAAAGAGCAAGATATTGGCACAATCCTTAATGCTCCAAGGCATTGAATCCAGCTAATTTAAGGCGGTTATCTAGGTCAGAGGCTATTGGACAATACCAGCCTGAAGATAGATTAACGGCCTAAAGGGTCATACCCTGGGCCAAGGCATTAATCCTATGCCCCGGCCTCACTGTCTTTCTTTTTATTTTTTCCGAAATCGGCTGAGAATATCGGACGGCTTGCTGAAAAACGCCGGGATCTTTTCCTTCCACTCATCGACTTTCATATAGACAACGGGCACGACTATAAGGGTAAGAAGCAGAGAGCTTGTCAAACCGCCGATCAATGCCCATGCAAGACCCGATTTCCATTCCGACCCGGATGCCGTCGAGAGAGCGATCGGGAGCATGCCGAAAATCATTGTCAGCGTGGTCATGAGGATCGGACGCAGCCGCGATTGGGCCGCCTCGAGCAGCGCGTCGTACACTGACAGCCCGTGGTCGAGCCGTGTCTGATTGGTCCTGTCGACGAGCAAGATGGCGTTCTTTGCAACAAGCCCCATCAACATGATGATGCCAAGCATCGAGAAAATGCTCAACGCTTTTCCCGTAGCCGCCAGGGCGACCATCGCCCCGACCATTGCGAGCGGAATCGAAAATAAAACGACGAACGGATAGACGTATGAATCATACAATGCGACCATGATCAAATAGATAAAGAGGATGCCGGTGAGCATTGCTAGGAAGAGATCAGTGAACCCTTCCGCCCGCATCTTTTCCATTCCAAGGTACGAGAGCGTTATTCCCGGTGGCAGCTGAACGCCCGCAACTCTGCTCTTGAAATCCTCCATGATCGTTCCAGTCGGCCGGCCGAGTGTCTGGCCGTTCACGTAAATAATGCCGATGCGATCTCTCCGTTCCAGCTTTGTCGGTCCCGATGTCTGAGAGACCTCCGCAAATTGCTGAAGTTCTACTTGTTGACCCCGGTTGTTCACGAAAACGATGCTGCCGATATCGCCTGTGCGCGTCCGGTTGAATTCGTCGAACCGGATACGGATATCGTATTCGGTATTTCCGTCGCGGTATTTGGATTGATCGTCTCCTGTGAGGGCGATGCGGAGCGTCGTGCCGACATCGGCAACTGAAAGACCGAGCTGGGCCATTTTCGCCCGGTCTATCGCAATACGCATCTCCGGCTTTCCTGTTTCGGACGAGAGGCGAACGTCAGTCGTGCCCGGGACACTCCTCAAGACATCCTCAACCTGACCAGCGGCTTTCATGATCTCGCTGAAATCTGTTCCGTTGATCGCTATCTGGATTGCAGCCTGATCTGCCGAGCCGAACAAACCGATCGGGTTGACGTACACTTTCAATCCCGGAATCTCTTTCAATTTCAATTTGATCTCTTCGCCGACTTCGGTCGTGGATTTTTTTCTTTTCTCTTTCGGGATGAGCGTCACGTTGAGCTGAGTAAGATTATTGCTCGACAGCGTCAATGAACCCGCGGCCTGCGAGCCGACGCCGGTGAATACTTTCTCGATCTCGGGTATCTGTGCGAAAATCCGCTCGATGTGCAGCGTCGTCTGGTTGTTTTGCTCGATAGAAGTACCCGGGGACAATTCGATCGACACGCTGAACTCGCCGCGGTCCGATTGAGGCATGAATTCGTTTCCGATCAAGCCGAGCGCGGGAAACAGGAGCGATACAAGAAACAAGGCCACCGTCGCAACGCCGACTCTTTTTTTGTGGACGAGAGCCCATTTAAGCAGCTTCTGATAAAAATCGGAAAACTGATGATAGTACCGTTCGAAGGCAAGCGCAAACTTTCCGAGGAGCGTTCTGTCCGTCAGACGCTCCAACTTAGCAAAGCGCGAGGCGAGCGCCGGCGTGATCGTGAACGAGACAAAAAGACTTGTCAGTGTCGAGCCGACAACGACAAGAGCATACTGCCGTATGATCTGCCCGACGATGCCGCTCACGAGCGAGAGCGGAAGGAAGACAACGACGTCCACCATGGTAATAGAAAGCGCTGCAAAACCTATTTCGTTTCTTCCATGAAGTGCAGCGGCGCGCTGCTCCTCGCCTTTCTCGAGATGGTGGTAAATATTCTCGAGGACGACGATTGAGTCATCGACAAGGATGCCGATGACCAGGGACATCCCGAGGAGCGTCATCATGTTCAGCGAGAAATCCATCGCATACATAAACCCAAACGTGGTGATCAACGACGACGGAATCGCCACGAGGACGATGAGCGAGTTCCTGAAACTGTGGAGAAACAAAAGCATGACGATCGCAACCATGATCACCGCCAGCGAAAGATCCTGCTTCACCGCATTTGCCGCATCGAGTGTGAAGGTGGAACTATCCTCCGCAATCGTGAACACGATTCCCTCTTTCTTATATTCATCCTGAATCTTTTTCAATTCCTCGCGCACGAGCTTGCTTACCGAGACGGCATTTGCATCAGACTGTTTTACCACCTGGATACCGACGGATGTAATGCCGTTGACTCGGTTGATCTGAACGTAGTCTTTCCGCCCGTCCTGGATCTCCGCGATCTCGCCCAGATGAATATCCCCTCCGAGGCGCGTGCGTCCCACAACGAGACGCCGCAAGTCTTCGATGGAGGTGAATTTGCCGGCCACGCGCACGACAAATTGTTCATCTGAGTCCTTAAAATTGCCGGTGGGAAAGTCCATATTGGCGCTGCGGACAGCCTGTACTATTAGCGGAACGGATAATGCATATGCGCGCACTTTATTCGCATTGAGGTTCACGTGAATTTCCCGCTCATCGCCTCCTGACAGCGAAACCTGCGCGACCCCCGCGATCTTCGAAATCCGCGGCTGCACCCGGTCGATCATAAACTGATAAAAGCTGCGCGAATCCATCTGGCTCGTCACTCCCATCCTGAGGACGGGGATCTCGTCGAATGCGATCTTGGACACCGTCGGCTGTTTTGCATCGGTCGGAAGGCTTGCAAGAACGGCGTTCACTTTGCGCGATGCATCCTGCACAACGAAGTCGATGTTCGCATCCTGCTTGAACTCGATGATGACGAGCGACATGCCCTCGAACGACGAGGAGCGCACATTGTCGATCTTGTCGATTCCGGAAACTGCGTCCTCGATGATCTTGCTTACGTTATTTTCCACCTCGTAGGGAGACGCGCCCGGATAGACGGTCGTGATCGTCACAACGGGGATCGACATTTTAGGAAGCAGTTCGTAGTTGAGCTGGAAATAGCTGAAGAGACCGAGTACTCCCAGCACAGTGAATACAACAACAACGAGCGTCGGCCGTTTGATTGATAGTTCAGTAATCGTCATGTCAGTTTTCCTTTATGGTCGTTCGTTGCGAACGATGACGGGAGAGTTGTCGCTCAGATTATTCAGGCCGTCGGTCACTACAGATTCGCCCACGGCAAGGCCGCTCGAGATCTCTACGTTCGTTCCAACTTCCTTGTCCGCCACAACCGTCCGAAGATTTGCAACGTTGTTCTTTACGACAAAGACTTTCGCGTCCTGAAAACTGCCGACGATCGCCTCGCGCGGAATGACGATCGATTCATCTCCCGAATGCGGCGCGATCGTGATCGTAACGAACATCCCGGCCCGCAGCTGGCGTTTGGAATTGTCAAGGAGGATTTCTACGGGATAGGTGTGGCCTTCATCCCCCTTCGAACCGATTGTAAACACCGTTCCCGCGAACGGAGTCTGCGGATAGACATCCGTCGTAACCTCCGCGGGGTCGCCGACGTGAATGTTGAACACATCCTTCTCCGCGACGAAAACCTTTGCCTTCATTTTTGAAATGTCCACGATGTTAGCGATCTGCGTCGCCTGCGGTGCGCCCACGACCATCGTTCCTTCGTTCACGTAGCGCGAGGTGACAATTCCTGAGATCGGTGTTGTGATCTTCGTATCGCTGAGCTGCCTTCGCGCGGTAATATACTGCGCATCTGCCGACTGGTATGACCACCGGGCTTGTTCAATCTGTGTTTCAGAAACCGAATGTTCTGTCGAGAGAGTTTCGTACCGTTCCAAGTCCTTTTTTGCCCGCTCGTACGTTACCTGCGCCGTCTTGTACGCCGCTTCTTTGAGTTCGCTGTCCACTTCGACCAGCACCGAGCCGGCTTTCTTGTATTCCCCAACTTCACAATCCACTTTGAGAATCCTTCCCTGCGTTTCCGACAGGACAACGACATCGTTTATAGCATTAAGCGTTCCCACCGCGGAGATTTTTTCTTCGACTGCCTCCTTTTGAACGGTGACAACGGAAACCGAGTACGCTGTCGCTATCGAGCCGGTGCTCGACGCAGAATTGAGTACAGACTTGCTCCTGACGATCAATGCGATCAGGACCACAGCGACAATTCCGGCAATAAGATATATTCTAGTTCTAGTGCTCATGAGTAATAACCTCTTCCGTAATGTTCGTTTCTATTCGCCGATCGCTTTCGTAAGCTGTGCGATCGCGAGTTCGTAGTTTACCAGTGATTGAGTCAAATTCAGTTTCGCCTGCAGCAACTCGACCTCAGCATCGCGAAGGTCTGAATTCGCGGCAAGCCCCTGCTTGAATTTCCCGGTCATGTTCCGGTAGTTCTCCTCTGCCTGTGCCACTCCTTGCTCGGAAACCGCCTTCCGTTCCTTCGCTTTTTCTATAGCGAGATAGCATTGTGTTACTTCGAGTGTAACCCCGTCCTGAACTATAGAGAGTCCTTCCTGCGCTTGCGCCAGCTGTGCTTGTGCCTGGGCGGTTTGATAGCCGGTCTGCCACCAATTCCAAAGATCGTATGACAAGGAAACCGAGACATCCCATGTTCCTTTGAATTCCTCAGTGACAGGAAAATAACGCTGGTTCGGGTTGAGATAACTGTATCTCCCTACCAGGTATACCTGAGGCCACCAGCTCCCGCGAGCCGAGACAAGTCCGGCTTCACCGGCTTTCACGCGTGCATTCATACCGAGAATTTCCGGACGTTTTTCCATCGCGCGCCTTATCAGCGAATCGGCCGTGTCCCACGCCTTATCGTTGATTTGAATCGTTGAAGCGAGCGTAATCTCTGTGCGCAACGGAAGCCCAAGCGTATTGTTGAGAGCGTACATCGAAAGCTGAACGCCGTTCTCCGCATCGATCTGACGAACGAGAGCATCCGACAACTGAACCTGGACTTTCATCAAGTCGCTTTTTGTCAGGAATCCCTGCTTCATCAGGTTCTCCGCATCGGTAGCGTGGACTCGGACCTGTGAAACATTGTCGTCGACAAAATGTTTGGCTTCGATAGCCTGGTACAGAGTCCAGTACGCCGCTTCGATATTATAGATGATCTCTGCTTTGTCTCTTCGAAAGTCCTGCTCGGTCGCACGCGCAGTATAGTCCGCGGCCTCAATGGCGCCAGATATCTTTCGGCCAGTAAAGAGGGGCTGTTGGAGGGTAGCCTGTAATGAGTAATTATCTAGGATCGTCGGAGACAGCGTCAGTGCCACATCGGCCGGTGGAAATCCCGGCCCGAATGAATTAGCCGGAAGATTCACCGCCTCAGCTGGCACATCGCTTAGTCTCGTGTAGACGCCGTTGAATTTCAGCGATGGCAGCGACATTGTATTTGTCTCGGCCGCTCTGGCCGCAGCGGCATCGAGCTTGAACTGCGATGTATGGAGTGCTTTGCTGTTCTCAAGCCCAAGGCGTGTCGCTTCTTCGATCGTTAAGGTAAGTTTTTGCTGCGCTCGTGTGCCAATTGAAAAAAGAATGAAGAGCACAACGAATGACAATGATCTGTGTATCATCGATTCCTCGCATTATGGATTTGTACGTGAATGCCCTTTGATGAGAGCTGCATATTCCAGGCGTCCCTCCGGAGTGAGAATCGCATCGGTCAGAAGACGGAATGATGACTCTAACGTTTTCGTTAGGTTGATATTCCTTTCCTTTTGCCATACCTCGCCTTCGCGGTCTATCCGGGTCATGAGTGATGTGGAATTCGACCACATGATAATTGCCATGTCGATGGGATTGACATCACTTCTGATCTTATTCTCCCTGACGCCGCGGTTGAAAACATTAATGATCTGCTCCCAGTTCTTCTGGCTCTCAGCGGTGTATGTTTTCCTCATTTCCTCGGAGATCTCTCTATGAACATTCGGACGATACGCGGAGTCGAGCATGCGAAAATAATTTCTCTGCGAGTTGAAGAACTCCATGTACGCTTCCTCCATCCGAAGCAAAATAGCGACGACGGACGCTTCACGGGAAATTATTTCGTTGAATACGCCATAAAGAAGTCGAAGCCCGCGCAGCATCAAGGCGATATAGATGTCTTCTTTGCTTTCGAAGTAGAGGTAGAGAGTTCCCTTACTTAACTCAGCGGCAATAGCGATGTCGTCGACTGTTGCTGTGGTAAGCCCTTTGTCCACGAAAACCCTTTGGGCTGCATCCAGGATTTCCTCTCTCCTGCGCTCTTTCTCCCTCTCCTTCCGCTCTTGAATGCCCATATACTCTCCGCATATAAATTATACTAACAGTCATTAATTATGACGTAATTATACGAAAAAAATTGCAGTCCTGTTGCGTAAATTGCGTTAATATTTCTTCATGTTCCAGGCATGGAAAGGCAAACGGTGAGAATTCTGCATGAAATGAGTTGGAACAATCTGAGTGCCATCAAAATCACACAATAACGGAATTACAATTTCAGCCCATTCACCAACCCAATCACTTTTGTTTGCTAACATTTTGTCGTGCCGAGGGAAGCGGCGGTAAGAATTGACAGAAAGGGATGTGGTTAAGCGGAGAAAATGTATTAGAAATGTGCAGGTCCCTGAGAACACCCTGTAGCATGTTGGGCTATTGTGTCCTAGCCGCTACTTCGAGAAGAGGTTCGAGACAAAGCGATATGCTAACTTCGCGAGTATTTTTAGACGACCTAATTGTATTTGTCCCCGTAAAGCGCTCAGCGCCGCCCGGGGATGCTTGATCCAGAACCACGCTAGGCGGAATTCCAGTTTTCGGAATTCTTTCCAACCAAATCCCGATTGAATGACAATGGGAATGATCGGGTCGTTTCCCAGTGATTCAATCTTCTCATCGAGGTACGGCTGCTCCCACGAGAAGTCCTTCGGAAGGAGATTTTGAGCGAGTGCGGATTGCTCAACCTCGGTTCCGGGGTAGATGCGCACGCCAAGTCCGGTCGCTATGAAATCGATATACTTTGCGTATCGCTCCATGAACTGAACAGTCTTCACGGCGTCTTCGAGAGTTTCTCCGATGTGTCCAAAAGTAAAAAACACTTTGGTGAATAACCCTATCTCCTTTGTCCAATGAAGCACCCGTTCTGCTTGTTCGATGGTAATTCCCTTGTGCATTCCTTTCAGTACTTCCGGGCTTGCCGACTCGATGCCGAAATCGACATAGTAACAGCCGGCCTTTTTCATCGTTTGAAGCAAGTCGAACGATACTCCATTCACGCGGATTTCACATTCCCACGGGAAGACCAAATTCCGTCTGCGAATTTCTGCACAGATCGCTTCAACATGATCTTTATGCAGCGTCAAGGTGCTGTCAAAAAATTTTACCCCCTGGTACCCATGTTCTTTAAGAAGGATCTCTATCTCATCGACCACATTCTTAGCCGACCGCAGCGTAAGCCGCGTGCCGAACATTGCACTGGCCGAGCAAAAAGAGCAGTTTACGGGGCAGCCGCGCGAGCTTATAATTGAAGCCGCTGGGACCTTTAAAAAATCGAGAAGCAGGTCGTACTTTTGAAGTGCATCGGGATCGCGGTATGGAAACGGAAGTATGTCCAGATCCTCGATGCGCTCGGAGTCCCGATGATGCACGACGGCGTCGTTCTCCCGGCAACTAATTCCTCGAATAGCTCTAACATCCGGATTCCTCCTTAAAAGCTCGGCGGCTAGTTCAAGTGTGGCGGTTTCGCCTTCCCCTCGGACAATGAAGTCGATTTCTGGAACACTCTTCAATGTGTTCCCTGCGGTGAAGGTCGCATGCGGTCCGCCATACATTATCTTTATCGCAGGATCAAATTTCTTTATTCGGCGTGCAAGAGAAAAGCTTTCGAACCTCGTGTGTGACGTTCCTCCGATGCCAACCACTTGCGGCTTATTGTTCTGCAGCAGTTCTTCGATGCCGAGGTCACTGATTTGGAGGTCAACAAAAGCCGTCGAGATGTTTTTTGACCGGAGATATGAAGTAATTGAGGTCATACCCAGCGGCGGCATGCCGCCGAATGTTCTGCCATGTTCTGCCGGATGGAGTAAAAGAATATCTGACACGAAGTGTCTCTCCTGATTACGTTATCATATAGTATGAAGAATAGGTAGGATGTGCAAGGTGTTGGGCACAAGTATTTGTCTCACCATTTTCGATTGGCTTAGATCGAAACGGTGCGATAGAATCCGCTATGGAATCGTGAAGGAAAACAAGATCTCTCCGATTGAGTTTGAAGTTGTACATCATTTACAAGAAATATTGACTCGATGAACGTTCGGCAGAGACAAAGTAAAATCAACATAGACTGAACGCTCGATTCTGGAAATGCTAAATGCGATGGGCATGCCGTCGACGGTCACTTTGTCCGCAGTTGAAGCGCCCTCGGGTAAGAGGACGTGTCCGTGAACTTCATTGCCGCTTCCAGTGACTATCAGTTCCATCATCTTTCTGTCTGCATGGTAAAGGTACTCATACGCGAGGTAGGTGTTCGATGCCGGCAGCGTCACTGTCACGTGAGCAGAATCAATGTTTGCCGATGTCCAGCGGGGTGAAAGAGCTACAGTGCTGTAGGCTAGTCCTTCATTCTTAACTCCCGCGAGTCCTTCCACGAGCGCAGCCATCCCGGTCGCAGCAGCCCAATTGTCGGGTCCGCCGAAGGATTCCCCCTTTGGCTGCACGTAGTGCGGGCGGTTGGCCAGCGTCACACCGAGAACCGCATAAATTCCTCCTTCCAAAGGCGCATGAAATATCAACTCACTGATTTCCTTGCGGGGGTTTGGATTATCAATGGCAGCCCAGCAGACTCCAACCTTGGTACTGCGGGGATTGGGCCCCCACCAGGCGACTCCGGCTCTCTCATTCTGCAGCGCCGGGAACCACCAGTTGGTCACCTCCTCCCCCTTGAAAAGGTTCACGGATGCTTCCGTTCCATCGCTGTAGACAAAAGTCATTGCGCCTCCGACACGCCCCGGAATATTGTCGGAAGAAGAGTGGAGAAGATACACTGCTGACGCGCTGTCGTGCACGGGAACCTTTGCCTCTCTCGGAAAACCTGATTTCGTCGACATCGCTACGATAGCTCTGTGCCGGTTGTTATCCGGATTGATCACGGTAAATTTTATCCCCTGAAAAACCTGGTTTCCGGTGGGGAGTCCTCGCATGTCGTTGCCGGACGATTGCCCGGCATCCATCCACGTGCACGCGCCGGCACCTCCTTGATCGCGGAGATCCATGTTCGCCTGATGAGAAATATCCACGATTTTATAGTCCGGAGCGGGCGGGCGAGGAGGGATGGATCCGGTGTAAGAAAACCAGAGACGGTTTCCGTACATCTTCGCCAATTCCAGCATTCGCTTCATGATGTCAGAACCGTATCCTTCGAAACCGTTCTCGTACGCACCTCGTGCAAGCTCCCCCATTGCATGTCCGGCCACACCTCCGTTCATGTACTGCCATTTTTCATTATGAGTTCCGAAGCCCTGCTCGAACGGCGGATAGATCGAGTACCATTCTCCGGGTGAGCCGGGGGGAAGATGTTTTCTCAGAGCGATATACGTATTAATGATGGCGGCGTTTATCGAGTCAGGCAGGCCGCGGTTGGTTGAATACATATTCCCCTGTGCGATCTGTGATCTTTCATCAACACCGAGACTGCGCTTCACATCAGGGTCTTCGTCGATAAAATGGATAAAGAATTTCCCGTTCCACGAGAGCGCCACCAGACGCTCAAGAATCCCCTTCCCCCTTTCCCTATAGATGGCTGCTTGTTGTGTGTGCCCGGCGTGATCGAGCATTTCTGAAAGCTGATTGCATGCTTCGAAATAACCGGTATTATCGCCGAAGAAAATACCGAACTTTGTTTTGCCGGGAACCACCACCATTGTAGGGCTCAACGGCGCCGAAGGAGTGTATTCATCGTCAACCTGGAAATCCCACGAATCTATGCAATACGGCCGCTTCAGAAGTTGGAATCGCCTTGACCAGCGCAGAGAATCCGTTACACTGTAGTCAAGAGCCCGCGCCGCGCAATCCAGATTCCTTTTCATCCAATCATTGTCCCCGCTCGCCTTCCAGTATTGATACATCATGTTGACAAAATTGTACTCGACATGATTTTCCACAGGCTGCCTGACGAACCAGGCATTCTTGTCGCGCCGGAAGTATCCGAGCGGGGTGTATGCAGTCTCGAAATAGTGAGAGTCGCCGTCGCCGGTATTGACAAAACTCCAGATCATGCCGTCGGGCTTTTGCGTCAGCCGAAGAAGGTCGACGAGGCCGGAGCCGTACGGACTGAAGTACTTCATTCCCTTCATTGTGTTGTTGTTGTCCAGTACCCAGTTGACAAAGTACCTGTACGCGACGCCGTTCCACGTTATTTCTTGATACCCGCCGGGGGAATCTGCAATCATGCCATTATAGAGGAGCTTGAATAATTCGCCCATTTTGCCCCCATCTGAAATCTCGGTTTTTGCCTCTACGCGGAATGACCCTTGGGTGGTTGTGTCTCCTTTTCCATTAACAAACGCTACGGTTTGCCTTCCTAGAGCACCACCCACACGTATCGTTACTTCTACGGCGGATGGTGTTCTGACATAGGTGCGTCCCTGCCCATCTTTTACGATTAACGTACCGCCGGGTTCGCTGATGATTGTGACGAGATCCAGCGGCCGTACTATCGATGCCGCCTGCACCACCGAAAGCTTTACCATCGATTGTGAGAGGGCTGAAGATGACAAGATCCCCAGATCGAGATGAAGCCCCAAGAGCATGGCGATGCCGGAAAATATTTTTATCGGTACCGATATTCTTTGATCCATAAAGTTGCTCATAATTTTCATTTCGATATTGTGAAAGGAAAATTGTTCCTGTATCAATTTATTTGTTACCGCAAAGGTAATCAATTAATGCAGGCATTGGCAAGGCCTGAAGCCATCAAAATGTTCTCATTGATAGCTGCGGAATCTCTTGCCTGAATTGCTTGATTGATAACGATTTTTTGAACATTGAGACTCCAACAGAATAGTAGCAGGATGCCCGGAACTTTTTGCCGGCAGAAAATTGACTTCTTGTAAAATTGCCGACAGTTGGCAGCATGTCGAGGATCATGGGTTCGAGATGGGAACAAAAAGTATCCAATTGTAAATACTTCGCGAAGCGGGAGAGGTGTCAATTGTCTGAAGAGGCATGCCGCGAATGAAAATGCCCCACTTCGTGAGGCATTTTCATTCTGTTGGGCCGACGAAACTCGAAATCGCGACTTCCTTCATGACAGGCCCTGCACCCAGTCAAATTTCGCTGGCTTCAAGGATATTGAAAGTAGAAAGAAGATATCTCGCAGCGGCTGAATTGATGACCATTCGCGTCAGTCGTGGGGCGACCATGGTTAGGCCGTCACTTCACCAGCAGCATTCGTTTCGTAGCTCGATAGTCCCCTGCCTGCAGTGTGTAGAAATAGACGCCGCTGGGCATCTTCGCTGCATCCCACTGCACCGAAAATTGTCCCGCATATTGGTTTTCATTCACGAGCGCAGCGACTTCCCGCCCGAGCACATCGTACACCTTCAGCGTCACATAACTACTCACAGGTAACTGATAACTGATCATCGTCGCCGGATTGAATGGATTGGGATAATTCTGCAGAAGTGAGATGCTTGTCGGAATTCGAATGCCCGTTCCCTTCGGAACTCTTGTTGTTTGCAGGGCATACGCTTTCAGCGTGTTGTCGTTTTGATCGTACATCCAGAACATCCCGTTTAAATACACCTGCGCCGATCCGGCAGGCATATTGTAACCCGCGAGGACAGTCCCATCTGCGGGGCTTATCTTTAGGACGCTGTCAGCGCCTGCCCAGAGGGAGTTATTCGCGTAGCCGAGGTAGCTTGGTCTCAGGTTAAGTTTATAGAATGGAACTGCGGGAACTTTGGACACGAGGCTCGGATCGAACTTCACGACGCCGTGGTCCTGGGTCAGGTTCTGCAGATCAACACCGAGATAGAGATTCACTCCGTCGCTCGCCAAACCGCCGAACTCATTTGTTGTGTCAATACCCGGCGCCGCCGGAAGTTGGTTTGAGGATGTACTCGCTCCAATATCTATTTTGAAGACACCAACAATGCCCTTGTCCGTTCCCAAAGGGTCGCCGTATCCGCCGGCTGACCAGAACGCCCCTTTGTGATACGTAACTTTCCCCAGCCAGCAAATCCCGTTCGCTGACGACGATAGATTGATCCTGTACGTGGTTGTGACCGCTCCAGTGAGAGGGTTGATCACATAGACACTCTCGGTCGGACCGTTTTGCTGGTCTTGCTTAAACAGATACAGAGAAGTGTCGGCATACACGAGAGATGGATCCTTTCCGCCGCCGATTGTCTCCGGAAGTTGTATGGTGATGTCCGGGGTAACCGGCTTCTTGTAGAATGGATTTGGATTCGCGACTGTGCCATCGATCAACGTCATGTCGATGCCCGTGACGCTGTTGCCTCCCGATATCGTTACCGGCGTGAGACTCCCCAACGGTCCATAAGCTCCCCAAGGATCAGTCACCCGCATTTCGCCCGATGAGTCGGTAATCATCACCGAGATAACATAGTATGTCCCATCCGAGATTCCAGAAATTGCATACGGACCGGGAGATGACAGCTGTCCCATTTGTGTCAGCCGCTGATGGAGGGTCGAATCAGCAAAGACGACCACGTAGATTTGTCCAACAGAGGAACCAGTATAAGAAATGGTCCCGGAAATTGTCGCCGCCATAGCTCCGGCAGAGAGTGCCGAAACCAGACAGAGCGTGAGCAGCTTTTTGGATAATGTTTTCATCTTTGTCTTCCTTTTTATGATTATCGGAGCGCGGCAGAGAATGCAACTGTCCGTTCCTCGAAAAATTCCCTAAGAGCCTCGATCATCTCTGACCCTAATAAACACTAAAGCCTCCATCATCAAGTTTCGAATCAGGAGGCTCTGAATATTTTTTCTCCCCGGAATTCCGGAATGCCTTGACGAACGCGCCGGCTCCGTTGGGGGAAAAGTCTTTAGATTAGATGTAATACAATAATCATGCCCGCCATAAACGCATATTCTGAACTCGATTCAAGGTTTGAGTTATTAAAAATAAGATACTTTACATTTTGATTCCTGATCCGAGTAAAAAACGAACGGGCAACTCTCCAACATCACCATCAAGTGCGAGAACCAAGTGTGTCGTGCGGAGCCGCTTATCGAGAGACGGAGGATTATCGTCGACGCCGAGAAAAACTAGGGCTGGATGATTTCAACTTTGGAGTTGAGGAGAAATATTGATGGTATCCATTTTTCCGAGGGATCAAGCAACCATCTTGGCGAGCATTGGAGCTGGATTTTGCAGGTAGGATTAAAATTCAAAAACTACACAAAAAAACTTTGCGGGGCCGACGAGACTCGAACTCGCGACTTCCTGCGTGACAGGCAGGCGCTCTAACCAAACTGAGCTACGACCCCGTTAAAATTTTTCTATTTTCGCCAGTTTTCGTTTACTCGGCCCCTGTAGTCTGAGTACTCGAGCCTAATAAGCGAATTTTATGAAGGATAATATACTTAAATCGTCAGACGATTGCAAACAGAAAAACTTAATGGCGCTGGAATTCCTCTCAATAAAATTTGGCCTCTGTAAAAGCTCGAGCTTACCGTTTTTTCCTAAAAATTATCTCACCACCAGACACAGCCAAAATTCTCGACTCTCTTATCGAACGCCAACAACGATCACCATCATTTCTCCCTTCATTCCTCCCGTCCCGTCTATCTGCCGGGCAGCGGGAAGAAATAGATGGTGCGATTCCGGATCAAGGGCGAGCGTTTTTGCTCCGGGCGAAGTTTGAAGTTTGCCGACGTGGACGAATTTCCACGGCCCTTCTTCTCGAATAAGATCGAGGCTTCCGTCTTTGTTGGAAACATAAATCAATCCCGTCGTTGAATCGAACGCGGTTCCATCAACTCCCTGTCCGATGGGAATGCTCGCAAGAATTTTCCCATCATCCGCACTGCACGCAACGAATAGCTGGTTCCGCCCGCCGATAAAAAGAACGCGGTTCGTCCGGTCCATCGAAATTCCCGTCGGGGTTTGTGCCGGGGCGAGCGGCCATCGTGAATAAATGGTGAGCGCCGCGGCATCGAACCGCACGACTTCGTTTGTGCTTTCGATGTTTACGTAAATATTTCCCTTGCCGTCGTCCACTGCCGCTTCAGGACCGCCGCCAAGCGCGACCGTCCCGACAACCTTCATCGTTGCGGGGTCAATGGCTGTGCAATTGTCGCTTCCTCCGTTAAATGTGAAAATCCGTTTCGAAATCGGTTCGTAAAGAATACCGTCGGGCTTCGTTCCCTGAATATCGATAGTTCCGATAACAGCCAGTGTTGACAAATCGAAAACTGTCACTGTGTTATCCTTGCCGTTGCTTGTAAAGCCTCTGCCGAATTCCTTCGCGAGGGCTATACCATGAATACCCGGCGTATTTGCGATCGTCCCAACGCGAACCCTCATTCCGTACTGTACAACTTCGACACGAGTACTGTGAGAGATATACAACCGATGTGAAGCCGGATCGCACGTAATGTAGTCCATCCCCCCGGTACCGCCGACGGCAATCGTGTCAAGAACAACGGGAAGGGCCGGCTGAGCGAAAACGAATTTGACGTTGCAGCAGAATAAAATAATTACCAACGATATGTTGAATAGACGGTACATAGTTTTTCCTTATTGTATCAGTTTATAAGTGTCGATGACCCGAAGGTTCTGCCCCGGCCGCGCATCGACGGTTGTCAGCTCGGCGTTGTTCCCATAGATCGTGAGAAACGTGATGCATGGAAATGACTTCTCCGAAGGACTGAATGCTGTCTTCGCTGTAACCGGTGCAGCATCTTTGAAGCTCGCGCCGCCGGTTCCGTTGATGACGTGAACAATGCCATCGTTCTCATCCACCGTTCCGTCAGGCCGCAACGGCTTTGTCCTAAGATAAATATGGGCATGGCCGTTGAAGATCAATTTGCAATGGTGCTTGTACAGACTCTCAACCCATAGCATACAGGTTTCAGCATAGCTTTCTTTATACGACAAGTCGCCATACGTCGGATTGTGCCAAACGCCGATGATCCAATCACTCTTCGGAATCGTTGAAAGGAGACTGTCGAGCCAGTGCTGCATGATGTCTTTGTTTGTCGCGTAACCGTCGCAAAAAATAACATCAACGTTGGAAACATGGTATGAGTAGAAATGTGTCGTGCCGTCTGTCGAGTTCACCGGCAATACTCCTGCCGTGTATTTATCATAATTCCCTCTCCCCGAACTATCTTTGAATTCGTGGTTGCTCGTACACATATAAAATTTTCCGCGCACGTAAATGCTGTCGACACCGGGATAATGGAAGGCCTTCTGCCATGCAGCATCGGTTCCATCGTGAGTGAAGTCTCCGCAATGAATTTGGAAGTCCCAGTCAGTAATTTTATAGAGGAGGATATGTGCGATGTCTGAGCAGGCATTGTCCATATTCTCACGAGAATCGCCCCAGAGCGCAATCTTGACCTTCTGCTGTGCGAGCAGCACCGAATGAAATGCTGTGGAAACAAAAAGAAGAATAAGGAACAATGTGACAATTCTGAAATGTGTCTTCCGACTCATTGTGGCTCCATTATCATTGTGACAACAATCCGGCCAACCGAATGCCGGATAGCACCGCCGCCCGGCGGGAAACTATTTTCTAATTATTGACTCGTGGATAAGAACATTCTTCTCATCGATCATTTTAAACGTGAGCGAGTCGCGATATGCCGCAATCGACAAAAAGCCGAGAGACCCCTTCCCGAACACAACATCACTGCGCTCGTTCACTTCCCGATGCTCTGACCCGCCGCCGCAAACAAAATAGTCCATGCCACCACGAAACAAATGCTGCATCACATGGTCATGCCCGCAAATATACACACGAACATGATGACGTGCGAGTATTGGCAGCACGCCGGAAATTAATTCGGGCGTATCACCATGTTTCGGGGCCGCCGAGTAAATTGGATGATGTCCTACAACAATCACCCATCGGTCGTTTGAAGCGGCCAGGAGAGAATCGAGCCAGCGTGTCTGCCTGGCTGCATCCTGCCCCTTGACATGGTAATATTCATCCTGCTGCTGATATTCTTTGATGAACGGAGGCGTGTCTAAATGGATGATGAGCATATTCGTCGAATCGTCAATCTTTGCTTCCTGCGCATAATATCGGGAGTAGAATTTCCACCGCTTAGAGTATTTCGAGTACTCAAGCTCGGCATCGGCACTGCCGCGGTAGTCATGGTTCCCAAACGTAGGATACCATGGCACCTGGAGCGATGCATCGGAATAAATATCCTCGAATTCCGTTTTCCAACGCGCATCCGCGGCGCTGGAGATTCCTTCGCCATGATAATTGTCTCCAACGGTCACCACAAATTGGATACGGTCTTTTTGCGCCTCATTTGCCATGGCTGCTGAAACTGCTTTCTGATTTTGGGATGCAAAACCTCCCCAATCTCCGATGACCACAAAACGAACCGAGGATACATCAGCCTTCTTATCTTCACCAGGTATAGCCCCTATTCCAAGAACTGCAAGGGTAACGATGAAAGAGACAAAGAACTTAGAACTCACGACAGTGATCTTTCCATAACATTAATAAAAAGCACGATGCAACCCCATGAGGAGTTGCACCGCGTAATATGTTGACTCGTTGCGCAATGAGTTATTTCATCAAAAGCATCTTCTTGACGAAATCCTGCCCTGCTGCGCTCAAGCGGTAGAAATATACGCCGCTCGAAAAGTTCTGCGCATTGAATTGAGCTTGATGCACTCCCGCGGTTTGATACCCGTCGGCGAGAGTTGCTACTTCCCGTCCCAGTATGTCATAGACTTTCAGAGTTACACGGCTGTTGGCCGGCAACTGGTAGTTGATGACCGTCGACGGGTTGAACGGATTCGGATAATTCTGATTGAGGCCAAATGTTGCCGGAATTGATTTTTCCTGCGCCTTCACTTTTGTTGTAACATAGACGCCGAGGGCACCGATATTGGGATCGCCGGGGAGGTTACCGGCGAAGTAAGGATTAGCCCAGGTGTTGGGAGGCGTAAACCCATGACCGACCGCC
>Ga0265338_10000444_pt1 | contig 73701 bp, 62 predicted proteins | sample 42126metaG_FD_193579 | JGI IMG/M metagenome (GOLD analysis project Ga0265338, IMG submission 193579) | Rhizosphere microbial communities from Carex aquatilis grown in University of Washington, Seatle, WA, United States - 4-21-26 metaG | ecosystem: Host-associated > Plants > Roots > Rhizosphere...
GCTCTCTTCACCGAGTTCGCATGCGTAGCGCCGACCGACAGCGCCGCGCCGTTGCCGCCGCTCTCCGTATAGCTGCCCTGGTCCTGGTAGCTGTAGGTAGGCTCGCCAGCGGCGTGAGCGTGAGCCCGCCCAGCGCCAGCGGATAGCCCGCCTCGGCGCGCGCCACATACAGTTGGCCGCTGAAGTGGCCGCCCGCCGTGCCCGAGAGGCCCTGGAAATTGACCGCACGGCTCGTGTCGTACTGCTGCTGCACCACGCCGCCCGAGAGATTCACATACCACGGACTGCCGGTATAGCTCGCATACCCGTGTTAACGCCGCTGAGGATGCCACTGTTGGTCAGCGTGCCGATCGTGCCGGCGTTGTTGTTGATGGCCAATGTTCCGCTGATTGCGCCACTGTTGCTCAGCCTGCCGATCGTGCCGGTGTTGTCGATGCCCGTGATGCCGCTGATGGTGCCGACGACGGTGCTTGCGCCGATCGTGCCGATGGTGTTGTTCAGCGCGGCGATGGACCCTGTGTTCTGAATCCCATATATCGTGCCGCTGATGGTGCCGCTGTTGGTCAGCGTGCCGACGATGTTACTGACAAAGACGCCGGTAACGCCACCGGAAATGGCCGAAGTGACATTCAGGTCACCGCTAGTCCACCGGTAGGGGTATGGGGGAAGGGGGTCGGTGAACGTCTGTGCCATTGTCCCCTGCGCCATGACAGCCAGTGCAGCGGTCAGGGCGACTGTCAGGGCGTTCTGTTTGAGACGATGATCGACTACCCTCTTCATGCCGCGATTCCCCGTTCTTTTATTGTTGGCCGCGTTCTTTTTCGTGGCTCATGCACGCTGGACAGTCGCGATTTTATACTATGAGACTGGAAGTCTGGCTCAAGGCATCGATACTCTGCTAACGCCCCTGCGCGCCTACACATACCCCGCGAATTGCTTATCCGACATGGCCACAGGCGCCATCGTTCTATATTCGCCGGGCTTTGCTTGCTGATTGCCTGCAGCCGACGTTGCCACGCATAGTCGGCCTTCGCGCCTGGGGGCAAAGTAAGTGCCGGCCAGTCGGTATCCGGTTGATGTAGATCAAGCCAGGCCACCAGGGGCCTCGGTTATAAGTATTGCGTAGCACAAGGCTGTCCCGCCTGGCTTGCCGGTGCATCAAGCGACGACTGCAATCACGCTCGCGTCTCCAGCACCCGCGCACCAGCGAATGCCTCGGTGCAGCTCCCGCCAGTCTGGACCATTGCATTCATCGAACCTCTTGACCGAATCCAGCGGACGACCTCCATGCCCATACCGTCGCATCCTGAAGCGCAGACTGCAAAACGTAGCGGGTTTGCCATCGGCATGCGGTTCGCATCGGCAATCGCGCTGGCGCTTGCGACGGCCGGCTGCTTGTCGCTCGCGCCGCCCTACCAGCGTCCCCCGTTGCCGGTTCCGGATACGTGGCCCGTGGATGCTCCCGCCGGCGACACGACATCGGCGCATCAAATCGACTGGCGCAGCTACTTTCCGGACGCGCGCCTGCAGGTCTTGATCGAGCAGGCGCTAGAGCACAACCGTGACCTGCGCATCGCTGTCCAGCGCGTGGAAGAGGCGCGTGCAACGTACGGTATCCAGCGCGCCGATGCGTTTCCAACGATTGCCGCCGGTGGCGCGTACGCACATTTCCGCGCACCGGGCGCGCTGTTGCCCACCGGGACGATCGAGGGCAACGTGTATCAAGCGGGACTCACCGAAAGCAATTGGGAACTCGACTTCTGGGGCCGCGTGCGCAGCCTCAAGGATGCGGCGCTCGAGCAATTTCTGGCCAGCGACGCGTCACGCCGTGCCGTCACGATCAGCCTGATCACCAACGTCGCCGACAATTACCTGGTGCTGTGCGAATTCGATGAGCGCATCGCACTCGCGCAGGCGACGATCGTGAGCCGCACCGAGTCGCTGCGGATCTTTCGCCGCCGCTACGAGGTAGGCTCGATCTCGCGCCTGGATCTGCGGCAGTCGGAGATTTTGCTGCAGCAGGCTCAAACGCTGATTGCCCAGCTCGAACAGTCGCGCGCCGCCGAAGCGCATGCACTCGACCTGTTGGTCGGCGCGCCATCGGCCGTACTGCCGGAGCCGCTCGACGACACCAGCGTACGGCCGGAGCTGCGTGCGGGACTGCCGTCGACGTTGCTGGAGCGCCGCCCCGATATCGTCGCCGCGGAATATCAATTGCGCGCCGCCAACGCAAACATCGGTGCCGCGCGCGCGGCCTTCTTCCCGCGCGTCACGCTCACGGGAACCGTCGGCACGATCAGCACTGATGTTCAGGGCCTGTTCGCTTCCGGAAGCGGTGCATGGATCTTCACGCCCAATGTCTCGCTGCCCGTCTTCGATGCGGGGCGCAACCGCAGCAATCTGCAACTCGCCAGGGCTCGCGAAAGCGAAGCCGTCGCTCAATACGAGAAAACCATCCAGCAAGCCTTTCGCGACGTAGCCGATGCGCTATCGGCGCGACAGTGGCTCGCTGACCAAGTTCGCACGGAACACGACACGCTCGCGGCGCAGTCCGATCGTGCGCGCCTCGTCAGAATGCGCTACGACAGCGGTGCGACGACCTTTATGGAGGTACTCGACGCGCAGCGCGACCTGCTCAATGCGCAGCAGCAACTGGTACAGACCCGGCGCGCGCTGCTCACGAGCCGCGTCGCGCTCTATGCCGCGCTCGGCGGCGGCGTGCCGGACGCCATGCAAACACCTCCGCCCCTCTCCGGCGGCCCCACACCGAAACAAGACCCGTTGCCATGAACCCTCCGAACAGGAAACTGACGCTTGCCGTCGCCGTGCTGGCCGTCGCCGCAGCGGCCGGTTACTACGCCTGGACCGCGCTGCACGACTCGGGGCCCGGGGCGGGCTTCGTGAGTGGAAATGGTCGCATCGAGGCGACTGAAATCGACGTGGCGACGAAGCTGCCTGGCCGGGTCGACAGCATTTCGGTCGACGAAGGCGATTTCGTCAAGGCCGGCGAGCCGCTTGCGAAGATGCAGGTGACCGTGCTCGACGCGCAGCTCGACGAAGCCCGTGCGCAACAGCAGCAGGCGGTCAACACCGCGGCCAGCATCCAGGCGCAGGTGGTGCAGCGCCAGAGCGACAAGGTGGCCGCCGAGGCCGTCGTGACCCAGCGCGAAAGCGAACTGGACGCCGCGCAGCGCAGGCTCGCGCGTTCGGAGACGCTGTCTCGCGAGGGTGCGTCTTCCATGCAGGAGCTCGACGACGATCGCGCCCGCGCGCGCAGCGCACACGCCACGGTCAGCGCAGCCAAAGCCCAGGTCACCGCCGCGCAGGCTGCGATCGACGCGACACGCGCGCAACTGGTGGCTGCGCATTCCACCGGCGATGCAGCGCAAGCCATGGTCGCGCGAGTGGAAGCCGATATCAGCGACAGCCAGCTCACCGCGCCACGCGACGGCCGCGTGCAGTACCGCGTGGCCGAACCCGGCGAGGTGCTCGCCGCGGGCGGCAAGGTCCTGAACATGGTCGACCTGTCCGATGTCTACATGACGTTCTTCCTGCCCGAGACCGTGGTCGGCAAAGTACCGCTGGGAGCGGAAGTGCGCGTGGTATTGGACGCCGCGCCGGACTATGTGATTCCGGCGAATGTCTCCTTCGTCGCCAGCACCGCGCAGTTCACGCCGAAGACCGTGGAAACTGCCAGCGAGCGCCAGAAACTGATGTTCCGCGTCAAGGCAAGGATCAATCGCGAACTGCTGGTGCAGCATCTGAAGCTCGTCAAGACGGGCCTGCCGGGTGTCGCGTGGATCAGGATCGATCCGCACGCCGCGTGGCCCGCCGCACTCGCGATCAAGGTGCCCCAGTGAGCAGCCCCGCGGTGGCCGGCCCCGCTCCGGTCATCCACCTGCACAACATCGTGCTGCGTTACGCGAAGACCGTTGCGATCGACAACCTCACGCTGGATATCGCGGCCGGCTGCATGACCGGGTTGATCGGTCCGGACGGCGTCGGCAAGTCCAGTCTGCTTGCGCTCGTGGCCGGCGCCCGTGCCATGCAGCAAGGCAGCATCGAGGTACTGGGCGGCGACATGAGATCGAGCCGGCACCGCACCCTCGTCTGTCCGCGGATCGCCTACATGCCGCAGGGCCTGGGCAGGAACCTGTACCCCACGCTGACCGTCGAAGAGAATCTGCAGTTCTTTGCGCGACTATTCGGTCACGACGCCGCGGAGCGCCGTCGGCGCATCGACTCGCTGACCCGCAGCACCGGTCTGTATGCGTTTCTGACACGCCCGGCCGGCAAACTGTCCGGCGGCATGAAGCAGAAGCTCGCGCTGTGCTGCGCATTGATCCACGACCCCGACCTGCTGATTCTCGACGAACCCACCACCGGCGTCGATCCGCTCGCGCGCGCGCAGTTCTGGAGCCTGATTGCGCGCATCCGCGCCGCCCGCCCCGGCATGAGTGTGGTCGTCGCGACGGCTTACATGGACGAGGCGCAGCGCTTCGATTCGCTGGTGGCGATGGATGCGGGCCGCATACTGGCGTGCGGCGAACCGCAGGCACTGCTCGCGCGCACCGGCAGCGCCACGCTCGAAGCGGCGTTCATCGCATTGCTGCCCGAGGACCGGCGCCGCGGTCATCAGACGGTCATCGTCGAGCCGCTGCAAGCCGGCACGGATGCCGAAATCGCGATCGAGGCACGCGATCTCACGATGCGCTTTGGCGACTTCGTCGCGGTCGACCATGTGAGCTTCCGCATTCGACGCGGCGAGATCTTCGGCTTTCTCGGCTCCAACGGCTGCGGCAAGTCGACCACGATGAAGATGCTGACCGGGCTGCTGCCCGCCAGCGAAGGTTCGGCCACGCTGTTCGGTCGCGCGGTCGATCCCGACGACATCAACACGCGCAGCCGCGTCGGCTACATGTCGCAAGCGTTCTCGCTCTACAGCGAGCTGACGGTCCAGCAGAATCTGGTGTTGCATGCGCGGCTGTTCCATGTGCCGAAAGAGACGATCGCTGCCCGGGTCGACGAGATGGTGAGTCGCTTCGGCCTGGGCGAAGTGCGCGACGCACTACCCGACAGCCTGCCGCTCGGCATGCGCCAGCGCCTCTCGCTGGCGGTCGCGATGGTGCACAAGCCGGAGTTGCTGATTCTCGACGAACCCACTTCAGGCGTCGATCCGGTCGCCCGCGACAACTTCTGGCACTTGCTGATCCGGCTTTCCCGCGATGACCGGGTCACGATCTTCATCTCCACGCACTTCATGAACGAGGCGCAGCGCTGCGATCGCATCTCGTTGATGCACGCCGGCCGTGTGCTCGCGAGCGCATCGCCAGAGGAGTTGGTGCGCATGCGCGGCGCCGCGACGCTTGAGCAGGCCTTCATCGACTACCTGATCGAAGCGGGTGGCGAGACGGCGGACGAAGCACCCGGCGCCGACGCGATGATCGCCGCACCGGACGCCGCACCGGACGCCGCAACCAGGGCCGCTGCCACGGCCGCGGGCAAAGCCTCGAACTCACCCCGCCCACCCCGCCCGCGCGGCTTCAGCCTGAACCGCGCATTGACCTACATGTGGCGCGAGGCCCTCGAATTGCGCCGCGACCCGGTGCGGGCCACGCTTGCGCTGCTCGGCTCGCTTGTGTTGATGTGCGTGATGGGCTATGGCGTGAGTCTCGATGTCGAGAATCTCACCTACGCAGTGCTCGACCGCGACCAGAGCGAACTGAGCAGCGATTACGCGCTCAATATGTCGGGCTCGCGATACTTCGTGCAAAAGGCGCCGCTTAGCGACTATGACGATCTGGATCGACGCATGCGCAGCGGCGAGTTGTCGCTCGCGATCGAGATTCCCCCGCACTTCGCTCGCGACCTGCAGCGCGGCGCACCCGTGCAGATCGGCGTGTGGATCGACGGCGCGATGCCGCAGCGTGCGGAAACCGTCCGCGGCTATGTGCTCGGGCTTCACCAAACCTGGCTGATCGAGCAGGCCACGCATCGCCTGGGCATGACGCCGGCTGCACAGGTCGACATTCAGACGCGCTTTCGCTACAACCCCGATGTGAAGAGCCTGCCCGCGATGGTGCCCGCCATCATCCCACTGCTGCTCCTGATGCTGCCGGCAATGCTGACCGCACTGGCGGTGGTGCGCGAGCGCGAACTCGGCTCGATCATCAACCTGTATGTCACCCCGGTTACGCGCAGCGAGTTTCTGTTCGGCAAGCAAGTACCCTATGTGTTGCTGGCGCTGGTCAATTTCCTGCTCATGACGCTGCTGGCGCGGATCGCTTTCGGCGTGCCGGTGAAGGGCAACTTCCCTACGCTGCTTGCCGCGGTGCTGATCTACAGCATCTTCGCGACCGGCATCGGCCTGCTGGCATCCACCTTCACTCGCAGCCAGATCGCAGCGATCTTCCTCACGATGATCGGCACGCTGATTCCAGCCATCCAGTTTGCCGGCCTGATCAATCCGTTGTCGTCGATGGAAGGTATCGGGCGCTTCATCGGCTCGATCTATCCGGCTACCTACATGTTCACGATCAGCCGCGGGGTGATCAACAAGGCGTTAGGCTTCGGCGATCTTCAAGCGCAGTTCTGGCCACTGTTGACCGCGATACCGGTGGTCCTCGGGCTGACCATCGCGTTGCTCAAGAAACAGGAAACCTGAACATGCGTCGCCTCTCGAACATCTACCGGCTTGGCGTCAAGGAACTGTGGAGCCTGTGGCGCGACCCAACCATGCTGGTGCTGATCGCCTATACGTTCACCGTGGCGATCTATTCGGCCGCCACCGCCCAGCCCGACACGCTGCATATGGCGCCGATCGCGATCATCGACGAAGATGCGTCGCCGTTGTCCGCGCGGATCGCCTCGGCATTCTTCCCACCCCAGTTCAGCGTGCCGCAGATGATCACCGCGTCGCAGGTCGACCACGGGCTCGACACGGGCGAATACACCTTCGCACTCGACATCCCGCCGAATTTCCAGCGCAACGTGCTGGCCGGACGGCCGGCGTCGATTCAGTTGAACGTCGATGCCACTCGCATGAGCCAGGCATTCACGGGCAGCAGCTACGTGCAGCAGATCGTGACCGACGAGATCGATGGATTCGCCGCGCGCTATCGGGACAATGCCCCCCCGCCGGTCGATCTCGCCATACATATGCGTTTCAACCCGAATCTCGACCAGACCTGGTTCGGCGCGCTGATGGAGATCATCAACAACGTCACGATGCTGTCGATCATCCTGACCGGCGCAGCGCTGATTCGCGAGCGCGAACACGGCACGATCGAACACCTGCTGGTGATGCCCGTCACCCCCGCCGAGATCATGCTGGCGAAAGTCTGGTCGATGGGACTGGTAGTGATGGTGGTGGCCGCGTTTTCGTTGACCTTTGTGGTGCGCGGCGCACTGCATGTGCCGATCGAAGGCTCCGTGGCGCTGTTCATGGTCGGCACCGCGCTGCATCTGTTCGCCACCACGTCGATGGGCATCTTCATGGCGACGGTCGCACGCAGCATGCCCCAGTTCGGCATGCTGCTGGTCCTCGTGCTGTTGCCGTTGCAGATGCTCTCGGGCAGTATCACGCCGCGCGAAAGCATGCCCAAGATCGTCCAGGATGTCATGCTCGCCGCACCGACGACTCACTTCGTCGAATTGGGGCAGGCCATACTGTATCGCGGCGCCGGCATCGACGTCGCGTGGCGGCCCTTCCTGATCCTGCTTGTGATCGGCTCGGTGCTGTTCGCGATGGCGTTGTCGCGTTTTCGCAAGACGATTAGTCAGATGGCGTGAGGTCCGCGCCATGAGCCGCGCAAACCTGCCGCATCGCGCGCAGCACTATCGGTTGCATCTGCTCACTCCACGACTCTGGGTGTGCATCGAGGTACTGGTCGACGATGGCGCCGACCTGTCGCGCGTCCGCGTGCAGGGTTCCGATACAGCGCCGCAGTTTCTCGATTTTGGTATCTGGCGCGCCGAAGACAGGGGCGTAGGAGAAGCCATCGAGCACGCCGATGACGTACGCGGTACGCATCGGTGGGCTTCCCCCTCGAAACGATTTGCCGGTGAGAAACCCGTTGTTGATATCTGACGCCGGGCTCGCGTGTGCGATGGAGCAAAGCGTGATGAGTGCCAGGGCCGCGGCCGTTGTTTTGTTCATCTGATGTCGATTCGAAGGGATAGGGTGCGCTATTGTGTGCCGTCATTGTGACGATTGCTGCACCGGCCTGCTAAATCAGCGTGTGAGGGCCAACCTTGATTTCGTTCAACACCAGTGACTAGGCGCTCGACCGGCTTATGGAGTGCTGGTCCGAGCGTAATTTCGGCAGCACGCTTGGCTCATGAACGATGCCGCTCATGAACGGTGCCAAACGCGTAGCGCATTAAAGAATGCCCAAGGCCTTGCCAACGCGTGCGAAGGCGGCGATGGTCAGATCGAGATCTTCCTTCGTATGCGTGGCCATGACGCTCAATCGCAGCCGCTGACCGTCGCGCGGTACCGCGGGGTACTCGATCGAATTGAGGAAGATATTTTCGTCATCGAACAGCTTGCACACTTCGCGGATATTCACCTCGGACGGAATCATCACCGGGATAATGGCCGCTTCGCGATGCGTCCGGAAGCCAAGCTTCTTAAGCGCGGTCTCTAGATAATCCGCGTTTTGGTGCAAGCGGACGATCAGCTCCGGCTCTTTCTCAAGCGTTTCGAGGCCGCCCAAGACGCCGGCGACGGTAGTGATAGGCAAGTGGGCAGAGAAAATATAGGAGCGAGAGCAAAAGCGCAGGTAATCGATGACTTCGCGCGTGGCGCTGATGAATCCGCCCGTCATGCCGAATGCTTTGCTGAAAGAGCCCAGCCAAAGATCCACACCGCCGTGCATGCCGAAATGTTCGCCCGTACCGCTTCCCGTCTTGCCCATGACGCCCGTTCCATGCGCGTCGTCGACCATCAGCGTTGCGCCGTATTGGGCGCACAGCTCGCTGATTCTGGGCAGCGGAGCCAGATCGCCGTCCATCGAATACACGCCTTCGGTCGCGACAAAAATTTGCCGATACTGGCGACTGGTGTCTTTCCTGGAACGGATCAACAGTTTTTCGAGGTGCGCCATGTCGTTATGCGCGAAACGGATTGCCTTGAAGTCTGCGCTTGCGGCCGTCAGCGCGATGCCGTCGTACAGGCTCGCGTGGTTGTACTCGTCATAAAGCAGGACGTCGTCGTCGCGCAGCAGCGTGGTGACCCAGCCAAGATTGGCCTGGTAACCAGAGCCAAACAACATCGTGTCCTCAGTGCCTTTCATCTGCGACAGACGCTTTTCCAACGCGATGTGGAGTTGGCTCATGCCGCCCAGCAAGGGCGGCCCCCCCATGCCGGCACCGAAGTCGTCCAAGGCCTGCTTGATGCGGTCCGTCACGTGCGGGTGCGTGGTCAACCCAAGGTAGTTATTCGACCCCAGCATGATCATCTCGCGTGTGCCACCGTCCAGGCTCCTGACCTGCGTCCGGTGAGACACGGCGGAGACGATTTCACGACCGTAGTGCACCTGGCCGTTCGCAAGAGCGGCCCGATAGTAATCGGAGAACGGCTTGACGCGCCCTGACAGCGTGGTCGCATCGGTCTTGAAAAGACCGGCGATGGAAAAGTTTTCGCCATGCGTCGACGAAGTAATTTCGTCTGATTCGTATTCTGTTTCCATTGACGAGAGAGGATCGACCTCGCCATTAGGATGAGTGATTGACATCAGGAATTCCTTTGCCCAAAACTGTGTTGTTGGTTCGATTCATTAACCGGCATGGCAGTCACAGTCGCTGCGCCGTCAGGCTCGTTTTTTTCCGCACTTGTGAAGGCGAGCAATCAAAGGATCAAATTGAAAACGGTTGACTATTGGGGTGATTATGCCGGCGAAATAGGCCAGCGCACCGAGCTCAAAACCTTGCGTGATCGTAAACTTCTTTCTTGCTACACCGTTCAAAATGGCGTCGGCCACTTCATCTGCTGTCACGGCTTTGGCCTTGGCTGCGATGCGACTCGTGATTTCAGGTCGGATCCTGATCTCCTCACGCAGCATCGGGGTATCGGTATCGGGCGGATAGACCACCGACACGTCGATACCTTCAGGGCGAAACTCCGCTCGCAGAACTTCGGCCAAGCCGCGCAGCGCAAATTTGGTCGGCGTATAGGCTGAAAGCCCGTAGACCCCCAGCAGTCCGGCGCCGGAGGACACCAGAACGATATGCCCTCGACCTGCTCGCTGCATCGATGGCAACGCCGCGCGTACAAGATAGACGCTGCCCAGATAATTGATGTCCATCGTCTGCTTGAAAGCAGAAATGGCCAATTCTTCGAAAATGTGAGGGATGACAATGCCTGCGCTGGCGACAACCAATGCAGGTGCGCCAAACGCATCCACGGCCTGATCGACTGCATTTTGTACGGCCTGCGCATCTACGACGTCTACGCTGACGGTTAGAATCCGTTGATCAGTGCCGCGGCGTGTCAATTCGATTTCGAGGCGCGCCGCGTCCAAACGCACCGCATCACGCGCGAGAATCGTGACATTATATCCCGTCGCGGCTAATTTCTTTGCGAGCGCCAGTCCAATACCGCTGGAACCGCCGCTAATGATGGCATGCTGCGTCATTCTGACTCCGTCCAGTTTGTTCCGGGTTTGGCGGATATCGCCCGCACAAGCCCTTCTTTCGACATTCCTTACGCCGCAGAATTCGCTAGAAAAGGGCCCATCAAAGCCCTGGCCTACCGTTTATTACGTGTAAGCCCATCGATTTCGCTTATCTTTCTGGGAATGCATTGCGCCGACTTTTGCGGCGTTGACTCATTTTCCGGTCGGCGGGCTATGCTTGATCGTCGCAGTATCGGGGCAAGTGCAGCGACTATCCTGCGTGTGAAGTCAGGATCATGCCAGAGTGAGCAGATTCGTGTCAGACGTCAATTTATTTGGCAGCGGCTCTCGAAACGCCGCGGTGTCTCGGCTCTCGGCCGCTGGCGGGGCCAGTGATGGGATGATCGTTTTTTGACGCGAACAGCGCGAGGGTGTTTGCGAGGCCGTCGAACTTGCTCTCCGCGCCTCGGGTTCGGGTTTTCGGTTTCGGTTTCGGTGAGGGATTCGAATTACCGCTTCAACTCGAAGATGCTGTCGATCTCGACCGGGATGCCCATCGGCAACGAATGCACGCCAAGTGCGCTTCGAGCCGGAAGCCTGTCTTGCCCAAACAACGTCAGCAAGAGGTCGCTGGCACCATTAGCCACTTGCGGATGCTGCGTGAACGATTGTTCAGCACGCACATAGACCGTCAGTCGGCTGCATCTCTCGACGTTGTCGAGCCCGCATGCCTGATCGACGCAGGCCAAGATCATCAGCATCGTCAGGCGTGCCGCGTCCTGGGCTTTTTCCACAGACATATCGGCGCCGACCATTCCGACGATCGGCTTGCCATCCTCGAAGGGGCCGAGACCGGACACATAGAGTTGACTCCCTGAAACAGAGACCGTTCGGTAGGAGCCGAGCGGGTTGATGGGCGGCGGCAATTTGAGGCCCGCTTGCGTAAGGCGTTCGAATACGTTCATGTCTGGCTCAGAGTGATGTGATGGAACAATAGAGTTGATGCATGGCGATGCCATTCGAGGTCCGGCTCCCGTAGCGAGGCGGAAAAAGTCGAGATCTCCCGGATCTACTCCGCATGCGCGGGCGTGGGCGCCGCCACGGGTACGATCGCCGCGATGCGCCAGCCCTTGGAGGTGCGGACCGCAACTTCATAGACGAGGAACGGAACGGTCTTTGCCGTGGCTTCCGAAGCGCCAAGCGTGATCTGCGTAGGCGCGTACAACTGGGCGACGTCCGCGGTCAGCGGGACTATCTTGATGCTTGCGGGGTTGGGCTCGAACTTCCACACGCCCTTGAACGTTTCCTTGAAGTGTCCGATTAGCGCAGGCTTCCCCCAGAACTCGTAGGCGTGCGCCACGAAGATGACCGGGTCGGGCTGGCCGGGCGGCGCGTCAGCCAGTACGTTGCCGAACGCCACGATGTCATGTGCGGTCGCGGCGGCCGCCTGCCGCAGAAAGACGTCGCGGACCTCCTGCCTGTCCCGGTCGGTGAAATGATGTGCCGGTGCGGCGTGTGCGGCCGCATTGGCGCCTACGAGAGCCACCGCGGCGATCAACGAAACCACCGTTTTCTGTATGCGCATTGTCTTCTCCCACTTATTCGGCCAACACGGGAATAACGGTGCGGCTTCGACGACGGGGGTTGCCCCCCGATCTGCACCGTCATCCAGAAGCTTACCTTCCGCACAGCGGAATCTTTGCCCGCTCAGGCGAGCTCGAATCGGTCGAGGTTCATCACCTTGCCCCAGGCTGAGACGAAGTCGCGGATGAATTTCGCTTGCCCGTCCTCGCTTGCGTAAACTTCACCCAGGGCCCGCAGTTGGGCATGCGAACCGAAGACCAGATCGACGCGGCTACCGGTCCACTTCAGCTTGCCCGTGGTGCGGTCCCGCCCCTCGAACACGTCCCGTGCCGACGAGAGCGGCTTCCATTCCGTACTCATGTCGAGCAGGTTGCGGAAGAAGTCGTTGCTCAGCGTTTCCGGCCGGTCAGTGAAGACGCCCTGCGGATCCCGCTCGGCATTCACGTTGAGGACGCGCAAGCCACCGATGAGCACGGTCATTTCTGGAGCGGTCAGGGTCAGCAGCTGCGCCTTGTCGATCAACCAGGCCTCGGCGGGAACCCCGTATTTACCTTGGACTTCACCTTCAAGGTAATTTCGGAAGCCGTCGGCAACCGGTTCGAGCGCCGCAACGGATAGCACATCGGTCTGTTCCTGCGTTGCATCCATGCGGCCGGGCGCGAACGGCACGGTGACTTGATGACCGGCGCTTTTCGCCGCCTGCTCGATGCCGGCGCTGCCGGCCAGCACGATCAAGTCCGCCAGCGAGACCTTCTTGCCACCGGACTGCGCGCTGTTGAAGTCGCCCTGGATGCTTTCGAGTACTTTCAGTACCTGCGCCAACTGTTCGGGCTGATTCACCGCCCAGTCTTTCTGCGGAGCCAGGCGTATGCGAGCGCCGTTGGCGCCGCCACGCTTGTCCGAGCCGCGGAAGGTGGATGCCGATGCCCAGGCAGCCGACACCCAGTGCGAGACGGGCAGCCCTGACGCCAGAATCCGCCGCTTGAGCACGGCGATGTCCTGCTCGTCGACCAGCGCGTGGTCGACCGCCGGAATCGGGTCCTGCCAGAGCAGCGCTTCGCCCGGCACTTCCGGTCCAAGGTAGCGCGCGCGCGGTCCCATGTCGCGGTGGGTCAGCTTGAACCATGCACGGGCGAAAGCATCGGCGAACTGTTCCGGATGCGCCAAGAAGCGCCGCGAGATTTTCTCGTAGGCAGGGTCGAGGCGCAGCGAAAGATCGGTGGTGAGCATCGTCGGCCGCAACTTCTGCGAGGGATCGTGAGCGTGCGGGATGGTGGCGTCGGCATCCTTGGCGACCCACTGATGGGCACCGGCCGGACTCTTGGTCAGCTCCCATTCGTGATTGAACAGGTTCTCGAAGAAGCCGTTGCCCCACTTCGTCGGCGTGCTGGTCCATGTGACCTCCAAGCCGCTGCTGATCGTGTCGCCGCCCTTGCCGGTGCCAAAGCTGCTCTTCCAGCCCAGGCCCAGGTTTTCAAGATCCGTAGCTTCGGGCTCGGGACCTACGTTGTCGGCGGGACCGGCGCCGTGTGTCTTGCCAAAGGTGTGGCCACCGGCGATCAGCGCGACGGTCTCCTCGTCGTTCATAGCCATGCGCGCGAAGGTTGCACGGATATCGTGCGCCGCGGCGACCGGGTCCGGATTGCCATCGGGACCTTCCGGATTGACATAAATCAGGCCCATCTGCACGGCGCCTAGCGGATTTTCCAGGTTGCGTCCGTGGTCGACGCGGCTGGCTTCCTTACCATGCAGTTCTGCATCGGCGACAATCACACCTTCGCCGTCGCTGCCGGCCGCCCCCTTGCCATAGCGGACGTCGCCGCCCAGCCACGTTTTCTCGCGGCCCCAATAGACGTCCTGGTCCGGTTCCCACGTGTCCTCGCGACCGCCGGCGAAGCCGAAGGTCTTGAAACCCATGGTCTCGAGCGCGACGTTACCCGTGAGGATCAACAGATCGGCCCAGGAAATCTTTTGGCCGTACTTCTGCTTGATCGGCCAAAGCAGGCGGCGAGCTTTGTCGAGGTTGACGTTGTCCGGCCAACTGTTGAGCGGCGCGAAGCGCTGCTGGCCGCGCCCGGCACCACCGCGGCCGTCACCGATGCGGTAGGTTCCTGCACTGTGCCAGGCCATGCGCACGAATAGCGGACCATAGTGACCGAAGTCGGCCGGCCACCAATCCTGCGTATCGGTCATCAGCGCCGCGAGGTCCTTCTTCACGGCCGCCAGGTCGAGGCTCTTGAAAGCTTCGGCGTAGTTGAAGCCGTCGTCCATCGGGTTGGACTTGTCGGAGTGCTGGCTGAGCAGGTCCAGCCGCAACTGCTTGGGCCACCAGTCACGGTTTGTCGTACCGCTGCCAGCGGTGTGGTTGAACGGGCATTTTGCTTCGTTTGACATGCGCTCTCTCTTTGGAAGGATGTACCCACTGGGCTGTTACCAACACGAACGATGCAGCCATATGCGACATACGCGACACATATTCTGCGCGCGAAAAAAGTCATCACCGAGTTTCCGAACTTCGCGCGCGAAATATTTCGGTCTGCGCGATCCGATGCGTGTCACTCGGCGGATACCCAAACTGCGCCTTAAATGCACGACTAAATGCAGCTTCTGATCCGTAGCCCGCACTATGGGCCACGTGGGTCACCTTAAGGGTACCCGCGCGCAGCAAGTCAGCCGCCATGGTTAATCGCCACCGCGTCAAATAGCGCAGCGGCGGCATTCCGACCACCGCCGTGAAGCGATCGGAGAAGATCGATCGCGACATCGTCGCGGTTTCCGCAAGCGACTCGACGGTCCACGCGCGGGCGGGTTCCAGGTGCATCGCGTTCAACGCTCGTCCGATGCGTTCGTCGCTCAGTCCGGAAAGCCACCGCAGCCGGTTGCTCTGGCTGTTGACCCATGTGCGCAACGTACGGATCACGAGCATATCGATCAGACGCGAGATCATTAGCGACGAGCCTGGACCGACGTTGTTGGACTCTTCTGCCAACAAGTGCGTCAGGGTCGCCAACCACGGCGGCACGCCGCCGTTGTCACATTTCAGATGGATGAGTCCGGGAAGCCCCGACAACAACGATCGCAAGAGGCCGCCATCGAAATAGAATACCCCCGCGAGAAAGTACCCTACGATGTTGCGCTTTGTGGCCTTTCCCATCGTTTTTGCTTCCGGACTCCGACTGCAATACACGTGCGTATCGGAGCGTCCGTGCGCGTCAACGCCAGCCCGGTCACGCAGCGTATATCCGTCAGCATGGAGCAGAAGGACGAAGTCGCCCGGTTGCAGCAATACGGGTTCACAATCGCGTTGCGAGACCAACGCTTCGCCATCGTACAGATGCACAAAACCGGCCGCTCCGGGCGGGAAGCTCACCTCGGTAAAGGCTCCCAGCTCGCCGCGGAACGCGATATCTCCACGAAGACGAATCAGTTTAAGCACTTGCGACAACGCGTCACCCTCCTGGGGCAGCGCACGTTGTTCCTCTAGCATTTCAAATGACGCTCAGTCGATCAGTAAATTAGTTTGAAATCCTCTGTAATTTCTCAGAGGATATTCCGCCGAGGCGTATTCGGTGTCTCGCCCCACCCGCTCGGTCGTGGCTTCGGCGCACAGCGATACCTCAGCGCCTGGGCCCGACCGAGCGATCGGTCGATCGATCGCAAGGCTAGAGATTCCCTGCTTTGTTGACGGCGTCGATGATGACGTCCGCGACGGCCTTGGGGTGCGTTACCAGCGTGAGGTGACTGCCTCCCGGGATCACCGTGAGTTTTGCCTTGATGGCATGTGCCTCGCCTTGCTGCAGTTGGGGCGGGATGATTTGGTCCTTATCGCCATATACCCACCACGACGGCTTGGACTTCCAAGCCGCTACTGTCACCTTGTCATCCAGGCAATGTGCGAACAAGGGGCCCTGCGCAGCCGCAAGCACGGTAGCGATGTTCTTCGGAAGATCCGGTGCGAAGCTCTTCACGAACGTATCGGTCGAGATGCTGAGGTAACCGGCGGAATTGACAATAATGCCGCTTTGCCAGGCGGCCTTCGGAAACGGGCTGATCATGTCGTTGATCGACTGGCCGTCATTCGGAGCGAATGCCGAAACGTAAACCAGCGCAGCCACCTTGGGCGAATTGCCGGCCTGCGATATGACCGCACCGCCGTAGGAGTGGCCAACCAGAATAACCGGCCCGTCTTGCGCATCGATCGCCTGGGAAACGACGGCCGCATCGTTGGCCAGAGAGGTTCGCGGCAATTGAACGGCGACGACCTTAAGGCCGCGTTTCTGTAGTATCGAAATGATGGGAGACCAACTTGAACCGTCGGCCCAGGCGCCATGCACCAGCACAACGGTGGCGTTGGTGGCGGCACTGGCGCCTTCAGTGAAGACGCCTGACGCGAGCATCAGTGTGGCAGCGAAGAATGTCGTCGCGAGTCGCTTGAAGTACTTAAGCATGGGGGCTCCGAACTAGGGTTTGCGGGAGAGATCTGCTCCCAGAGGATGGAAGGAGTTCGGCTATCCACTCTAGAGAAAGTACCGCCGACTGGCCATATCGCGGCGTCCGGTTTGCATGATCTATCGTCCGGTCAATGTGATTAACATTTTCGAGGCTTACGAAGGTGCCCTGACCTACGGATCAGGATCACACCGACTCCACGACGACGCTGGGTCCGAACGTCGCAAAGGCCGCGAAGCGATTGCACTACCCACCTGATTCGCAGACAGGGCGCACCGGAGCGTTGTTTTAGCGGGCGCCAAGCGTGAGCAGGCCGCTATTTTGGGGACGGCCGCCAATCCAGTAACTTTTAGAGGAAACCGATAATGAATCGCCGCGATTTTTCTACCTTCCTGCTCGCCGGTGCCGCTGCGTCAGTGCTGCCTATGACAGCGCGATCGCAAACCCTCCCCCAGGCGCGAAATATTGTGCTCGTTCACGGCTTGTTCGCTGACGGCTCATGTTGGTCCGAGGTGATTCCCCGCTTGCAAGCAGCGGGGCTGAACGTAACCTCGGTCCAAAACCCGCTCACGACGCTCTCGGATGCGGTTGCCGCAACTCAGCGGGTTTTGTCACGACAGGACGGGCCCACGGTATTGGTGGGACACTCGTTCTCGGGCATGATCGTCACGGAGGCGGGAGTCGATCCGAAGGTGTCATCGCTTGTGTATGTCGCTGCGCGGGCTCCAGATGCCGGCGAAGACTACCCGGCGCTCGCGAAAACCTATCCGACGCCACCCGCGCCGGCCGGGATCATCTTTGACGGCGACGAAGGGCGGTTGAGCGAGCAGGCGTTCTTGCGCGATTTTGCGGGCGATCTTCCTGAAAAGAAAGCCAAGGCGCTTTTCGCCGTTCAAGAGCCATTCAATAAGGCGCTGCTGACAGGAAAAACCACGCAGGCGGCATGGCGCTCAAAGCCGAGTTTCTACGCGGTTTCAACCGAGGACAGGACGATCAATCCCGATCTCGAACGGTTTATGGCCAAGCGCATGCACGCCAAGACGATCGAGCTAAAGTCCAGCCATGTCTCGATGATTTCGCATCCTAAAGAAATCTCGAACCTTATATTAGAGGCGGCCGGTCACGTTTAGCGTAGTGAGCCCATTCATCCAATGGGCTTGCCTCGGCGCCCGGAAAGGCGTCAAAGGATATCCGAACTTCGTGCGAGAAAGACTCCGTTCTGTGCAATCCGATGTGCGTCACGAGGTGGATATCCAAATTGCGCCTTGAACGCGCGACTAAAGGCAGCTTCTGATCCGTAGCCCGCCCCGTGGGCCACCTCGGTCACTCTTAGGGTACCTGCACGCAGCAGGTCAGCCGCCATGGTTAATCGCCACCGCGTCAAATAGCGCAGCGGCGATATTCCGACTACCTCCGTGAAGCGATCCGAGAAGATCGATCGAGACATCGTCGCGATTTCTGCGAGCGACTCTACGGTCCACGCGCGGCCAGACTCCTGGTGCATCGCGTTCAATGCCCGCCCAATACGTTCGTCGCTGAGTCCCGAAAGCCACCCGAGCCGGCTGCCTTGACTGCTGACCCACATGCGCAATGTGCGGATAACGAGTAAATCGATGAGCCGCGAGATCATGAGCGACGTCCCCGGTCCGGCGGCGCGTGATTCTATGTCCAGGAAATGCGTGATGGCGGCTAGCCACGGTGGTTCGCAAACTTTATCGCATGTCAGATGGATAAGCCCGGGAAGTCCTGTGAGTAAAGATCGCAGTGGAGCCCCATCAAAATAGAAAGAGCCGGCGAGAAAGCAGCCTGCGAGGTCGTCGTCAGCCGCCCACCTCAACGTTGGAGCGGGCATATGGGGCGTAACGTCCAGATTCGCCTCGAAGCGCTGCCGTGCCTTGCCGCCCGCTTCGCCTCGAATCGTATATCCATCGGCATGAGGTAGAAGAACGAAGTCGCCTGGTTGCAACAACACCGGGGCCCCGTCATGTTGAGCAACCGACAGTTCGCCCGAGCGCATATGCAAAAAGCTGGCCGGACCTGGCGGGAACATGACTTCGGTGGAGGAACCCAGTTCCCCGTGGAAGACGTAATCGCCGCGAAGCCGAATCAGCTTGAGTACCTGGGACAAGACATCGGAGTGTTCGGACAACATGGCTTACTCCTGGCCGGACATGTCTAGACGACTGAACCCGCGGACGATATGCGCGAGGTCAAGAATCATGGGAAAACGGATGCCTCACCCGCGTGTCAATTTCTGACGCTCTGACGTGCTCTTTTGCCCTGGCACCGCCCAGATTACGACTCCAGATAATAGCCTGGGCTGCTGTGCAATCAAATTATTGACAATGCTCTTATATGCCCGTATATTTCATTCCATCGGCACTCGGCACCAGTCATCATGAATACCTTGAACGAAGAAATGAAAGTGGGCAGTTGTAATAACACGGCGCTTCGTAAAGCGGCGCGGCGGGTGACCCGTTTCTATGATGCCTGCATGGCAGAAACGGGCTTGCGGGGCACGCAATATGTGATTTTGAATCTGCTTGCCACGCATGGGTCCTCGACCATGACGCAGCTTGCGGATCTGCTGGCGATGGACCGGGCAACCATCGGACACAATCTGCGTCCCCTTGAACGTGAGGGGCTCGTAACGATACAGGTCGGCCGCGAAGACCGACGGGAGCGCGAGGTGGTGTTGTCCAGCTTGGGGTTCACCACTGAAGCCCAGTGCAAGCCTTACTGGGAGAGTGCGCAAGCGCGCTTCGAAAAGGAATTCGGTAGGGAAGATGCACTGGCGATGCGCAGGATATTGGGGCGCGTTACAAAACTGGAGTTAAACGACGATCAGCGGGGCTGAGCCCGCGGGCGGCTCGGCTGCCGATCGTGTACGTCGACGGCGCCCCCGATCGGCGCGCAAGAGTTCCAAATACGGGCATATAAGAATACGTAGTACGGTTAGCGGGTTTTCGCGTTTTGTTGGGTAAGGAAGAGGCCCTGCAATGCGGTAAATGTCGGGGAGCAAGTCACGCAACTGGAGTCAAACGACGATCAGCGGGGCGGAGTCTGCAGGGCGACACTGACTCGCGGTTGTGTACACCGAGGGCATCCCGTTTACTCGGTGTGTAAACTTTTAAATACGGGCACATGAGACTAAATATTATGGGTATCAAATTTTCGCGTGTATTTGGGCAGGTTGCCGCGGTTTCGTTTCTACTGCTCGCCGGCGTCACCTCGGCTTACGCCGATGGGGTCACTTCGGCAGACACCCAGGAGATTCGAGCCTTGGTTTTACGTAAGGCTGCCGCCGAGACGGCGCACGATCTTGGCGCCATCACCGGCACATTGGCGCACGCAGCGCCGGGACAACCCGACCCTGTTACGTACGTGGCTCGAGCATATCGATTCTGGGGCAGCGAGGCGGTCGTCGAGCACTTCCAGAAAGTTTTCGCCGGCACGTGGCGCGTTGAGCCGGAACAGGACGCCATTCGCATCACTCCCTTGAACGCCGACACCGTGCAGGTCTATATGCCCGCTCGCGTCACGGTTGGCGCGGCCGGTCAACCTGCCACGACTTCTACCTACCTGATCAACGAATTCGCAATCCGCACACCCGCGGGATGGAAGATTGCGGCCGTCATCCCCGTACCTGCGGAGTAATCAGGAGGGATCCAGCCATAAGAAAATGGGCTTTTCGCTGTTCGCCACAACCATTACTTTCGTATTCCTAACCGTAATATCAGTTCGCTGGCCACGTATCACTCGTTTTGTACTTTCCACTTATCCATTCGATTAAGGAGCATGACATGAACGCATTGAACAGTGTAGTACCGGCTTCCGCCGCCCCGATCGCCGCTCAAGCGATGGCTGCAGAAAACCCGACCATCGCCCTCGTCCACGGCGCGTTCGAAGACGCGCACATCTGGGACGGCGTGACTGCCAAGCTACAAGCCGACGGTTACCGCGTGATCAGCGTCGACCTGCCGGGCCGCCCAAGTGCGCCGCTGGCGCCCAGCTTGGTCAGTGTCGACGTGTACCGCGACACCGTGCTCAATGCAATCGCCAATGAATCTCAACCGGTGGTGCTGGTCGGCCATAGCTTCGGTGGCATCACGCTGTCGGCCGTGGGCGAAGTTGCGCCGGCCAAGATCAAGACCCTCGTGTATCTGGCCGCTTATTTGCCGCAGGACGGCGAATCGATGCTGTCGCTAGCGAAACAGGACCGCGACAGCAAAGCCGGGCCGGCGCTGCACATCGACGAGCAAGCCGGCATGGTCTCGGTCAACTACGATGCCCGCGCCGACCTGTTCGCCAACGGCGCATCCGAAGGCTTGCGCAAGGTGCTGCCGGATCTGATCCTGGACGAGCCGTTGGCACCCATCGTCACACCGCTGAAGTTGACTACGGCCGGCCTGGGCACGGTCGACAAGGTGTACATCCACACCGCGCTAGACCAGGTCGTCAGCCCATACCTGCAGCAAAAGATGATAGACGCCACGCCGGTGCGACTGCAATTGACTCTGAACACTGGCCACACGCCCTTCCTGACCGATGTGCCAGGGCTGGTCGCCGCCATTGAACAAGCCGCCCAATAACTGCAGCGACCTCGCCGTGCAGGCGGCGGGGTCCGGCGAAACGCCCCCCCCTTCAAACATCGGAGCACACACCATGAATACCAAAATCATTGCCGCTTTTGTCCTTGCCACCGTCATCGCCGCACCGGCCTTTGCCGATAACGACACGTACTACCCTGACCAACCGGTCGCGGCGGCCGCGCAAGCCGCTGGTCTGACCCGCGCGCAAGTGCGTGCCGAGCTCGTTCAGCTCGAAAAGGCCGGGTATAACGCCGCCAGCGATGACACTCAGTACCCGCAGAACCTCCAGACAGCTGAAGCACGTATCGCGGTGCGAGATGACCTGGCAAGTAGCGGTGCGCGAGTCGTCGGCGGGAAGTCAGTATCCGGCACCCTCGCATCCGCCCGCCCAGCGTCGCACGACGGCACGGCGTCGATCTACTTCGGTGGTTAAACCGTCAGCGCTATCCAAAACTGAGTTGTTACTCACGGCATCGGCCTCGACGCGACGCCAAACTCAAGGGAACAATATTCCTCACCGACCCGGACGGTCTGGCCAACCTGATCGAGGCCGCTGCGAAATAAGCGGTGCACGCTTGGTCCGCAACGCAAGGGCAGCCTCGATCAGGACGAGGCGGCCAAAGCCGAGCGGCTAAGTTCACGGCCACGCTGTAAATCCAATTTCTCACTCTTTAGGAGCGCAATAAAATGAAAGCTGCTGTCTACTACCAAAATGGCGGACCCGAGGTCTTCCGCTACGAAGATATTGCCGACCCGGTCTGCGGACCCGACGACGTCGTGATACGCGTGGAAGCGATCTCGATCGAGGGCGGCGACCTTGTCAACCGCGAGATTCGCCCGCTCGCCCGCATACCGCACATCGTCGGATACCAATGCGCGGGCACGATCAATGAGGTAGGCCGCAATGTGAGTGACCGACACGTCGGCGATCCGGTCGTCGCCGTGCTCGCTTGGGGTTCTCACGCGCAATATGCAGTGGCGCCCGCCGTCGACACCTGGACCGTTCCCGAGGGCCTTGATATGGGTATGGCCGCAGCCATACCCGTTGCGTGGGGTACGGCATACGAATGCCTGTTCACTGCCGGCAACCTTCAGGCGGATCAAACGGTGTTGATCCATGCCGGCGCCGGCGCGTTAGGGCTGGCAGCGATTCAGCTCGCCAAACGCGCTGGAGCTCGAGTACTGGCAACGGCATCCGACGATTCCCGCCTCGAGCAACTGAAGCCTTTCGGCATGGACTTCGGCATCAACTATAAAGACGATGATTTTGTCGAGAAGGTGATGATCGATACCGATGGACGAGGCGTCGATGTGGTTCTGGACAGCATTGCCGGCAAGAATCTCACTCGCAGCATTCAGTCGCTCGCTTACGCAGGGCGTGCGATCACCGTCGGCGTTTCGGGCCGCGATAGCGAAAAACTCGACCCGCTGACGCTTTGGCGAGGCAACAACAGTCTGCACGGCGTGTACTTTCCCAGTGCCCTCGATCGCGAGCACGCACGTGTACATGGTCAAGTACAGGAGATCATCGAGAGTGCCGCTCGCGGCGAGCTGCAAGTGGTCATCGATCGGGGATTTGCTCTGGAACAAGCCGAGCAAGCGCATCAATACGTGCTAAGCCGACGCGCATTCGGGCGCGTATTGCTATGGCCGTGAGGTAAGGTGGCGTTGCCGCACGCCGGCTGGTGTTCCGATATCTCCGTAATCGGGTATAACTACCTCGAATTACGTTGGGAAGACATTCGAGCCGGCGGTCCGAGGGCTGCGCGCAACCACACGTCCAGAAGGAACATGATGCCGTTTCACTTTGCCGAATCTCACCGTCGCCGCACCCGCAGCCTGGGATGCCGGCGACCGCTGGCTCGTTTGCTCGCTTGGGCACTGTTTGGCGCATCGGCCTTATGCGCGCCGCCAGCCCATGCTGTGTCGCCGCCCCCGGCGTATGGCGAACACGGCATGGTGGTCACCACCCAGCACCTGGCCAGCGAAGTCGGCGTGAAAATTCTCAAACAAGGCGGCAATGCGATCGATGCGGCGGTCGCGGTCGGTTACGCGCTGGCCGTGGTCGATCCGTGCTGCGGCAACATCGGCGGTGGCGGGTTCATGACCCTGCGCCTGGCTGACGGTCGCACTATTTTTGTCAATTTCCGCGAGCGTGCGCCGCTCAAGGCCACACCCGACATGTACCTGGATGCCGCGGGTAACGTGGTCCCGAATCGCAGCACACGTGGCTACTTGGCGGTGGGAGTACCGGGCACGGTGTTGGGTCTCGACACGGTGCTCAAGCAATACGGCACGATGACACGCAAGCAGGTGATGGAGCCGGCCATTGAGCTGGCCGATCACGGTTACGTACTGGCGCCGGGCGACGTCGCGATCCTGACGGGCAGCGGTGGACGTGGGGATCTCGATGCATTGAGCGGGCCGAGCAAGTTGTTCGCGCAGGAACCCAACATCGCCGCGATATTCCTGAAACACGGCGCCGACTATCAAGTCGGCGACCGGCTCGTGCAAAAGAACCTCGCGAAGACCTTACGCATGATCGAGGCCGACGGCCCGGATGCGTTCTACAAAGGGCCGATCGCCGAACAGATCGTGCAAGCGAGCCGGCAACATGGCGGGCTGCTGAGCATGGCGGACTTCGAGAGCTATACGGTCGAGCAGAGCAAGCCCGTCGAATGCGACTATCACGGATATCACGTGATCTCGTCGCCACCGCCGAGTTCGGGTGGCACCACGCTGTGCGAAATCCTGAATATTATCGAGCCCTACCCGCTCGCCAAGCTCGGTTACCATTCCGCCGAAGCGACGCACGACATGGTCGAGGCGATGCGCCATGCCTATGTAGACCGCAACACGCTGCTGGGCGACCCCGATTTCGTCAAGGCGCCGATCGAGCGCATCGACTCCAAGGACTACGCGGCCCGCTTGCGTGAGGCCATCCTGCCCGATCGCGCCACGCCTTCCGATCAGGTCAAACCGGGTGTGGCACCCCATGAAGGCAGCAACACGACGCATTCTTCAGTGGTCGACGCCAAAGGCAATGCCGTGTCGATCACCTACACCATCAACAGTTATTTCGGGGCGCTTGTGATGGCCGGCACGACAGGCTTCTTCCTGAACGACGAGATGGACGATTTCACTTCAAAGCCGGGTGTGCCGAATCTGTACGGACTGGTGCAGGGCGAGAACAATGCGATCGCCCCTGGCAAGCGCCCCCTGAGCTCGATGTCACCCTCGATTGCAACCAAGGACGGCAAGTTGTTCATGGTGTTTGGCAGCCCGGGCGGTTCGCGCATCATTACGATCGCGCTCGAGACGTTTACCAATGTGGTCGACTATGGGATGAACATCCAGGAAGCCGTCGATGCACCGCGCTTTCACCATCAGTGGCAGCCTGACGAGATCCAGTACGAGCCTTACGCATTCTCGGCCGATACGATGACCAAGCTGACCGATATGGGTTACACATTCAAGCTTTACGACTCCTGGGGTTCGGCCGAAGCGATCTTGGTCGATCCCGCCACAGGGCACCTGACAGGCGGAGCCGATAACCGCCATCCGGCGGGGGCCGCGATGGGTTATTGAACAGCGCTGCGTGCGAGTCCCCCCGGGTTATCGAGCAGCGCTGCGTGCCGGGCTCCGCGCGAAGAATTAGCGCGCGGCGTCAGTCTGCCGGCACCAGTAGTCGAACGTACTGTTGACGATCGACGGTTTGAGCAGATAGTCGTGTGCGTCGCTGGCCAGTTCGTCAGACAACGGCGTGAGCGGCCCGAACGCGCGCGCGCGAATCTGCATGCGCGCGGCGCGCTCCAAATACACCGACAGATACGTCGCCTCTTCGACGCTGTCACCGGCGGTCAACTGGCCGTGATGCGCGAGCAGGATCGAGCGCTTCTGACCCAGTGCTTTGGAGATGATCACGCCTTCCTGGTCGGCGATCGGTACGCCGGGCCAGTCTGCGAGAAACGCGCAATCGTTATGGAACGGCGTCATGTCCATCTGCGAGACAACCAGCGGCTGGCGCGCGGCAACCAAAGCCGACACGTAGGGGGAATGGGTATGGATCAGGCTTTGACGGTCCGGACGAGCTTCATAGACCCAGAGGTGGAAGCGCGTGGCCGGATTGGCCATGCCGGCGCCGGACAGCGTGTTGAGGTCGCGGTCGACTTCAATGAAATCGTCGGGCGTGGCTTCGTCGAAACCGAGACCGAACCGCAGCGTCCAGTACGCTCCCGCACGCGTGGAACGTGCACTGATCTGGCCGGCCAAGCCCGCTTCCTGACCTGTCATAGCCAGAATGCGGCATGCATAAGCCATTGTTTCCTGAAGTGAGCGCTGCTGCGGTTTGAGATGTTCCTTCATCTCCCGCGTGGCGCGTTCATCGAAATACTCTTTAGCTCGCAAGTCCATGCTATCTATCCTTTCGTAAACTGGCTGAACGAACGGCGCGCTCGTCCCCGAATCGCCACGGCTCAACGAGGCGGGCGATTCTGGCTGTAGCCAAAGCCGCACCGAGCGAATCGCTCATCTCTTCCGAGGGCGGCCTTGCGCAGAGTATGGAGCGAAGAAGTAGCGGAAGCTATGACGCGGCACTCATAGGAGATATGAGTCTGAGGCTGCGGCGCTCAACGCACCGTCATACAGGCGATATGACGATGTGCGACGCGATTCGCGGACCGTATGCACAGGATAGTATTTAGCCGCGCGATAGACAAGGACCCACTCCCCGCGACCTGACGAGTCCATCTTCTCGAGTTACCAAATGGTTTTGACGTGCGCGTAAGATCGAATTTTTTCGTCCTTGGTTACGAGCGGCACGGCCAACTTGCGCGCGGTCGCCACGATCATCCTGTCAGCCGGGTCCTTATGAAAGTCGCCCGGGAGGTCAACCGACTTGATCGCGATTTCCGCGTCTATCGGTATGAAGCGCACTGCCTCGACGGCCAACACCGTCGCCAGCCAACTGCCCACATCCATCGATAAGACAAGTTTTTCGCGCTCGACAAGCATGGCGATCTCCCACGCGGATATCGCCGAAACGATAATTTCGCCGCCGGAAAGCTCGCGCTCAATAGCGGCTTTGGCCTTCTTGCTCAACGTTGGGTCGCCAGCCACCCACCACACGAGCGCATGCGTATCCAAAACGATCACTGCACGGCCTCCCAATCGCCTTCTGCCACCGGGTCGGTCGGACTGTCGTAACGCACCACCGAACCCCGCAAGACGTCGAGCGGGTTGCGCTCGATACCTCGGTAGGGTCGGACTTCAAGCGCTGGTCTGCCATGATCCGTGACGATGACACTTTCGCCAGAAGCCTCGACTTGCCGGAAAAACTCAAGGGCTCTCGCCTTGAATTCGGATTTGGATACCAGATTGCTTTCCATGATATGCCTATAGTCAGTTGTCTACAGTCATAATCTTATCACTTACGACCGGTCCGGCCAGCCATTTTGATGTGCCACGGACGAAATCCATATCCGACTCTGATTGCGTCGAACCCCCATCGCACCGGCTCTTTCGCGGCCCGGCCGTCCCTTCACAACACCACGAAGTCCCTGCGTTGCGTGAGCGCGATTTCAATGCCGTCGCCCAGCAGAGCGTGCACCGCGTTTTCGATGCCTATGCACAGCGCGCCCAGCGCCAAGTCGTTGGATTCGACCCCGAACGGCTCTTCGAGCTCAGCCGCGAGGGACTCGATCGCCATGAAAGTGTAGGCCACAAAGACTGCGAATAGCGGCGTGTAGATACCCAAACTGTCGACCAGACTGAACGGCAGCAACCCGCAAAATAAGTGGACGGTGCGATGTATCATCACCGAATAGGCAAACGGCATGGGCGTATTGTCAATGCGCTCGCAGCCGCCGATCACCTCCGAGAGCCGGTTGAAATTTTCTTCAAACGCGAGCGCCCGATAACCGTCGAGCGCCCCTACGCGAGCGCGTGCCTGCACCCAGCCGCTCAGCTCGAGCAGCAACATCGCGGGCCGCTGGGGCGCAGCCTCGATACGCATCGCCAGTTCGGCGGGCAGCAAGCGCTGCAGATCGTCGTGCGGGTCAGTGCCGCGTAACTGATGCCGCAGCGCATGAGCAAATGCAATCAGCAGTGCGCCGAAAGCCTGCGCGTCCAGGTTCGCACAAGCCGGTTGCGGCAAAGTCAGCGCCTGACGCATGAGCGAACGTGAGCCGTTCAACAGTTGCCCCCACAGCACGCGCCCTTCCCAATAGCGATCGTAGGCGGCTTTGTTGCGAAAGCCGAGGAACACGGCGAGGGAAATGCCGAGCAGGCCGAACGGCTGCGAGCTCGGCAACAAGCTGCCGTGACTGTGCAACCATAGGGCTAGCAGCGACAACGCGAAAACAAGCGACAACCGGGGAATCAAGCCGGGCAGCACTGAGCCGCGCCAAGCCGTCAGCGCCCTTAGCCAGTGCAGCGGAGGACGTACGATCATCTTTGCCCCGCCGGGAATCCCGAATAACCGTGCCGGTCCAAGCCGGCACCATCGCTCATCAACGCGCTCGGCGCGAGATACGAACCGGGATCGACTTGTAAGACGGGGTACCGCATTCCTTGTCGAAGTAGTTCAGCGGCACAAGAACGTTCGCTTCCGGGTAGTAGGCCGCCACCGAGCCGCTGGCAATCTTGTAGGCGATTACCGTATAGCCATCGAGACGCCGTGCGCTGTCCGAGGCAAGCGCCGTCTCGACGTCGACGACATCGCCATGCTCCAGGCCCTGCGCGGCCAAATCGTGCTCACTCATGAAGATCACGTCCCGTCGACCGAACACCCCTCTATAGCGGTCATCGAGCCCGTAGATCGTGGTGTTGTACTGGTCGTGGCTGCGGATAGTGGTCAGCTTCAGCACATGGCTTCCACCGGCGCTCGGATCCTCCACGACACCCTGGAATGGAATGAATTCCGCTTTGCCGGACGGGGTGGTCCAGACCCGCTCGGTAGGCGGCAGCGACAAGCGAAAGCCACCCGGCGTGCGGATGCGATTGTTGAAGTCGGCGAAGTCCGGGAAGACGGCTTCGATCCCCTCGCGGATCCGGTCGTAATCGGCGACCAGATCCTGCCAGCGAACCTTGCTCTGCGGTAGAGTTGCTCGGGCGATCCCGGCGATGATGCTGATCTCGGACTGAAGATGCTCTGAGGCCGGCGGAAGCTTGCCGCGAGAGGCATGGACCATCGACATGGAATCCTCGACCGTGATCGATTGCGGCCCTTGCGCCTGGATATCCTGCTCGGTTCGTCCCAGGCACGGTAAAAGAATCGACTCCTTACCCACCAGCAAATGCGTACGATTGAGCTTGGTGCCAATGTGCACCGCGAGATCCAGTGTACGCATGGCGGGGAAGCAGGCGTGTGCATCGGGTAGCGCCACGGCGAGGTTGCCGCCGAGGCAAACGAGTACCTTGGAACGCCCCTCGACGATTGCCTGCATGGCCCGGACAGCATCGTGACCGTGGGCTCGAGGCGGTTTGAACCCGAACGCCTGCTCGATTCTGTCCAGCATGGCCGGCGTCGGTTGCTCGGTGATCCCCACCGTGCGATCGCCCTGTACGTTGGAATGACCGCGCAGAGGACAGATGCCGGCTCCCGGCTTACCGAAATTCCCGCGCAGCAGCAGCAGGTTCGCGATCTGATGCACATTCGAGGTGCCCGTGCTGTGCTGCGTGATCCCCATGCCGTAGGTCAGGATCGTCGCGTTCGATTTGGCATAGGCCTGCGCCACAGCTTCGAGCGCCGCCTGCGGCAAGCCGCTGGCAGCTTCGAGATTCGGCCACGGCGTTGCACGCAGATCCTCGGCGAAGGCCTCATAACCGTGCGTGTGGGCAGCGATAAAATCATGATCCAAAACCGTGCTGCCCGGACCCGCAGCGGCATCCAGCGCAATCAATGCCTTCATGATGCCTTTCAACGCGGCGGCGTCGCCGCCGACCTTCACCTGGTAGTAAGACGAAGCAATCGGCGTGGAGCCGAAGGTCACCATCTCCATCGCGTTCTGCGGATCGGCAAAACGTTCGAGCGCCCGTTCGCGCAGCGGATTGAAGACGATGATGGGCACGCCGCGCCGTGCCACTTCGTGCAGCGTTCCCATCATGCGCGGATGGTTGGTGCCGGGGTTATGGCCCATGGCGATGATCAGTTCGCAGTGGTCGAAGTCGTCGAGCGAGACTGTACCCTTGCCGATCCCGATGGATTGAGGCAGGCCCACGCTGGTGGCCTCGTGGCACATGTTCGAGCAATCCGGAAAATTGTTCGTGCCGTATTCCCGGGCAAAGAGCTGGTAAAGAAAGGCCGCTTCGTTGGAAGCGCGGCCAGAGGTGTAGAACTCGGCCATGTTCGGGTCGGGTAGCCCCCGCAGAACCACGCCGATGCGGGCGAAGGCCGCGTCCCAGCTGATCGGCTTGTAGGTGTCGCTGGCGCGGTCATACGCCATCGGGTGAGTCAACCGGCCTTCATTCTCCAAAGCGTAATCGGTGCGCTCCAGAAGGGCGGACACCGTATGCGCGGCGAAGAACTCGGGCAGCACGCGCTTCTTGGTCGCCTCCCAGGTGACGGCTTTCGCGCCGTTTTCGCAGAACTGAAAGGTCGACGTGTGCTCCTTATCCGGCCACGCGCAGCCAGGGCAATCGAACCCATCGGGCTTGTTGGTCCGAAACAGCGTGATCGGTGCTTCCATGGTTTCCATTTGCCGGCGCACGGCCTTCGCCGTGGCCTCCAGCGCGCCCCAGCCGCCCGCCGGGCTATCGTATCGCTTGATTCCCGGAACGTCACGTTGGTCTGACATTTCACCCCCCACTCATCGCATCGCCATATGCATCAACAGTTCGAACGGCAGCGCCAGCAGCAAGGCGCCACCGACACCGACACACCATAACGCTATGAACCAAAAGGTTCCCCTCAGCTTGATATCTTTGCGCATACCCGTTAGTGATATTGAGCACCCTGCGCCACTTTTCCTCTGAATATCCAGTAGCCCGCTGTAGTGTAGACCAGGATGATGGGCACAATGATCACCGCACCGACCAGCGTGAAAATCTGGCTCGAACGCGGCGCCGCGGCGTCGGCCAGCGTGATCGTGAACGGGATGGCGTAAGGCCAGACACTGACCAGCAAACCGATATAGCCAAGCAGCACCAGCAGCAGCGTCAAGATGAACGCGGTTTTTTCACGACGACGCTTGATCGCGGCAAACATGCTCACTGCAACGATTGCCACGAGGAACGGCACGACGATCAGCCGCGAAAGCAATCCGGAGTTGAACCACCGGTGCGCAATTTGTTCACTGATCATCGGCGTCCACACCGACACCCCCACGATGAAAACCAGCAGCACCACGGTCAGCGGCGTGACCAGCCGATACAGACGGCGTTGCAAGTCACCGTCCATTTTCATGACCAACCAGCACGCGCCCAGCAGCGCGTATGTGGCCATCAAACCCAGGCCGGTCAGAATGCTGAACGGTTGGAGCCAGAAGAACGAGTCGCCGGCGAACGATTCATTGGCGACCGGAATCCCTTGCAGATAAGCTCCGAGAATAATCCCCTGGAAGAATGATGCGCCCGCCGACCCGACGATGAAAGACAAGTCCCAGAGGTGCTTGGTGCGCTTCGCCTTGCCGCGGATCTCGAAGGAGACTCCGCGAAAGATCAGGCACACCAGCATCATGACAATAGGCAGGTAAAGCGCGGACAAGGCCACGCCATAGGCCACCGGAAACGCGGCATAGAGCGCGGCGCCGCCGAGCACCAGCCAGGTCTCGTTGCCGTCCCAGATCGGCGCAACGCTGTGCATCATCATGTTGCGCTCCTCATCGTCGGGAAAGAACGGGAAGATCAGTCCGATCCCGAGGTCGAATCCGTCGAGCGCCACATAGACGAACAATCCAAACGCGATGATCGCGGCCCAAGCAGTCGTGATGCCCATCGTGTGGCTCCTATGATATGAACGCTGCTGCGTTATTCATCTGCCTTACTCATCTACGTCACTCATCTACGTCACTCATTCACCTAACTCATTCACCTAACTCATTCACCTAACTCATTCACCTAACTCATTTACCTCACTCATTTTTACCTCACTCGACGGCCGACATCGGCCGACGACCGCTGTGGTCGGCGTCGAGCTCGGGAATCTGCGAGGACTGAACCGGAGTCGGCGATGGGCCCTGCAACAGCAGCTTGAATATGTAGTAAATGCCCGTGCCGAACACCACGCAGTACACGAGGATAAATACCATCAGCGCCAGGCTGACCGCCTGGGCCGAGAGCGGCGACACCGCATCGATCGTGCGCATCACGCCATACACCACCCACGGCTGGCGCCCCATCTCGGTCGTCACCCAGCCGGCGATCAGCGCGACCAAGCCGGTGGGCCCCATGAGCAATACGAACCGTTGATAGAGGCGGTTCTCGAACAAGCGACCACCCCGCCTGAGCAGCAAGCCGAGCAGCGCCAGCAACGCCATCAGCATGCCGAGCCCGGCCATCAGCCTGAAGGTCCAGAAGATCACCGAGGAGTCCGGCCGGTCTTCCTTGGGGAATTCCTTGAGTCCTTGAATCTCGCCATCCCAGCTATGCGTGAGGATCAGGCTGCCCAGATGCGGCACCTGTATGGCGTAGCGCGTCACCTCGGCGTTCATGTCGGGAAAGCCCACGAGGTTCAATGCCGTGCCGCCATGTTCGGTTTCCCAGAGCCCTTCGATGGCGGCAATTTTTGCGGGCTGGTACTTGCGCGTGTTCAAGCCATGCTGGTCGCCGACCAGGATCTGGATCGGTGCGAATGCGAGGAGCAACCAAAGCGCCATCGAATACATGGTTTTGACGGCAGGGTCGCGCCGCCCTTTGAGCAGATGCCAGGCACCGGTTGCCGCGACGATCAGCGCCACCACGATGAATGCGGCAATCGCCATGTGGGCCAAACGATAGGGGAAAGACGGATTGAAGATGATCTTGAACCAATCCAGCGGGACAACGCGGCCGTTCTGGATCGCGAACCCCTGTGGCGTCTGCATCCAGCTATTGGATGAAAGTATCCAGAAGGTGGAAACCAATGTCCCTAGGGCCACCAATACGGTCGCGGCAAAATGCGCGCCACGCCCGACTTTCTCCCATCCGAACAGCATGATTCCGAGGAAGCCGGCCTCGAGGAAGAATGCCGTCATGACTTCATAGGTCAGCAGCGGGCCGGTGACCGGTCCCGCGAATTTCGAAAACCCAGCCCAATTGGTGCCGAACTGATACGCCATGACGACGCCCGACACGACGCCCATGCCGAAGCCGATCGCGAAGACTTTCGACCAATACAGGCAGAGATCCTTGTAGTGCTCCTTGCCGGTCTTCAGCCAGGCACCCTCTAGTACGGCGATAAAGCTGGCCAAACCGATGCTCATCGCCGGGAAGATGATGTGAAACGACACCGTGAACGCAAACTGCATTCTCGAAAGATCTAGTGCGCTGAGGTTCATGGCTGGCTTCCAGGTGAACGCGCACATTGTCCGGCGACCGCGCAACAACGGGCGCGCCTGGCGGCGTGAGGACGCCGCCAGGCATCTCCGCGACTCAAAATTCCCTTGAGTCAAATTCCCTTGAGTTAAATCCCTCTGGCTTAAATCGACTTAACTCAGTGACCTACGACGCGAACGGTCAGATTGTTTTTCACGCTTTTGACGCCATCGACTTGCCCTGCGGCATCACCGGCAACAGGGATCTGCGCGGCATCCGCCACTGTTCCGACCAGGTACACCGCGCCGGCTCGCGCGAGAATGGTGATGTCTGCTGTAGCGACATGTTGCTTGTCAAGTTGCCTGCGCACCTTAGCCGCCAGCGCACGGTCTTCCTTGCGCATCATCTTCTTGGTTATCGGCACGGAAGTCGACGAGGTGTCCTGCGCATACGCAGTCTCGACCGTGGCCAGCAAGGCAAGAGCAACAAAGGGAATGACGATTATTTTCCAGGGATTTTTCATAGCGCTCTCCATGATTTCGGGTGGATAAAATCTTGATTTCAAAACCGATGCGAGTATTTTTTTTGTAGATCGGCGTGCGTCATATCAACATTGAAGACTGCCGATCATCGAACCTCCTTCATTGAATAGGTAGCAATTGCGCCAACGATCGCTACTCACCTAGCGGGAGCTACAGAGGCCAGACTATCTGCTCTCCTTCAATCCAAACTTTGGTCAGCCGGCCGGGCATCGCGACACTCGATCCGATCGATTGCACCCGTTATTAATCGCAGCTTGCCAGTGTTGCGCGGCGATATCTTTCAAATTCGCACGGTTCTGACGCCACATTTCAAATTCGCACGTTTCAGGCAATATTTTCTGATTTCTTGGTACTTTGGTTAATTCGCCGCCTTGATCCACCCGCAGGGAAGAAGAAAGACCTGTGCGCGCTGCTTTTGGTCGGCGCCGGCATTGAGGCGCAGCGATTGCTCCCGCTTATTTGCGGCGCTTACAGCCCCATTTTTGCACGCGTCCGTCAACGCGGCGCTTGCCCGAGCTGGCGTCACCCGCCTTCAGCGCGCGAATTCGCGTTCGATGCCGCCGGAATGCGGCGCCGAATAAACGCCGCCGCCACTCGCAGGCCCGCACGCGCTTCCGGAATAAGCGGTGTGAAGCAATGCCACGCGTGTGGCAGCCCATGCCACACGGAGAGCTCGACCTTGCCGCGCGACTGCATCACGCGTCCCGCGAGACGGCATGCGTCCTTATATAGCGCTTCGGCGTCGCTGGTCTGGATTTGGAGCGGCGCAAGCCCATGCAGCGACGCGCGAGCGGGAGACGCGAGCGGCTCGGCGGGGCTGGCATCTTGCAGGTAAAGTGCGGCGGCCACGCGCATGGCACGGCGGCTCTGCGCGAAGGCATCTCCCCCGCTTGCCTCATCGGCGCTTAGATCGGCCCACGGCGATAACAAGATCGCGCACGCGGGCAGCGGCGCGCCGATCTCCCTCAATGCGACAAGCGTGGCCAATGCAAGACCTCCGCCGGCGGAGTCGCCTGCAAGCGCGATGGAGCCCGGGGAAATGCCACGCGCGATCAACGTTTGATACGCGAACCTCGCATCCTCGAGCGCGGCGGGAAACGGATGTTCAGGCGCCAGCCGATAATCGAGCGCGAAGACACGGGCGCGCGCCGCGTTGGCCAGCTCGGTGGTGACTGCTCGATGTGTGGCGGGCGATCCCATATAGTACGCACCGCCATGTAGATACAAGATCACGACGCCGTCGGTCTGCACGTCGTCGCTCAGCCACACCCACTCCCCCCTGAGCTCCGAATCCGGTCGTGTCGACGAGCGCCGGTACAACAACCGCGATGCCCATCGGCCCGCACCCGAAAGCCGATGCGCGCGCTTACGCAGTTGGGCGATGTCGGGTGCCGATTGATGGATCGCGTTGAATCGCAGCGCGATCAGGAGCGCAATTGCGCAGCGCAACGCTCGACTGCGCCAACTCACACGCCGACTGCCTGCTGGACGGGCCTTGAAGCACCAGGAGCAAATATTCGAAAGCATCGCGGACACCCTTGGGAAAAGGCCAGTCTGCCTAGCCACTGTTAGTCGTGAATTAGCTTCCCTTATCGACGTATCTGCGTGACCCGCTGAACAAGCCGGGCATCCAGTCCAATCCTGCCGGCCGATAATCAACGGGTAGACGTCCGGCATCGCCCGTAGTAACGTCGGCGTATCGCTCTTACGCCGAGGTCCCATGAATCCTTCTGCCACCTCCACCTCATCGAACGCTTCGGAGCCCGAGGCGGTTTCGGTACGCGAAATCGGTAGTTTTCATGTCGGCGGACGCCTCACGACGCTGTCCGGCATGAGTCCGCGCCAACGCGTCAGTACGGCGGGCGGTCCGATTCACGCGATCGACCCGAATGGCGAGACCATGGTCGGCCAGCTTTATGTGCAGTACGTAAAACTTGCGGCACCACGCAGCGCCCATCCTCTGCTGCTCTGGCATGGCGGTGGCATGACCGGTGTCAACTGGGAAACGACGCCGGACGGCCGGCCGGGCTGGCAGATGTTCTTCCTGCGAGCCGGTTTCGATGTGTTCGTATCCGACGCCGTCGAACGCGGCCGCGCGTCGTGGGCGCCATATCCCCAGGTATATCCCGAACCGCCCTACTTCCGCACGGGCCGTGAGGCCTGGGAAGAAACGTTTCGCTTCGGCCCCGGCGGATCCTGGAACGCCGACGGCGCGCTGCGCGTGGCCCATCCAGGGCAGCGTTTCCCGGCCGCGTACATGGAACAGTTCATGAACCAGTTCGTGCCTCGCTGGGGCACGAATAACGAAGCGACGCAGCATGCCTACGACGCGCTGATTTCGCGCCTGGACAGCAGCGTCGTGCTGACCCATAGCCAGGGCGGCAATTTCGGGCTACACGCGGCGCTACACGCACCTGATCGCGTGCGCGCCGTCATATCGCTGGAACCGTCCGGTGCGCCCGATCCTCAGCAGGTCGATCCGGCAGCGCTGCGTGGCGTGCCGCACCTGTTCGTGTGGGGCGACTACCTCGACCGGCATGCGTTCTGGGTCAACTCGCTGCCGGCGGTGCGCCGCTGGAGCGCAGCGTTGACGCAAGCGGGCGTCGATGTCGAGTGGATCGATTTGCCGGCGCGCGGCATCTCGGGAAATAGCCACGCGCTGATGGCCGACGACAATAGCGATGTCATCGCCGCCCTGGTACTCGACTGGATGCAACGACACGGCTTGACAAGTCACTAGGCAACGCATCTGCGCCCGACAAAAAAACAAGGACCTCGATGCCAAATTTTATTGAAACGTTCCTGACCATCGCAGGCGGATTGCTACCGGTCGTGAATCCTCCGGCGACAGGATTCATTCTATTCGGCATGCTGCCCAATCTGTCGATCAAAAGCAGGAATTCGTTGGCACTGGCGGTCTCGCGAAACAGCTTCGTTATTTTGATTCTTTCGCTATCGATCGGGGCATACGTGTTTCGATTCTTTGGCATCTCCCTTCCCGTCTTGCGCGTGGTCGGCGGACTGGTCATCTCGGCCGCCGGCTGGAAACTGCTGCACAAGGAAGACGCCCCCGAGACCGGAACGCAAAGCGCCGATGCCGCGGAACCCGCAGACGTCAAGAACGCTTTTTTTCCCTATAGCTTCCCGTTGACCGTGGGTCCGGGATCGATCGCCATTGCCGTCGCGCTGGGGACCGGCTCGCCCGAGAAGGGGCTGTCGGCCAGTCACATCATGGGCGTAGGCGCGGCGCTTGTTTGCGTATGCGTGCTCGTCTACTTATGCATAAGGTTTTCGCATTACATGCCGAAGCTATTGGGTAGCGGCGGCGTGCAGGTTTTTGCACGTCTGTTTTCTTTTATCCTGCTTTGTATCGGCGTGCAGATCTTGTGGAAAGGCTTATCGCAGCTCATTATTAGTCTGCATTCGATGTGAGCGGTGCAAGCCGAATCGACATTCCAGGCGTCGCGGCATCCATCAAGCATGACGTCGGGCCAATCGATGTACAACCTGCCACCGCACTACTGCATCGCCGAAGGATCAGTAGTCCTATTCCCTGGTTCCCGTAGGCAATCCCTTCATATCGCTTCTGCTCGCCGATTATCGCGGCAGAACCGTGGGGTTTTCCCTGCGAATTCGATACGGCGCCGTGCAGCGATCGCTACACGGCGCCGTATGACCGCGCACCATTGCGATTAATCATCGGTGTCTGCTGTCTTGAACGAGAACTCAACCTCACCCACGTAGGACTCAGCGTTCGCTTCACACTTATACGCTTTACCGGCGGTAATCACCGCGTCGTTGAAGACGGATGTCGGCGGCGTGACGCGGATGATCTTTACATCGCTAACGTGACCATCCGTTCCAATCGTCAGATGCGCAAGCACTGTCGCCGAAATTCCCTCTTGAAGTGCTTTGCGTGGAATCACCGGTGACACTGACTGACAATGGCCACGCCCATCCACCACGCCATGCAGCGCGGGGGGTGCGGTCGGAGCCCCGACAGCGGCTGTTGCCGGGGCGGTCGCGGTGGCCGAAGTCGCCAACGCCGGCGCATCAACGGCCGGGTTCACCGCGGCTGGAATATTGGCTTCCTTCGGAGCGGGCGCAGGCTTGGCAGGTGGGGGCTTGGGTGTCGGGATCGGCTTTGGCGTCGCGACGATCTGCCTGGGCACGGACTTTGGCGCCGGCGGCTCAATCTTCTTCACCTCGGGCGGCGGGGGAGGCGGCGGTATCTCGATGCGCATTTCTTTGGGCGCGGGAGGCGGATCCTGCGAGAACCGCACGTGCGAAATACCGGCGATCAGCAACAGTTCCACCAGCAACGCCGTACCCACCGCGACTTTCATCGATAGCCGGCCGTCGCGACGCGCGGCGGGCGCGGCCCAAAGCGCGCCGCTTAAGCGCGCCTGCGTGTCTTTTGGGGCATAGGCCGGCGTGCTCATGTCGCGGGGTTCGTCACGAGCGCAACAGAACTGATGCCGGCTTCACGAACCAAGTCCATAACCTTCACGATGTTCTTGTAGCTGGTGCCTTCATCACCGGCAATCGCCACGTCGATCTTCGTTTCGGGATTGACCATGCCCTTGAGCGCGGTGACGAGCGCGGCCTCATTGATCGGCTTGGCGTCCATATACAGCGCATCGTCCTTCGTTACGCCAATCGACACTTTCACCGACTTTTGCAACGCTTCCGCCGTGCTGGACTGCGGCAGGTCGAGCTTGATGCCCGCGCCCTGAATCATCTTGATCGTCGCGAGCATGAAGAACACAAGCAGAAACATCATGATGTCGATCATCGGGATGATCTCGATCCGTGCTTTCTCCTCTGCGCCTAGGTAATGGCTACGATGATTTCGCATGATGCTTTCCTCCCATCCTGATGAATTAGGCCGCGAAGCGCGACACGAGCAATGACTTGATCAGGTCGAACTGATTGACCGTCATCCGGATGCGCTTGTTGAAGTAATTAAGGAAGATCACGCAGATGATCGCGATGGTGAGACCGCAAGCCGTTGCGGTCAGCGCGTGGCCGATCCCGCCGGTTACGCCGTTGGGATTGGCCGTGCCGCTGGTGCCGAGCACATTGAACGCTTCGACCATGCCGATAATCGTTCCGAGTAGGCCCAGCAGCGGCCCAAGGGTTACCGCAGTGTCCAGCACCCAGAGGTTACGGTCCAGGCGCGGCATCTGGAACATGATCGTTTCTTCGATCTCACGCTCGACCACGGCTTCTTCCTTGCCTTGCGAGGCGATGGCGGCCTTTACCAGTTCGGACTGAACGGCTGACTTGTAGTGAGCGACGACCTTGTCCACCTGTTCACGATCGGACGCGTCGAGAAGCTTCAGGTCATGTTCGAGCGTCGCGCCGGTGCGCACAGAGCTCGCGAAAAATACCAGGCGCTCGATGATGATCGCTATGCCTAAAAGAAAAATTAATGCCAGAAGCGGGATGAGACCCATCGACTGGATCGAGTAATTAATGAGGGCTTGTAGCACTACAGACTCCGTGTTATCGCAAAAAAAATTAATGAATCGATCGCCTCGTGAGCAATCGCGGACGGCAGTGGCTATACGCAGGTTTTGTGCCAGCTCGTGAAAGTCTTTCGAAGCGTCAAATGCCTAAAAAAAGCACTTTATTCGGCGAACGACGCGGGCGTCGCAAATTCAACGAATTGAGTGTTAGCGCTGCCATTTTTGTGCACAAATCCATGTCACCCTTGAAGTCGCGCGCCACAAATAAGCTCTTGTATAGATTCATCTTTTTTAGTTTTTGCAGCCTTAAAATCGCCAAGAGCAAAAAAACAAATTGATAAGCAATGCGAACATATAAAAACGCGGTTTATCCTTGACGATATAAAAATAAAATCAACATCTCAGCTACCGCACCATATTGAAGCGCTCTATTTCAGTGCAAATTTTTATGGGCGCCTCACCATTTGTAAACATTTTCGCACGAATAGCTAATATTACAAATTGCTTTCATATGGACCATGGACCTGATTAATTATTTCAAATAATAAAATTACACGCCCGATTAATATTTGAGAATGATTTCATTATATTTTTAAATTTTTATAAATGGATTTATTCCATACAGGAAGATTTAAATACAGAGCGGCGCCCGGAGAGCAGCGTGAACACTCGAGAATGCAGCCTCACGACAAACACAAGCTATTGCCAAGCACATCATCCCGCTCTCAGTCGCGGGCCCTCGCCTTTGCTCCGTAGACGGCGTATTTCCGCTACGGCAAGACGGGAGAGAATCCGAGCAAACGTTGAACCATCTGGTTTCTTTGCGGTTGTCGTGACAGTCAGTGCAGGAGAATTAGTGGTCCGACGGTCCTACCGAATTTCTATCTCTCCAGCCCGACACAAAAATCATCAAATATTAACCATTTCAAATAATTACTCGATATTTTTCTCATGCGTCGCTAGATTAAATTAGCGAACCAAGCGCTAATAAATCGTCCAATTTCGATCTTTTTAAAGCCACTAAATAGCGTCGAAAAACTTTCTAAATTTTTAATTTAGCATATTAACTATATAAACATATTTCTAAGCACCATCCATTGTAATAAATTTGTAATTTTTTAATAAAAGCCGGTCAATTACTGGCTGGCACACTTATTGCAACCTTGCGCTGTCAGTTGTAAAACCCGTTCATTTCTATTGACCGGGTTAGTTGTGAAGAAGAAAGCGCTTTGCATACGGGACCTGTATGCATACAGCGTTTAGCTGCGGACATGCGCCAAACAGGCGCTGTGTCGCACTATCTAAATACGGGTTAACCAGCGACCAGGGGGGGAATGTGAAACAGAAGGTTATGTTATCTGCGATAAGGAAGATGTTCGGGGCTGAGCTGTTACTGTCGGCGGCTCTCATGCCGGCGGCGTATGCGCAAACATCGCCGGCGGTACCCGCCAGCGGGGCGGCGGCCACATCGTCTACGCCTGCGGCAACTGACAGCACTATCACGCGGCCGAAGGTGGATGCCACCGCCACCAAGCTGGAGAAGGTCGAAGTCACCGGGTCCCTGATCCGTTCTTCCGACAAGGCCGATGCCACCAAGACCATACAAACGGTGACCGCGGCTCAGATCGCAGAGAGCGGGTACACCACTGTTGCGGACTTCCTGCGCGGCACCTCGATCAACGACGGTAATAGCTGGTCGTCATCCAGCCCGCAAACCACCGCACCCGGTGGTTCCGGTATCGCGCTGCGCGGCCTCAGCGAGAAGTACACCTTGGTGCTGGTTGATGGCCAGCGCGTGGCGAACTACGCAAAGGCCGTCAACTTCACAGACACCTTCTTTGACCTTAACAGCATTCCGTTGAACAGCATCGATCACATCGAGATCGTGAAAACGGGCGCAGTATCGGAATACGGCTCTGACGCTATCGCCGGCGTGGTCAACATCATCACCAAGAAGAATTTCAAAGGCTTGGAGCTCAGTGGTGACTTTGGTAAAGCACAGCAGCCGGGCGACGCCCAAGGCAACTTCGGCGTGCTCGCGGGATTTGGCGATCTGAATTCGGATCGCTTCAACGTAACCGGCTCGGCGAGCTGGTATCGCGACACCGGCTCGCTGCTATCCGACCGCGAATTCACGAAGGATCTGAACTTCCCCGCCAATGAGACCGGTACTCCGGGCCTCATCAGTACCACTAACCAGCAGTCATTTTTCAAGACGCCGAATGGCAACGTGCCGCTCGCCCCGTGCCCTCCCGGCACCGACACGTCCCGCGACCCAACGTCGTGTAGCGCCAATATCGCTAACTCGTACTCGTTGATACCGTCCACCACACGGCTCAATGCCAAGGTGCGCGCAACCGTGCAAGTCACGGACAATACACAGGCTTATATCGATTTCTGGGGAAGCCGAGACGAGCAGGTGCAGTTCTGGGGGCCGGCGAATATCTCCAGTAATTCGAACGTGTTCGTCAATGGCGTCTTGTCGCCTTTGAACAGAACGGTGCCCGCAAGCAATCCGTTCAACCCGTTCGGCGTGGCCACGCCGATCTCGAACACGTTCTTTGGCACCAACGAAGGTGTCGACACGATATCGACTTTCTGGAAGGCGTCGACAGGCCTCAAAGGCACCTACTCGCTGCCCTATGTCGGCGATTGGGATTGGAACGCAAACTACGGCCACTCGCAAAGCGTCGTCGAGACCGGGTATTCCAATGTCATCAGCGCAGCCGGCGCGCAGAACATACTGCAAAACGGTACGTTCAACTTCTCTAATCCTGCCTCGACGCCGAACGGCCTTGCAGGGGTATTCACCACCGACAGCGAGATAGCCGTCTCGAAGCTCGATTCGGTGACTGCCACCACGTCCAACGCGAACCTGTTCAACCTGCCGGGGGGCCCGGTCGGCGTGGGCTTCGGCACGGAATTCCGGCACGAGAGCAACGTCATCACGTCGCCTACGCTGGCAGGACTTGGGTTGGTCGCCCCAGCCCGAATTCAGAACGTGGATGGTGAACGCAATGTCGCGGCAGTCTATTACCAGGCTGATATCCCGATCTTCCACACCCTGACGTTCACGCAGTCGGGTCGCTACGATCACTATAGCGACTTTGGCGGTGCATTCTCGCCGAACTTCGCGCTGCGATTCCAGCCGCTCGAATCATTCACGGCGTACGCTTCGTACGGACGTGGCTTCCGTGCACCGACCGCCGTGGAAAACTCGCAGTCGGCGTTCGTTGGTCACCAGACCTTGAACGACCCGCACGCTCCAGCCGGCTCGCCGAGCGAAAACTTTACCTCCGAAGTTAACCTCGGCAACCCCAAGCTACAGCCTGAGCATACGACCAATACCAACATCGGTTTCGTGCTGTCGCCCGACCGCAACACCGATTTCGGCGCCGCGTTCTACAACGTCAAGATCGACGGGGTAATCGGCACAGCCGATCCGCAGGCCTTGCTCAACGCCAACGATCCCGGTACGGTAGTGCGCAACGCTGACGGAACAATCAGCTTTATCAACATGCAGTTCCTGAACCTCGGCTCTTTAAAAACCGACGGCTTCGACTTCAATTTCCGCAGGTCGCTGCCGACCACGTACGGTACGTTCACTTTGACGGGAGATTGGACATGGGTATGGCACTTCAAGTTGGAAGACCAGAATGGTCAGACAACCGACTTCGCCGGCAACAATCTCGCGTTCAATCAGCCGTTCGGAGCCAGCAACCCGCGCTGGAAGGGCAATACGACAGCTAGCTGGGCCTATCGTGACTTGACCACGTCGCTCACCTGGCAATATACCGCCCCGTACACCGACGCGCTGAGCGGAGTCGGCACCGGTTCGGTTGCGTCATACAGCCAGTTCAACCTGTACGCAACGTATAAGGGCATCAAGCACTGGACGATCTACGGCGGCATCAACAACGTGTTCAACAAGGCGCCTCCGTTCGACCCGAACTGGACATTCGCGCCTGACACTACGGGCTACGACCAGACCTTGTATACGGACATCGGCCGCTTCTTCCAGGTCGGAGGTACGTATCGCTTCTAAATCGTAACAAGCTCCTCTCGCTGCGATTCGATGCTGGGTCGCAGCATTTCAGCGGCGGTACGACACTGTACCGCCGTTTTTTGGCAACGCCGTACGCGCGGATGCCAGAGCACGCGATGAACATTGTGTCGCCGGTGGCAAAACTACCGTCGCCATGCTGACGTGCGCGGGCCGGCCGCAAGCGCTGCTTGTCGAGCCTTCATTGGATGCAATAAGCGTAGTGGAAATGCCAAATATTTTGCGGTGGAAGTGCCTCAAGCCCATCGGTATCGCCCTATTCGCCTGCCTGGCCGGCTGCCATCAGATCAACGCGCCTTACGCGGAGCCGGAGATCGCAGGGAACGTGCTGTTTACGTCGTTTCAGGGGGTGCCTAAATTTCTCGACCCTGTTAGTTCATATGGTCTCGATGAAACCCCGTGGGTGTACCAGGCCTACGAGCCGCCGCTGCACTACGCCTACCTGAAGCGGCCCTACACGCTTGAACCTGAAACCGCGCAAGCGATGCCGCAAGTGGTGCTATACGATCAGGCCGGCCACGTGTTGCCCGACGCTGCGCCCAGCGCGCAAGTGGCATACAGCATCTATACCATCCATTTGCAGCTCGGCATTCGCTACCAGCCACATCCGGCTTTTGCCCGCGATGGCCATGACCAGTTCATGTACCAGGACCTGACGCCCGCGCAGATTTCCGGCAAGCATTCGATCTGGGATTTTCCGCTCGACAAAGCCGCAGTCTCCACGCGTGTGTTGACCGCTGATGACTACGTCTACGAAATCAAACGGATTGCCAGCCCGTGGTTGAGCACGCCGTCGCCGATTTATTCGCTGATGGCTCAGTACATCGTCGGGCTGCAAGACCTGGGTGACCGGTTGCGCATCGAACACACGCAGGAACTCGCTGCGCTACCCTCGGGCGTCACCTATCTGCCGTGGCACGATTTACGCAACGATTCGTTGGAAGGCGCCAAGGCACTGGACGCAAACACGCTCGAAATCCGCATCAAAGGCAGCTATCCGCAATTCAAATATTGGCTCGCCCAAAATTTCCTGTCACCAGTTCCCTGGGAAGCAGAGCGGTTCTACGCTCAGCGCGGCATGGCGGAACAGTCGCTGTCATTGAACACCTGGCCGGTCGGCACGGGCGCCTTCATGCTCACCGAGCAGGGCCCCAATCGCTATGTGATGCTGCGCAACCCCAATTACCGCGATGCTCGCTATCCGAGCGAGGGTATGTCGGGCGACGCCGAGGCAGGGTTGCTCGCCGACGCGGGCAAACGTATGCCGTTTCTCGACAAAGTGGTGTGGTCAATCGAAAAAGAGCCTGAGCCGCGCGCCGAGAAATTCATGCAGGGCTATTACGACATTCCGGAGGTCAACCGTCTCGATGACGCGTTCGCTCTGGTGAAGGAGCTGATGGACGGTAACGGTCGTGCGGACGAGGTCCGCTCGCACGGCATTCAGTTGAACACGGTTCATGACCCGGTCAACTGGTATGTTGGCTTCAACGCGCTAGACCCGGTGGTCGGCAAAGGCCGGACACCCGCTCAGGACGAGCGTAACCGCAAACTGCGGCAGGCCATCTCGATCGCGACCAACTGGGAAGAATACGCCGCTATTTTCTTCGACGTGTACGGACCCGCCGCGCCCGCAATGGGCCCGATACCCCCGGGCCTCTTTGGCCATCGTGAAGGCGAGGCCGGCCTCGATCCGGTCACGCATATCTGGCAAAACGGCCAAGCGGTGCGCCGGCCTTTGGCGCAAGCCCGCCGTTTGCTCGCCGAGGCCGGCTATCCCGACGGTCGAGACGCGCAAACGGGCAAACCGCTGGTGCTGTATTACGACGTGCGGGAAGCGGGGCCGGCCGGCCAGGGGCGCCGCGATTGGCAGGTCAAAGAGTTGCGGCAAATCGGCATCCAGCTTGAAGCCCGTCCCACCGACTACAACCGCTTCCAGGATCGCGTTCGCAAAGGCTCCGAACAAATGTTCTTTTGGGGCTGGAATGCGGACTATCCCGACCCCGAGGACTTTCTGTTCCTGCTGACCACCGAGCAGGGCGTGGTGAAGTACGCCGGCGACAATGAGAGCAACTATTCCAATCCGGAATACGACCGTCTCTACCTCCAGATGAAAACGCTGCCGGACGGTCCCGAGCGCCAGCAGGTAATCGACAAGATGTTAGCCATAGTCCAACACGATGCCCCATGGATGTTCGGGTTATTCCCGGGCAGCGTCAGTGCTGCGCAAACGTGGGTGCACAACGTCAAGTCTTCGACGGTCATCCTGGACAGCGTCAAGTACATCCGCGTCGACGGCCGGCTGCGAGCGGCCAAAATCGCCGAGTGGGACAGACCGAAACTCTGGCCCGTGCTGCTGATTGCGCTGGCCGTTTTTCTCATGATATGGCCCGCATGGCGCTTCTATCAGCGCCGCCAGTGGACTAACGGGCGTGGGGCGCTGGTGCGCCCGGCCAAGCGGGGAATAGCATCATGATCAACTACCTGATACGCCGCACCGTCTATTCGATACTCGTTCTGCTGGGCGTCAATTGCGTCACGTTCTTCTTGTTCTTTTCGGTCAACACGCCTGACGATATGGCGCGCCTGCAACTCGGCGACCGGCGCGTCACGGCGGACGCCATCGCGCAATGGAAGGCGGCGCGCGGCTATGACCGGCCTATGTACTTGAACGCCAAAGCGCCGGGGGTCGCAAAGCTAACGGACACTGTGTTCTTCGACAATTCATTGAAAGTGCTTAAGTTCGACCTCGGCAAGACCAACGAGGGACGCGACATCGATCATGAGGTGGCGATGCGGATCGGGCCGACCATCTCGGTTGCCGCCCCGGTGTTCGCCATTTCGATCGGCTTATCGATCGTGCTGGCACTGGGCATGGTGATGTTTCGCAACACGGCCTTCGATAGCGCAGCGGTGGTTGGCTTGGTCGCGCTCATGTCGATATCGTCGTTGTTCTTTATTATCGGCGGGCAATGGCTTTTTTCGACCTTGATGCGGCTCACACCGCTGTCGGGCTACGCTTCGGGGTCCAGTGCCTTCAAGTTCCTAATGCTACCGGTCGCGGTAGCAGTGCTGGCTCAGTTGGGGCCGAACGCGCGCCTTTACCGCACTATCCTTCTTGAGGAACTGAGCCGCGACCATGTGCGCACCGCGCGCGCCAAGGGCCTATCGGAGATATCCGTTTTGATGCGTCACGTGCTGCGCAATTCACTGATCCCCATCATCACGTCGGCCGGCTTGCTGCTACCGCCTTTGTTCGCAGGATCGATCTTGATCGAAACGTTTTTCGCGATTCCGGGCATCGGCATGTTCACGATCGACGGCATCAATGGCCAGGATTTCAATATCGTTCGTGCCATGGTGTTTTTGGGATCCTTCCTCTATGTGATCACTTATTTATTGACCGATTTTGCCTACGCGTGGAGTGATCCCCGCGTACGGCTGCAGTGACCGGAGTCCGATATGAAAATCGTTGTCCTTTGGACCGATGCGGCAATGCTACTGGTGCTCTTGGGCACCATCGCCTATGCATTGAAGGTTCTGCGCACGCCGCATCTCGCCGTAACGTGGCGCAAGGCGTTCATGCGGCCTTCAGGCGCGGCAGCGGCGACGCTGTTGAGTTTTTTCCTCGCCATCGGTTTGCTTGATTCACTGCATTTTCGCCCGCTACTGGCGGATCGCGCCGGCTCCTCGCAGGCGGTCTATTCGCCTGAGACGCGTTCGGTGCTCGACAACATCCTCGCCAGGCAGCAAAGCGGACGCGAAAGCAGCTATTCCAAACCGTTAGCATATATCGGGTATGCAAAAGAGTCGGTGCTTGAAAACGGCAATCCGGTGCGAAGCTATCCGCGTCTTAAATTCGGCGGAGCAGACCTGCAAGATCCGCAAAACGAATGGGCGCACGATGTCACCACGCGTAGCATCGAGGGGCTGGCGATAGGCATCGCGCTCACCGTCGGTCTGGTGCTATTCGCGAGCTTTCTATTAAAGCACCGGCGCCGCGTTTCGCTGCGTGCGGCGTGGCAGCTACTGCGGCGCGGAAAAACATCCTACCCACTGCGCAGTGTCATCTCCACCGTGGGGGTGCTGCTGATACTGTGCAGCGTCATCGTGCGGCTAGCCGCCGCTTACCATGTGTTCGGCACGGATCGCGTGGGTAACGACCTCATGTATGTCGTTCTGAAGAGCCTGCGCACGGCGCTGGTGATCGGCACCCTGTCGACCCTCGTGACCATGCCTATCGCGGTCGGCCTCGGTATCACGGCGGGTTATCTGCGCGGCTGGATCGACGAGGTGATTCAGTACATCTACACGGTGATCAACTCGATCCCCTATGTGCTGCTGATTGCCGCATCGGTACTGATCCTCACGGTATTTATCGACGGCAACCCGGACCGTTTTCCTACAGCCTCCGACAGGACCGACGCGCGGCTCTTCTTCCTCTGCGTGATCTTGGGGCTGACTAGCTGGACCGACCTATGTCGCCTGATCCGCGCTGAAGTGATCAAGCTGCGTGAAGCGGAATATATCCAGGCGGCGCGTGCATTCGGCGTAGGCACCTGGCGTATTCTGGCGGTGCATCTGGTTCCCAATGTGATGCATTTAATTCTCATCAGCATCGTCATCAATTTCTCCGGGCTAATTTTGGCCGAGGCTGTACTTTCCTACGTTGGCGTAGGCGTTGACCCCGGCATGCAAAGCTTTGGCACGCTGATCAACACCGCACGCCTGGAACTGGCTCAGGAACCTGCGATCTGGTGGACTTTGGCCACCGCCTTCGTATTCATGTTCGCGTTGGTGCTGTCCGCGAATATCCTGGCCGACGCGATCCGCGATGCGTTCGACCCTAAAGCCATCCATCGTTGAGACTCGTACCATGTTGACACTCAAAGCATTGCGTACCGAAATCGCGTCGAATCAGGGCATCGTGGTTCCCGTCGACAATGTCACGCTTAACATCAAACGCGGCGAAACCTTCGCGTTGGTTGGCGAGTCAGGCTCCGGAAAATCGGTGACCGCGATGTCGATTGCGCGATTGCTGCCGGAGAACGCCCGCATGACGAAGGGCAGTGTGATCCTCGACGAAACCGATCTGGTGGAGCTTCCCGAGCGCGAGATGCGCCGCTTTCGCGGCAGCCGGGTCGCCGTCATTTTCCAGGAGCCTGGCACCAGCCTGAACCCGGTGATGACGGTAGGCCAGCAAATCATCGAAGTGCTGCGTACCCATACCGACCTGCGTGGGGCGGCAGCTCGCCGCAAAGCGATTGACTGGCTGAAACGGGTGGGTATTCCCGAGCCCGAGCGACGCGTGGACAGCTACTCGTTCCAGATGTCGGGAGGCCAGAAGCAACGGGTGATGATCGCGATTGCGCTGGCTGCGCAGCCAGCGCTGTTGATTGCGGACGAGCCTACCACTGCGCTGGACGTCACCGTGCAACAGCAGATCCTGGATCTACTGATGGACCTGCAGCGCGAGCATGGCATGAGCATCTTGCTGATTACGCATGATCTTGCCGTGGTTGCGCAGGTGGCCGACCGTGTCGGCATCATGTACGCGGGCGAACTGGTCGAGCTGGGCAGCAAGGCGTCATTTTTCTCCAAGCCGGCGCACCCGTATGCGGTGCGCCTCATGGCCGCGTTGCCCGACGTCGATAAGCGTGGCCACATGCTTGAGGCGATTCCAGGCAGCGTCCCCGCATTGAACCAAACCTTCAGCGGCTGCCGGTTCGCGCCGCGCTGCTTGTCGGCGAGCGAGCGCTGCAGGCAGAGTATTCCCCCGATGTACGAGGTGGGTACGCGACACACCGTACGCTGCTTCGCTTACGCGGACGAGGCCCGGGTTACGCTGGTTGAAACGCTTGTAGAAACGCCCGTTCGCAGCATGCCAGCATACGCCGCGCCTGCGCAGAAACAGAAACGAGAAGTGTTATTGCGGGTGGAACACGTCCGGGTGCGGTTCCCGATTCGTTCCGGGCTGTTGCAGCGCGTAACGGGTCATGTCGACGCCGTTCATGACGTATCGTTCTCGCTCCGGCAGGGCCAGACGCTGGCGCTGGTGGGCGAGTCGGGTTCCGGCAAGACCACCACCGGCAAGGCGATCCTGCAGCTGTTGCGCGGATCGGCGTCGGTAGAAGGCAGCATGATGCTCGGAAAGATCGACCTGATGCGTGCGAACGAACAAGCGCTACGACTGGCGCGGCGCGATTTACAGATCATTTTCCAGGATCCATTTGGTTCGTTGAACCCAAGGATGCGCGTGGGCGAAATTCTGGCTGAAGGTATACTCGCGCTGCAGCCTGGCGTCGGCAAATCGATGCGTGCCAGCCGCATCGCGCAGTTGCTCGATCAGGTCGGCCTGCCCATCGCTTCGCTTACCAAGTATCCCCACGAGTTCTCGGGCGGCCAGCGTCAACGTATCGCCATTGCGCGTGCTTTGGCGGTCGATCCCAAGCTGATTATTTGCGACGAACCAACCTCGGCCCTGGACGTCTCCGTGCAAGCGCAAATCTTGAATCTGCTAAAAGCGCTACAACAAGAACTGGGTGTAGCCTACTTGTTCATCACGCACAACATTGGGGTGGTGGAATACCTGGCCGATCACATCGCAGTCATGCAGCACGGCCGGTTGGTCGAGATTGGCGCAAGCGCCGACTTGTTGTCCAACCCGAAAATGCCATATACACAAGCCTTGCTGGCTGCTGTGCCGCGCGTAGCGGTCAAACCGGAAGCCGAATCCATCGCGGCCGCCGGGTAGGTCGGCTAGATTTTCTGACTGAGAAAGAGCGGGAGTTAAACGATATGGTCGGTGAGGATTGGGAACAACGCGCGCGGCAACTTCGGTGCGGAGCCGATTTCTGGTCGCTGCGTGTTGTCGATGAGCGCTCCGAGGCGCACGAAGTGCGCAACGATATCCCACAGCCTTTGCGCACGGAGTGCGGACGCGGCGCGATGTTGACTGCGTGGGTATGCGCCGGTGCTGGATATGCCGCCACCGGTAATCTCAGCATGGCGGGCGTGCAGGCGGCTCTGGACCTGGCCACCGCTCGGGCAAGAGCGAATGCCGCCGTTTCTCTTATCGATCACCGGCTGATCGCCCGGCCCACGAAGAGTGGTAGTTATGTGTCGCCGAATGCGCATCGCGCATTGCCGAATCGCCGCAAGTTGCTCGATCGATTGGCGCTGGAGTGTGTGGGTATGCGCATCGACGAGCGCATCGTGGAACGCACCGCGAGTCTCCATTTGACGCAGGTCGACCAGCTCTATCTGAGCAGCGACGGGGTGAAGATCGACCAGCATTTTCGTTTCCTGCTGCCCGGCCTGGCGGCCGTGGCACACGCCGACGGCGACACCCAGGTACGCACGCTTGGGCGTGACGGAACACTCGCGCAAGGCGGCATCTAGGTGCTATCGAGGTACGGCTTCGATGGCGCCGGCGCGCGCATCGCCGATGAAGCACTGCAATTGCTGGCCGCGCCGAACTGTCCTAGCGGTATTCGCGATCTGCTCCTGATGCCCGATCAGATGATGCTGCAGATCCACGAGTCGATCGGGCACCCGCTGGAACTCGACCGGATCCTCGGCGATGAGCGAAACTTCGCCGGATCGAGCTTTGTGACGAAAGAGATGTTTGGCAAGTATCAATATGGCTCCGCTCTGCTCAACGTGACCTTCAACCCCGATTTGCCCGAGGAAGGTGCGTCGTATGCTTTCGATGACGACGGCTCGGAAGCGCACAAGCACTACCTCATTCGCGATGGCCTATTGGAGCGCGCGCTGGGCGGCATAGTGTCGCAACACCGGGCGAACCTTGACGGAGTGGCGAACTCGCGGGCGTCCAGTTGGAATCGCGCGCCTATCGATCGGATGGCCAATCTAAACATCGAACCCGGCACGAGTTCCCTTGACGACATGATTGCCGACATCGAACACGGCATCCTGATGCGGACCAACACCTCCTGGTCGATCGACGATCATCGCAACAAGTTTCAATTTGGCTGCGAGTTCGGGCAACTGATTGAAGACGGCGTGCTCGGGGCGGTTGTGAAGCAACCCAACTATCGAGGTATCTCGGCTAGCTTCTGGCGTAGCCTGAGCGCAGTCGGCAACCAACAGACCAGCGAGATCTATGGCACGCCGTTCTGCGGCAAAGGCGAACCGATGCAGGTCGTGCGTGTGGGGCATGCGTCGCCGGCCTGCGTGTTTCGCAACGTCGACGTATTCGGAGGGGTTCGATGAGCGAAGTTTCTACTTCATCGCGCGACACGGCATTCGACTGGCATGGACACTTCATGCGACTTGCCGACGAAATGATGCAGTTGCAAAGTAGCGGTGAATTCTTTTTGCTCACGTTGAACGCCGAGCAGTCCGATTTCATTCGCTTTAACGCCGGCAAGGTACGGCAGATCGGCAGCGTCTCGCAGGGCAAGTTGACCTTGCGGCTGATCGAGGGCGCGCGTCAAGCGTATTCGACGTTCACCGTCAGTGGTGACTTGGAGATGGATCGGCCCACGGTGGCGCAGGCGCTCGATGCGCTGCGCACGGGTTTGCGCGATGCGTCCGATGATCCGCACCTGCTGTTCGATCGCTCGCAGTGGGCTCGATCCACCCGCCGTACGGGCACGCTTGCCGAGCCGGGCGCGCTGGTGAGAGCGGTGGCCGAGCATGCTGCGGCCCTCGACTTCGTCGGCTTCTACGCAGCGGGATCGATGGCGCGAGGCTTTGCATCTTCGAGCGGCAGTCGCGGCTGGTACGAAATCGAAAACTTCAATTTCAGCTGGTCACTCTACGCGCCAAGTGGTCGCGCGATCAAGAGCAGCTATTCAGGCGAGCATTGGGACTACGGTCTGTTTGCCGAGAAACTCCGACGCGCGGCCGAGCGCCTGCCGATGTTGTCCGTTGCGCCAAGAGCACTAGAGCCTGGGCGCTACCGGGCTTATCTCGCACCCGAGGCGGTGCGCGAACTTCTTGGCTCGGCCGCGTTTAGCGCTTTCTCCGCGCGCAGCCAAGCGAGCGCACGCTCGGAGTTCTACAAACTGCACACCGGTGAAACCATGCTCGACTCGAGGGTTGTGCTGACCGAGAACCTCGATCTTGGCATCACTCCCGGCTTCAATGAGGACGGCTATCTGCGCGAGAGCGTGCCACTAATCGATGCTGGCCGCAGCGTCGGACAGCTCGTCAACGCGCGCAGTGCCCGGGAATATGGATTGTGCCCGAATGGCGCGCCAGCATCGGAGGCGCCCGTTGCGTTATCGATGGCCGGCGGTGACTTGGCCGACAGCGATGTGCTGACGGCACTAGGAACGGGGCTATACGTCGGCAATCTCTGGTATGTGAATGCTTCCGACAGAATGAATTGCCGCCTCACGGGTATGACGCGCTTTGCCACTTTCTGGGTCGAGGATGGGGAGATCGTCGCTCCCGTCGATGCGATGCGCTTCGACGATAGCCTGTATCGCGTGCTGGGCAGCGAACTCGAGCGGCTCGGTGCACAGCCCGAGTTGCTCCTCGACGACGATACGTGGGGCGAGCGGGCGACCGGCGGCATGAAGCTGCCGGGTTTGCTCCTGCGGGCGTTTGAACTGACGCTTTAACCAGGATCTGACTCGGGAGGTCGCCCGATGAATCGCCCGCAACCCGGCCGCACGCGCGGCTCGCAGGGCCCGCACCCCGCTCGGCTCCATCGGCGCTACCCTACTTCGTCACCAGCGCCTCCTCGAATTCCCCGGCCAGCGGCACATTCCCCGACGGGCTCATCACACGCGGTTGCAGCAACAAGGCGACCAGTCCGCTCCAACCCGTTTGATGCGACGCGCCTACGCCGCGCCCATTGTCGCCATGAAAATATTCGTGGAACAGAACGAGATCGCTAGACCGTGGATCGGCCTGCAGTTGCGCGTACGCCGCCATCACCGGTCGCTCGCCGTTGCGATCTTTAAGGAACAGCCTCGTCACGCGTCGCGCAAGCTCATCGGCGATCTGGCTTAACGAGAGCGTCTTGCCCGAACCGGTCGGATATTCGACCTGAAAATCGTCGCCGTAGTAGCGGTGAAACTCATATAGCGACTCGATCAACAGGTAGTTGACCGGCATCCATATCGGGCCGCGCCAATTCGAATTGCCGCCGAACACGCGGGTATCCGATTCCGCCGGCAGATACTTGACGCAAAAACTGGCGCCATTGTGATGGAACACAAACGGTTCGTCGCGATGCACGCGCGACAACGCCCGCACGCCGTAATCGGAGAGAAATTCCGTTTCGTCCAGCATGCGCCGTAGCAACGCTTTCATCCGATGCCCGCGCAATACGGAGAGCAGCAGGCTGTTGCCCTTGCCCGGTTCGTTCCAGCGCGACACCAGCTTGGCGAGATCGGGGCGATGCTCGAGAAACCAGCTCAGCCGTTCACGCAATCGAGGCAGGTCGCCATGCAGGCGCTCCTCGAGCACGCGCACCGCAAACAGCGGAATCAAGCCGACGATGGAGCGCACGCGCATCGGCACGGTGTTGCCGTCGGGCAAACGCAGCTTGTCATAGAAAAATGCGTCCTGTTCGTCCCATAGCCCGGTATCGCAGCTATCGCTACAACTGACGGCCTCGGCGATGTACAGGAAATGTTCGAAAAACTTCACGGCAATATCGACGAATACTTTGTTGTCGATCGACAGCTCCAGCGCAATGCGCATCAGGTCGAGCGCGTAGGCCGCCATCCAAGCGGTACCGTCGGCCTGATCCAGACGGCCACCGGTGGGCAGCGGCGACGAGCGATCGAAAATGCCGACGTTGTCCAGTCCGAGAAAGCCACCCTGGAAGATATTGCGGCCGTCGGCATCCTTGCGGTTCACCCACCACGAGAAGTTAAGCAGCAGCTTGTGGAAAATCAGCTCCAGGAAATCGCGATCCGGCTTGCCGGTAATCGCCCGGTCGATCTCGTAGACGCGCCACGCGGCCCACGCATGCACGGGCGGATTCGCATCGCCAAACGCCCATTCATAAGCCGGCAATTGGCCGTTCGGATGCTGATAACGATCCTTGACGAGCAGCAGCAACTGGCGCTTCGCGAACTCGGGATCGATCAGCGCGAACGCCGCTGCTTGAAATGCCAGATCCCACGACGCGTACCACGGATACTCCCATTTATCCGGCATCGACACGATGTCCGCATTGCACAGATGGCGCCAGTCGGCGTTGCGCCCGTGCTTGCGATCGGCCGATGGCTTGGGCTGCGCCGGATCGCCATCGAGCCAACGCGTGACGTCGAACTGATAATACTGCTTGGACCACAACATGCCCGCGAGCGCCTGACGCTGAACCAGGCGTGCATCGGCGTCGTCCATGTCGTGCTGCAGCGCTGCGTAAAACTGATCGGCTTCGGCGATGCGGCGCACGAACAACGCATCGACGTCGAGCGGAACCTCTTCGGCCACCGACTCCAAACGCCAGCGCATCGTCACGACCGCGCGCCCGTGCGGCCCCAGTACCAGATGCGCATGCGCCGCCGCGCGCGTACCCGAGTCGCGGCGTACCGCAGCGGTGTTGCCATCCACGATGCAATCGTTGAAACCATCTTTGAACGGGCCCGGACCGTCCATGTTGAACAGGCGTTTGACGTTGGTTTCGTTTTCGCAGAAGAGCCATTCGATCGCTGGCGCGTCTTTTGTCGACGCTGTCACGACGATAACTTCGTGCCCGCCATGGCGTCCGACCACACGGGTCTCGCCGCGCACCGATTCGATCGTGAGCGACGGCTTGGCCGTCGGCGTCTTCCACGACCACGTGTTGCGCGCCCAGATCTGCGGCAGGACATCGAGCGCGGCTGTCTTGTCCGCGCGGTTCTCGACGCTCACGCGCATGACGATATCGTCCGCGGTGTGCTTCGCATACTCGACCTGCACGTCGAAATAGCATTCGTCGTCGAACACGCCGGTATCGAGGATTTCGTACTCGGGCATGTCGGCACCGCGCCGCGCGTTTTCCTGGATCAGGTCATCGTAGGGAAACGCTGCATGCGGGTACTTGTAGAGCATGCGCATGTACGAATGCGTGGGCGTGCCGTCGAGATAGAAGTACAGCTCTTTCACGTCTTCGCCGTGATTACCCTGTGCGTTGGTCAGGCCGAACAGCCGCTCCTTGAGAATCGGATCCCGGCCGTTCCACAACGCGAGCGACACGCACCAGTTGAGCTTGTCGTCGCCGAAGCCGGCCATGCCATCCTCGCCCCATCGATACGCGCGGCTGCGCGCATGATCGTGCGGGAAATAGTCCCACGCGGTGCCGTTATCGCTGTAATCCTCACGCACCGTGCCCCACTGCCGCTCGCTCAGATACGGCCCCCAACGCTGCCAACGCGGACAATCGGCGCTATACAGGCGTGAACCTTCGATGGTCTCCAATAGATTCGTTTTTTGCAACGGTGGCATGTGCACATCCCCTGGCTTTGCGCCTTTCGGTACGACTTGCAGCCTGACGGTGCCGCGAACGAGCGTTCTCGTTTCGCCTCTCATCTCGACGCGTTCTCTTCGTACTTTACTCCTCGGCCAAGTGGGTGGCGCAAGGTGCTTGACGCTCGGCAAGCTCACGCCCACGCCCACCTGCAAGTCTCGGCCTCTATTACCCGGCCAGCAGGCCCTCGATGCGCAGCAGTTCCCCAAGGGACCACGCCTGGAACGGTGCGCCGCCCGGGGTATGAGGGGCATCGCCATCGGCGACTTCGCTGATATGGTCCAGCCCCGCATGATCGAGATGCGCATACAGCGGCGCAAGAAAACGTGTGCGCGCTTGTGCGCGGGTCGCTGGATCCGAACCATGCACGCGCAGCCACGCCTCGACGAATGGCCCAAGCAACCACGGCCACACTGTCCCTTGATGATAGGCGCCGTCGCGTTCCAGCGGGGCTCCACTGTAGCGCCCACGATAGGCGGGATCGCAGGGCGCGAGCGTGCGTAAGCCGAGCGGGGTCAGCAGATGCGTCTCGACCTGTTCGAGCACGGCGCGCGCCACCTTGCCTTCCAGCAATGAGAATGGCAGTCCGCCGACCGTGAAGATCTGGTTCGGGCGTATCGAGCGATCGACCGCGCCTGCCACATGATCCACATCGACTACATCGAACAGCGCACCGGTAGAGGGATCGATGAAACGATGCTGGAATGCAATCGAGGCCTGCGCCGCCGGTTCATCCCAGCGCGTATCCCATAGCGCAGCGATACGCAGGGCATTGATCCATAGCGCCTGCACTTCGACCGGCTTGCCGATGCGCGGCGTCACGACCCAGTCGCCCGCTTTTGCGTCCATCCAGGTCAGTTGCACGCCCGGCACGCCGGCGCGCAGCAGACCGTCGTGATCCGCGGCGATGGCAAAACGCGTGCCGCGCGAGTAGCCGTCGAGTATGGCGTCCACGGTATGCTGCAACGCGTCGCGCGTGGCATCGGAGGCATGATTCGTGGCGAGATACTCGTGGACGGCGATGACGAACCATAGGGACGCATCGACGGCGTTGTACTCGGGCGTACCGCCCGAATCGGGGTAGCGGTTCGGCAACATGCCTTCGGACAGGGCGCCGGCCCAGGCGAGCAGGATGGCCTGGGCATCGTCATGGCGCCCCGATGCGAGCAGCAGGCCACGCATCGAGATGAACGTGTCGCGGCCCCAATCGGTGAACCACGGAAACCCTGCGACTATGGTGTGACCCTTGCCACGCGATACGACATATGCGTCGGCGCTGCGTGATAAGCGGGAATCTAAAGCGAAGCGTGAATCTAAAGCGAAGCGCGGGTCCGAGGGGAGGCGTGAATCGGAAGCGAGGCGTGTACCGAACGCGGCGCGGCGTGCCTGCTCGATTGCGACCAAATAATTTGCACGCTCGACAGCGGAGGTTGGACCGCCTGCTCCCGCTCCAGCCACTATCCCTGGTCCCGCCCCTAGTCCCGCCGTCGCCTCTTCGCTACCGGCAGTTCCCGCGCTCAGAATCATGTGCGCGTCTGCTTCGGCAAGATTGAAAGCGAACACGCCAGGCGTGGCCAGATCCTCGCTGAAATCGAGTCCGCGTTCACGTTCGCGAAGATAACAAAAGCCTCGGTACCAATCGGGCTCGTGTGTGTAAGCGCCGTTCGTGGAGACGAAGATCTTAGGTAAATCGCCATAGGGCTGCCACGTGACTTGCCCATGATCGACGCACGCAGCGAAATTGAATGCGAGGTTTTCGTGGTGAAGCGCGTGATAGTCGCGCCCCGAGAGTAAAGGACGGACCTTCAACGTGACGGCGCGCGGCGCGACGTCGTCGCAATCCCATCGCCAGCGCAATACAGTCTCGCAGCTCGCCTTCGCGACGAACAGTTCGGCGACCACGACCGAATGCGCATCGATGCGGAAATGCCACGTCGGCCACGGAGTTGTATCGAAGCTCGATAGACGCGCCGATAAATCGGGGGAAACGACGTCGGGCACGTAACGCTGGGTAGTCAGCGCGTGGCGTTGCCCTTGCACTTCGAGCCACGCTTCGATGCCGTTGATCAGGACGACACGCCCAACCGGCGGGTGCATCGCGACGAGTAGCACAGCGTGATAACGACGCGTGCGCGCAGTTCCAACGGTGCCCGATGCGAAACCGCCGTAACCGTCCGCTTCCAGCCATTCGTCATCAGTGCGGCCGGCGTCGTAGGGCTTATCGATCTGGGTCATTGCTCATGTTGCCGACGTTAGCCGGCAAGTCTCCTGCATGCGTCGGAGGTTGAGCGCGCTAGCGACGAAAAAGCGCAAACGCTCAGCCGATCGGTCGCTCAGCGGTAGGGCACCGGACGACGATGCGGCCGATGGTGGTGATATCGCGGCGGCGGCAGCGGCCGGCAGTGGCGGACCCAATGCCCGCGGACCCACACCCGGTTACAGACCATCCGCGGGCGGGCCTGCGCGGGCAACGGCGCCAGCGCTGCCGCCGCAGCAGCAGCGAATAAAAGCGACACGACAAGTTTTCGCATAAGGGCTCCGATGGAAAATCGATCGTTCAACTGCCTGGGACATAACGTGCCTAGTATCTCACCGTGCCCCGGATTGCGCAGGAATCCTCCTATCGAACCGAATCTTGACAAACGAACAGCCACGAACTAATTTACCATTAGGTTAATTAACCAATAAGTGTTTTATGCCCTCTGACGCACTCAGTAGCACCTTCGCCGCCCTGGCCGATCCGACGCGCCGGGCGATCCTCGCGCGCCTTGCGCTAGGCGAGACATCGGTGGCCGAACTCGCCAAGCCTTTTGCGATCAGTGCCCCGGCGATAACGAAGCACCTCAAGGTGCTGCAGCGCGCAGGGCTCATCTCGCAGGGCCGCCACGCGCAGTGGCGGCCGTGTCGACTGGAAGCGCTACCGCTTCGCGAAGTACGCGAATTCGTCGAGCAATATCGGCAGTTTTGGGAACAGAGTTTCGATCGGCTGGATGTCTACCTTCAAGAATTGCAAACCCAGGAGAACCATCATGTCGGAAAAAACAAATAGCCCCACCGCGCCGCACGCCTCGGGCGCCGCGGATCGAGAGATCGTCGTCTCACGTGTTTTCGACGCGCCGCGCGAGCTCGTCTGGGAAGCGTGGACCAATCCCAAACACGTGGCGAACTGGTGGGGACCGACCGGCTTCACCACCACCATCGAAAAAATGGACGTCAGGCCGGGCGGCGATTGGAAGCACGTCATGCATGGCCCGGATGGCATCGACTACCCCAATCACAGTGTGTTCACCGAGGTCGTGAAACCGGAGCGCATCGTTTTTTTGCACGGTGGCGGCAAACAGGACGCACCGGAAGTGAAATTCGAGTCGATATGGACGTTCGACGCGTTGGGCGACAAGACCCGCATGACCGTGCACATGGTGTTCGCCACGGCCGCGGATAGGAACATTGTCGCAGAGGAATATGGCGCCATCGAAGGCGGCAAGCAAACCTTCGAACGCCTCGCGCAATACCTGTCGAGCGTTGAACTTTAGCCTAGACTGGCCATCATTGCCTCGTCCTTCCGGGATGGTCTGCCATGACTCACTCTCCACCGCATCAAACTCCCGTTACGCTCGCCCCGGCGCCCTTTGCGCTGCGGCATGTCCGCACGTCGGTGTTGGATCTCGCCTTCGAGGAGCACGGCCGCCAAGACGGCGAGCCGGTCGTGCTGCTGCACGGCTTTCCCTACGATCCGCGCGGCTACGATGCCATGGCGCCGGAACTGGCTGCACGCGGTTATCGAGTGATCGTGCCTTACCTGCGCGGCTACGGACCTACGCGGTTTCTGTCGACGGCGACCCTGCGCTCGGGACAACAGGCTGCGCTCGCGCGCGACCTGCTCGAGCTGCTGGACGTTTTGTCGATCGAGAGCGCGGCCTTGGTCGGCTACGATTGGGGCGGGCGCGCCGCGTGCATCGTCGCCGCGCTCTGGCCGCAACGCGTGCGCTGTCTCGTGACGGGCAACGGTTACAACATCCAGGACATCGCCGGATCGGTTGCGCCTCAGGCACCGGAAAAGGAATATCGGCTGTAGTATCAGTATTACTTTCATTCGCCGCGCGGATACGACGGCCTGACGGCAAACCGGGTAGAACTATGCCGCCTGCTGTGGCGCCTTTGGTCGCCCTCTTGGCGCTTTGACGACAACACCTATGCGCGCAGCGCGTTGTCGTTCGACAATCCGGATTTCGTCGACGTCGTGATCCACTCGTATCGCCATCGATTTGGCTATGTGCCGGGCGATCCCGCGCTGGAAGATATCGAGCGCGAACTCGCCAAACGCCCCACCATAACCGTACCGACCATAGCGCTATGGGGCGCCGATGACGGCGTCGGCCCACCATCCCTCGACGATCGCGACGCGCGTCGTTTCACCGGTGGCTATGAGCGTCGTGTGTTGCCGGGAGTCGGCCATAATATCCCGCAGGAAGCGCCGGCCGTGACCATGACTGCGCTCAATGATTTGCTGCGCACATAACGGCTGCGTCAGGCGCCAGGAACAGCCGGCTCGGGCGCCGAGCGCTGCGCGGACGGTTCGCAGCGCGGTGGCGATCGCCCAGCGCAAGCCGCGGCATGCGAAGCATCGGCTCGCGCAGCGCGAAGATCATCGCTCGCACTCGAGCGGCTTCGAGGCGGCGGCTTCCACATGTACGCGCCGCCCGTTGATTTCGAGGTCCGGCAAGAGCGCAGGCACCGCCTTATAAGCCCCGCGCATGAGGGCCGCACGCTCGTCGACGCAGCTCGGCGGGATTTTTAGCTTGCCTAGCACTTGCCACGCACCGGCAGCGTCTTGACCAAACAGCGTGCCCTCACTACCTCGCGGCGCCAGCAATAATACGTTCTGCGGGCCGGCATCGCTTAGTCGGACAAGATATGCGTCGCACTGGTCGCTCTCGTCACTTAAGCATGATGGCACCCGCCAAGGCCAACCGTCGACACCTTTCCAGTTGTTGGCTATGAACGATTCCGGCAGACGCTGCCCGGGCGTGCGCATAGCGATGTTATGCATACGGCTAACGACGCGCGGCCCGGATTTCGCCTTATTGGCCAATTGCACAGCTTCCGTACTCTTGTCTCTTATGGCGGCGGCATTGGGCCCAATAGTGGTAGCCTGCAAACGGGCCAACGCCGTGCGGCCATAGATTGTCGACTGAAAACGCAGGAAGCGAAAATCGAATTCTTCCGGTGCAATGCGCCCGGACAATAACCTGTCGACCTGGCTGGCTACGGCCAAACGCGCCGGGTCGGCAATCGGCGTAAACAACGCAACCAGCAACGCGAGCGTAATGTAGCCGGTCACGACATTGGTCGGCGCAACACGCCTGAGCCAACCGCCGCGCTCGAACGCCGCCCACGCGTATCCGAGCGCATAGCAGAGCGCAACCAGCGCACACGCGGCCCCGTAAACGCGGCTGATCGTCCAACCATATTGATCGACACGCAGCTTCAGCGCATAGATCGCCAGTGCAACCAACGCCACCAACATCAGGCAAGCGAGACGGGCACACAGGCGCAGGATGCGAGGCACCGTGTCGGCGTCGACCCCGCTCGCGTCGATCCCGTTTTTGTATGCCGCATTGATCAACACGATTTCCAGCGCCGCGACGCCCAGCAGCAGGGCTGTCGCATGACGGGTTTCCCACAGCGGCGTGAGGCCTGTCGCCGGCAAGCTCAACAAGAATCCAGCGACTATCAGCACCAGCAGCGGCAACAGCCAAGACAACAACGTAAGCAGCAGCGTCCTGATGTCGCGAATGATATTCGGCCGCACGTCGGTGATATGCAGACCCGTTGCAAAGGTCATTGCCAGGACCGGAGCGTTGAACCACAATCGATCGAGCAGATCACGCAGAAAATTGAGCTTCAGCAGCATGAACAGATTGGCGCCGAGCACGAGAATAAGATAAAAGATGCCGGCAAACATCAGCGACAGGCCGATCTGCAGCACCAGTTTCCAACTGGATTCGAAATACGATTCATACGGCGCCAGCCACCGATGGGTCGCTTCACCGGCACTGATCAGTGCGTAGCCGATAAATACAAATACAGCGCTAAAAAAGCTCACTTCAAACGATGGCGGGTCCATCGTGAACGAAAGGTCCTCGCGTGTCGCCAAGGCCTGCAAATCCATGACACGCCACGCGTCGTTGTATCCCAAGGCAGCCACAATCACGGTCAATAGCGCGCACCATGACAGCAGCCTGAGCCACGGCAGGTGACCCGCCCCGACAATCAGTACCGGCGGAATCAGCGAGCTCACCAGCAGCAGCGGGACAAAGAACACGCCGTGCGTCGCGGCCCATATGCCCTGACCGTTCGACATCACTGTGAGCAAGATGTAGAGCACGAGCCCTTGCAACAGCCCTACCATCAGGCGCGTCAAACATAACGCTTTGGAAGACGGCGCGTGGCGATCTGGGGCGGTCTTTACGTGGTCATTTATCATGTTCTTGCCCCTACGCTCGTTGCGACGAAAGTCTGTCTATTCTTTTGGAACGTTCGCACAGCTTACCGCTGTCGCGCCTTGCTCGTCATCATAAAGGGTTCTACCCGCATATTCTGGGATATGTACCGGACTTGACCTTCCCATTATGGTAAGGTTGAAAATGACTTGTATGTGCACTTGCATGCCTGCCCCTTTTCCATTTCCAGGAGAAACGCGATGAATATCGGTGAAGCCGCCAAGGCGTCCGGCGTCTCGGCAAAAATGATCCGTCATTACGAAGAAGCCGGCTTGATTCCCGCCGCCACGCGTACCGAATCCAACTATCGCGTGTACTCCACCAACGACGTGGCTATGCTGCACTTCATCAAGCAAGCCCGCCGGCTCGGCTTTGCGATGAAGCAGATCGCGCTGCTGCTCAGCTTGTGGCAAGACCGTAGCCGCTCCAGCCGCGAGGTGAAAGCACTCGCGCGCGAGCACGTCGACGAATTGAACCTGCGCATCCGCGAGCTCACCGAGATGCGCGATACGCTGGACGACCTGGTCAAGCACTGCCGCGGCGACTCTCGGCCCGAGTGCCCCATACTCGAAGGCATTTCGGCCCAGTGTCATTGAGCGCAAAGGCGATCTACCAAAAAGTCCTTGACCTTCCCATGATGGGAACGTCCATACTTCATTCATCAACTTAAGGAGCAACGAAAATGGAATTTGAAGTGAACGACATGACATGCGGTCATTGCGCGAGCCGCATCACCCAGGCGATCAAAGCGGTCGCGGCCTCTGCAAACGTCGATATCGACATTGCCGGCAAGCGCGTGAAGGTGGCCTCGACGACGGCGCCGGTCGAAACCGTGCTTAACGCCATCGCCGAAGCGGGCTACACCCCGGTTCTGCAGCCACCGGCTCAAGGCGCGCAATAACGCCGCGCGCATAACGCACTGCACCAAAGGAGAACGAACATGGCGGCCGACATCGCATTGCCGCGGGAAACCGGGCATGCTCGACAATGGTCTGTTCCGATCGAGGGCATGACCTGCGCATCCTGTGTCGGACGCGTCGAGAAAGCGCTCGCCAGCGTGCCGGGGGTGCGCGGCGTCAGCGTCAACATTGCGACCGAACGCGCCCAGCTCGACACCGACGCGAGCGTCGCGGCGGATACGATAGTCGACGCGGTCAAGCGTGCCGGTTATGCAGTGACGCAGGGCTCGATCACGCTCGATGTGCAAGGCATGACCTGCGCGTCCTGCGTCTCTCGTGTCGAAAAGGCATTGCAGCGCGTTCCCGGCGTAGCCAAAGCCTCGGTGAACCTGGCCACGCAGACGGCGACCGTAGGCGGCGTCGGTCTTGAGGCCGACACGCTGATCGCTGCTATCTCGAAGGCCGGCTACGAAGCCGCGCCGCATTCGGATGACCTGGATCAGGCCGCACGCCGCGCCTCCGGCCTTGGCGAAATGTCGGCCGTGGTCATATGCGCACTGTTGGCGGTGCCGCTGGTCGTGCCGATGGCAGCCCAAGGTCTGGGCATGCAAGTCATGCTGCCGATTTCGGTGCAATTTGTGCTGTCGACGCTGGTCCAGTTTGTGTTCGGCGCGCGCTTCTATACAGCCGCCTACAAGGCAGTGCGGGCCAAAGCCGGCAATATGGATTTGCTCGTTACGTTGGGGACTTCCGCCGCGTACGGCTTGAGCGTGTACGAGATGATGGCCCACCCCGGCGACATGTCGCACCTGTACTTCGAGGCTTCCGCTATTGTCATCACGCTGGTGCGCTTCGGCAAATGGCTGGAGATGCGCGCCAAGCACAAGACCATGGCGGCGATCCAGGCGCTCAACGCGCTGCGGCCCGCAACGGCGCGCGTGCGCACGGGCACCGGCGGCGAAGAACGCGATATACCGGTGTCGCAGGTACGGCTCGGCGATCTGGTGATCGTTCGCCCCGGCGAGCGGATGCCCGTGGACGGCGTCATCCTCGAAGGCCAGAGCGATCTCGACGAGTCGCTGATCACCGGCGAGAGCCTGCCGGTTTTCAAGCAGATAAACGACACCGTGGTGACGGGCTCCATCGTGGCGAACGGCTATCTGGTAGTGCGCACCGGCGCCGTGGGCGCGGACACCATGCTCTCGCAGATCGTGCGCCTGGTCGAATCCGCGCAGGCGGAAAAGGCGCCGATCCAGCGCCTGGTCGACAAAGTCAGCGCCATTTTCGTGCCGGTCATATTGGGCATCGCGCTTTTGACGTTTATCGGCTGGATGTTCTTCAACGGCAACGTCGAGACCGCGGTACTCAATGCGGTCGCGGTTCTGGTCATCGCCTGCCCTTGTGCACTGGGCCTGGCCACGCCGACGGCGATCATGGCCGGCACTGGCGTGGCGGCTCAACACGGGGTGCTGATCAAGAACGCGGAAGCGCTCGAACTCGCGCATCGGATGAGCGTGGTGGCATTCGACAAGACCGGAACGCTCACTGAAGGCAAGCCCGGCCTCGCCGTGTTCGAGGTGAGCCATGTCTCCCGGCAAGCGGCTTTGCAACTGGCGGCTTCGATCCAACAGGCCAGCGAGCACCCGCTTGCACGGGCCATTATCGAGGCGGCAAAGGCTGAAGGCGTGTCGTTGCGCCCAGTGAGCGACGCCCAGGCGATACCGGGTCAGGGCATACGCGCCACGGTCGACCAGCTTGAGCTGTTTATCGGCAGCGACCGCTGGCTCAGTCAGCAAGGCCCGGAATCGAGCGTCGAACAAGGCACCGAACGCGCCGCCGGCTCAAGTGCCGAACCCGGTGCCGAACCCGGTGCCGAACCCGGCGTCCAACCCGGTGTCGAACCCGGTGTCGAACCCGGCGTCCAACCCGCCGTCGAACAAGCCGCCAGGCACGTCCTCGAACCGAGCCCGGAATTACGGGTAGCCGCCGAGCGCGCGCTTGAATCCGGCTTGACGGTATCGTGGCTGGTGGAGACAGCGCCGCAGTCGCGGGTGCTCGCCTTGATGGCTTTCGGCGACGCGATCAAGCCATCCGCCCGCGAGGCGATCCGTGGTTTGACCGCGATGGGTATCAGGACCGTGCTGTTGACCGGCGACAACCGCCATAGCGCGCAACGCATCGCCACGCAACTGGGCATCGTCGAGGTTCACGCCGAAGTGTTGCCGGAGGACAAAGCGCGGGTGGTCTCGGCCCTGCGTGCCGGCGGCGCAGTGGTCGGCATGGTCGGCGACGGCATCAACGACGCCCCCGCGCTGGCCGCCGCAGACGTCGGCATCGCCATGTCCACCGGCACCGATGTGGCCATGCACGCTGCCGGCCTGACGCTGATGCGCGGCGACCCGAAGCTGATCGCCGACGCAATCGACATTTCGCGTAGAACCTACGCCAAAATCCGCCAGAACCTGTTCTGGGCGTTCTTTTACAATCTGGTCGGCGTCCCGCTCGCTGCCTTCGGCTTGCTCAGCCCCATGGCAGCGGGCGCCGCGATGGCATTCAGCAGCGTGAGCGTGATCTCGAACGCGTTGTTGCTGAAGACGTGGCGCCCTAAGACAACGGCTGGGCGCGCAAATCCGTGACAAAGCCGCGCAATTCGCTCTCGCCGGCGTCGGTAATCGCCCAATAAGTCATGCCGCCGGCGCTCCAGTGGGCAAGGTGGTAACCCTGCCGCTCGTGGATGGCGGGTTCGCGTGGCTGAGGTTCGATGCCGGAGCTGCTTCCTTTGCCAGGCCAGACATACAGGTTGATCGGGTGCAGCTTGTATCGGTACACCATGACGGCGACCGTGCGGCCATCGACGTAGTCGAGCCTGCCACCGATCAGCGGATAGCCCTGCTGGACCAGATCGATCACCGGCGGCGCGAAATCGAGCTTGCCATTGAACCAGGGCTTGACGGTATGCTTGTCGGTGGAGATCACGTCCGAGAGGTGATTGAATTGCAGTGAGCGGATGTGATCGTCCACTACCTCTTGCGTCAGGCGGTCTTCGCTCGAAGGCACCGCGAGATAAAGGCTCATGCTCACACTGAGCGCAGCGACGCTTGCCACCATCATGCCCGCCGTGGCCCAGGTCGGCCAGGTCAGCCACCGGCTAGCGCTACGGTTGCCGCCACCCTGCCCCTTGAAACGCTCGCCCAGCTGCGCCCATGGCGCGCTGCGACCCGGCAGCGCGGCCTCGATCCGTTTGACCAGCTCCGGCGGCGCATCCACCCGCAATTGCGCCGAACGCAGTTGCGCGCCGACGTCGCGGTGCTGCGCAAGCACCTGCGTACATTCCTCGCAACCATCCAGATGACGCTGGAATTGCAGCGCTTCCGACAAACTGAGCTCCTCATCGAGAAAGCCCGACAATAATTCCGACGCCTGTTCGTGATTCATCACGCCTCCTGATTCATCGGTGCAAGCAGAGTCGCGAGCAACTGGCGACCGCGCCCGAGACGCGACATCACGGTGCCCATCGGAATGCCGACCACGGCCGCGATCTGCTTATACGACAACTCCTCCAGCTCGCGCAGCACCACCACCTCGCGAAATTCGAGCGGCAAGGTCCGCAATGCCTGATGCACGCGCTTCTGGCTCTCGCTGCGAATCAACATCGCCTCCGGATTGTCGTCCGGGCGCGCCGCCGCCGTCTCTGCGCTGTGTATCTCCTCATCGAAAACGGTAGCGGATGCCTGCCCACGATTTTGTTGATACCAGGTGTAGAACGTATTGCGTACGATGGCCAGCAACCAGGACCGCGGATCCTCGCCGCGAAACCCCGGGAAAAACTTGTATGCGCGCAGATACGCCTCCTGCACCACGTCCTGCGCGTCGTGGTCATTGCGCGTAAGCCAACGCGCCAAATTGAAGGCCGAATTCAGGTGAGGCAGTACAAGTGTCTTGAAGCGCTGTGCGACGATCGGATCGGCCATTCCAGGTTTCCCGCGAATTTTCTTGCTTACTTTCCTGCTTACTTTCCTGCTTACTTTCCTGCCTACTTTCCTGCTCACCCAACCTACAAGACTGCCGGCATGCGGTTTTTATTCCCGACTACGTTCCGTCGGATAAAACCTGACGCGATACGGCCAGCACCGATCGCGCGATCGGTGCCGGGGTCATATGGCTCAAGCACCGATCCCCATCTCGATCTTGCCACTCAGCGACTTCAAGCCGAAACTCGCCACCAGCGCCAACGCCGCGCACGCCGCCATGAAGTACGCGGGCGAAGCGGTGTTGCCGGTCGCGCTGATCAGCCAAGTCGCGATCAAAGGTGCGGTTCCGCTGAACACCGTGAAGCTCACGTTAAAGCTTAACGCTACACCGCTGAAACGCACCCGGGTCGGGAACATGTCCGCGATGATGCAGGCAAACGTACCGTTGGCCAGGCACGCAGCCAGTCCCGCCAATACCAGCAGCACGATCACGTCGAGACTGTGATGGCTGGCCGCCAGGTAGAACGGGTAACTCAACACCAGCAACAGCGCCGAACCGACGCGCAGCACCAGGCGGCGGGGGACTTTGTCGCCGAGCCAGCCCGCGAGCAAGATGCCCACCGAGATCACCATCAACGAAACGTTCTGGGCAACCGCGACCCGCTGCGCGTCGTAATGCAGCACCTTCACCAGATACGCGGGCATATGCGCGAACAGCAGGCCGTTGAACGCGGCCACCACCGCCGTCGTCGCGATACCGAGCAACACCGGGCGCCAGTGGTCACGCAGCAATTCGGCGAGCGGATGCTTGGCGGCCAGATGCTTCATCTGCGCAAATTCCGGCGTCTCTTCGAGTTTGCGACGCAACCAGAAGCTAAGCAAGCCGATCACACCGCCGAACAGGAACCCGATGCGCCAGCCGTAGGTCGCGATATCGTCGCCGGTAAGAAACGTGTGCACGCCAAGATTCACCACCGCGGCTAGCGCCACACCCGAGTTTACGCAAAAGAACACGATGCCGCACACCAGCCCCGCGCGTCGAGGTACGGTTTCGACCACGTAGGTAATCGACCCCGGCAGCTCGCCGCCCAGGCAAAAGCCCTGGATCAGGCGCAGCAGCACCATCAGCAGGGTCGCACCGATGCCCCACGCGGCGTAGGTCGGTATCAACCCCATGCCGATGGTGGACAGCGACACCACGATCACCGAGACGATAAAGACCCTGCGGCGCCCATATCGATCACCGAAATAGCTCAGCACCACACCGCCTACCGGGCGCGACAGATAGCCGATCGCGAAGACCGCGAAGGACAGCACCAGGCCGACGATAGGATCGTGCATCGGGAAAAACGCTTGCCCGATATATTGCGCAAAAATACCGTAGACGACGAAATCGTAAAACTCCAGCGCGCCGCCCAGGCTCGCCAGCACGATCATGCGCCATTGCCCTGCCGTAAGGCGCGCCGATGCGCCCGGCAGTGTTCGGGTGGATTCAAAACTCGACATGGTAAATCTCCTTGGCCCCGCTTCCTTGATGATGAACTGAGACGGCGCGCGCTCGACTCGGGCTTGGCGCCCGGCGGCGGCTTCCTGTTCTATATAACTGCGCTAGCGTGCGGCATCGCGATTCAGAGATCGACCAGCACCGCGCGTATCAAACGATACAAATCGCCGTCGTGACAAAAGCCCAGACGATCGGCGCATGGCGTGGCTAGCGGCGGCAACCGGCCGAATTGCGCTTCGAGCCGAGCGTCCGGCTGGTAGCTGACCAACTCGCGCACGCCAGTGCCAAACTCGTGCGCAAGCGCATCGACCAACTGCGCGACCGAAGCGCGCAACGCCGGTAACGTCAATGCGCGGTGCTCGGCGGCGAACGCGTCGCCGGGGATCGCCGCTGCATGCAGCAGATTATCGAGGCAGCGCTGCAGCGACATCAACCATAAGGTCGCCTGCGCGGATACCGGGCAGGTGTAGCGTTGACCGGTCGCCAACGCGCGGATCAAATCGGAGTTGAACGCGGACAATGCGCCTCCCGGCACGAGCGGCCTTGCGACGATGCCGGGCAACCGCAACGAGCGCGCGTCGAGCCAGCCGCGGCGGCTATAGTCGGCCAGCAAGATTTCGCCGATCTGCTTTTGCGCCCCATAACTCAAGGCTGGCATCAATCGCGTGTCGTCGTCGATGCGATCGGGCATCGGCGCGCCAAATACCGCGATCGAGCTGGAGTACACCACGCGTGCACCGCGTGCCTGGTGGCGCAAGCCCTCGAACAGATGGATGCTGGCCTCGAGATTGACGCTATGGCCCAGCTCGAAATCCGCTTCGGCTTGCCGGCTCGTGATACCGGCAAGATGAAACACCAGGTCGACCGGCTGCGCCAGCGCTTCGGCGCGAACCTGCGCGTCGGCAATGCTGCCGGCAACGCAATGCACGCGTGCATCGTCGGCCAACCCCGCGGCATCGAAGCGCAAGTCGACCAGCGTGAGCCGAGTGAATGGCGTTTGTCCCGGACCGGTAGCGCCGACGCTGAGCAAGCGTTGCACCAGGGCACGACCGATATAGCCGTTTGCGCCCGTGATTAGAATATTCATTGCAGCCAGCCCCGTTGGATTAAGAATGTGCGCCACCCGAGCCCGGCGGACGGTAGGCCGTGCGGCCGATATTCGCAACCGACATAGCCCGCGTAACCGGCCGCGGCCAACTCCGCAAAAGCCTGTTGCAGCGATGGTGTCGAGAGATCGGGTTCGTTGCGTCCCGGCACGCCCGCGACTTGCACGTGATGCGTCCAGGGCAGTGCCGCGGCAAGCTCGGCGCGCAGGTCCAGGCCTTCCCGCATGGCATGGTAGAGATCGAACTGCAGCCGAACGCGTGGCGTATCGAGCGCACGCACGATTTCGAGCGCCGCGCTGGGCACGTGATAGAAATAACCGGGCGAATCGGCCCGATTCAGCGCTTCGAGCAGCAACACCAAATCGGGCGAACGCGATTGCGCCCACGCGAGATTGTCCTGAAGCGTCGCACGCTGCGCCGCATGCTCGAACTCGGCATGGCGCAGGCCCGCCATCACATGAATGGCGCCGCAGCCGCAAGCCGCACATACGGCCTGAGCCTGTTCGAACCCGGCCTGAAACGCAGCGACCGAATCGGGTTGAGCCGCGTACCCTTTTGCCTGTGCCGAGGCTCCCAGCGGTGTGTTGATCAGCACCAGTTTGAGCGCGTGTTGCGCGAGTTGTCGGGCGTACCACTCGGGCGCGCGGTCATACGGAAATAGAATCTCGACCGCGTCGAAGCCATCGGCGCGCGCGGCCGCAAAACGCTCGGCCACCGGCAAATGTCCATATAACAACGTAAGGTTGGCAGCCAGCTTCATAGTGTCGGTTTCCGTGGCATGTTCAGCTCACCCGGTTGCGACAAGCGTGCAATCTCCGACAAGTCGGCCCCGCCCAATCCCAGCGAAGACGCGAGGCGATAGGCCTGCTGCACGGCGCCGCTGACCAGCATCGGTGTACCGCTCTCGCGCGCCAGCACCGCCACCCCGTCCAGGTCTTTGAGCATGGTGTCGAGCGCGCCGATCGATACCTCGGGCGGCGCCGTCATGCGCGGCACAAAAATCTGCAGCAGTTTCGAATCGCCCCAGCCGCCGGCAAGCGCCTCGGTCAGCTTGGCGGGATCGATCCCGCTGTTGCGCGCCAACCCCACGGCCTCGCCGATCGCAGCGATCGTCGCCGCCACGATGGTCTGGTTGCACAGCTTGGTTGCCTGCCCGGCGCCCACCGGCCCCATATGCGTCACGCGCGCGGCGTAGGCCGTGAGCCAAGGCGTGATCTGTGCGATGGCGCCAGCCGGGCCGCCCGCCATCACCGCCAAGGTGCCGGCCGCAGCGCCCGCGACGCCGCCCGAAACCGGCGCATCGATCCACACGGCGCCGTTCGCTTTCATCAGCCGGCTCGCAAACGTTTGTGTAGCGCCGGGAGCGATGCTCGAATGATCGATCACCCAGCGCGCACCGGTGACACTGGCGATGCCCGCCGGGCCGAACACGACCGATTCGACCGCCGCGGCGTCGAGCAGGCACATGCAAATCGCGACGCTCTGAGCTGCCAGCGCGGCAGGCGTCGCTTCGACGATCGCGCCGGCCTCGACCAGGGGCGCGAGCTTGGCGACGGTCCGATTCCAAACATGCACCTCGTGACCGGCCGCAAGCAGGCGCCGTACCATAGGCGCGCCCATCAGGCCCGGCCCGCAAAATCCTATTTTCACGTTCAGCCCTTGTTCGCGTTATCGGCGTTGTGGCCGGTATTGGGCTGATGCGCTCTGTGCGCGCCGTCAGCCTCGGGGGTCTCGTATGGCCACACGACGCCGCCCAAATGCGTGACCGCACCGTGCTTGGCCGGTCCCACCAATTTTTCGTATTTCTCCAGCGCGCCGCCCAGCGGTGTGCGCACGACCGGCCGCCACGCAGCACGACGCGTCTGCAGCTCGGCGTCCGAGAGCTCGACGCGCAGCGTGTTGGTCGCGGCATCGATCACGATGAGGTCGCCGTCCTTGAGGAGCGCAATCGGGCCGCCCAGCACCGCCTCCGGCCCTGCGTATCCGATACACATGCCGCGCGTCGCGCCCGAAAAACGGCCATCGGTCAGCAATGCGACCTTCTCGCCCATGCCTTGCCCGTAAATGGCGGCCGTGACGCTGAGCATCTCGCGCATGCCTGGGCCGCCCTTGGGGCCTTCGTTGCGAATCACCAGCACATCGCCTTCGCGATAATCGCGCGCCGAGACGACCTTCATGCAGGCCTCTTCGTTCTCGAACAAACGCGCGCGACCCGTGAATTGCAGCGATTTGAGGCCGGCGATTTTCAGCAATGCGCCGTCAGGCACCAGGTTGCCTTTCAGCACCACGACGCCGCCGCTGTCGTGCAGCGCGTGCTCGCAACTGCGCACCACGAGGCCATCGGGTTCGCGTACGTCACGCAATGCTTCTTCGAGCGTCTGCCCCGTCAACGTGAGCACGTCGCCATGCAGATAGCCGGCCTTGAGCAGCGCCTTGAGCACGGCCGGCACGCCGCCCACATGATGTAAGTCGCGCGCCAGGTAACGACCGCCCGGCTGCAGGTCGGCAATGAGCGGCGTACGGCTGAACACAGCGGCCACATCGGCCAGCGTGAAACTGATGCCAGCCTCGTGCGCGATCGCCGGGACATGCAGCGCGGCATTGGTCGAACCGCCGGTGGCCGCAACCGCCGCGCATGCGTTTTCGCAACTCTTGCGCGTGACTAGGTCGCGCGGCAACGGGCCGCCCGCATCGAGGATCTTCATCACGGTTTCGCCGGCGCGACGCGCCAGCGCAATCCGTTCGCTATAGACCGCCGGCATCATGGCCGAGCCCAGCGGCGACAATCCCAGTGCTTCGGCCACCATCGCCATGGTGTTGGCCGTGAACTGCCCCGGGCAAGCGCCCGCGGTCGGCGAACACGCATGCTCGATCGCCGAGAATTCCTCGGCCGTGATGGCGCCGGCCTGGAAACGCCCGACCGCTTCTATCGTGTCGAGTATCGTGATCTCCCGGCCATCGGTGCCGGTGCCGGGCAGCATCGCACCGCCGTATATGAATACCGACGGCACGTTCACGCGCACCATGCCCATCATCACGCCAGGCAAGGTCTTGTCGCAGCCGGCGAAACCGACCAGCGCGTCATACGCGTGTCCGCGCACCACCAGTTCGATGCTGTCGGCGACCAGTTCGCGCGAGAGCAGGCTCATGCGCATGCCGGCATGATTCATCGAGGTGCCGTCGGATACCGACACGGTCGAAAACGCGATCGGTACGCCCCCGCCTGCGGCCACACCTAACTTGGCATTTTCGGCTTGCGGTCCGAGCGACATCGAGCAAGGGGTATTTTCGCCGGCGGTGCTGACGATGCCGACAAACGACTTCTGCATCGCTTCGTCATCGAGCCCGGTGGCGCGCAAAAAAGCGCGATGCGGCGCACGCGTCACGCCGTCGGTCACCATTTTGGAGCGGTGTTTGTGCAGGGACATTTTGAGCTTCCTTTACGCCCATCCTTCAGGCGATATTTCTCATTGATTGCTGTAAGCGCACCGCGGCGCAGATCGACTCATGCGACTGACCCATGCGACTGACCCATGTGAACAACTCATGCGGACTCGGTGCGTGCCACCGACGGCTGCAGATGATCGAACGCCCAGCAGATATCCCGCTCGAGCGCTGCGCGTGCGGCCACGGCGTCGCGGCGTTCGAGCGCGTCGACGATCTCGGCGTGCGGCTCGTTAAGGGGACGGCTGGCCTCGGTATGCATGAGTTCGCGAGCCGCGCGCAAGTACGGTCCCGATTGCAGCCACAGGCTTTCGATCGTCGCCATGCTTACGGGCGAACCCGCTGCACGATAAATGGTGAAGTGGAACACCTGGTTACGCTGCAGGCCTTCGCGCGCTGTACGCGGCGATTGCAAGGTGCCCTCGATCTCGTCCGCCAGCTTGCGCAGCAAGCGAATCTGCACCACGGACAGGCGCGGTGTCGCCCACTCGGTGGCGGCACCTTCGATCAGCACGCGCACCCGGCGAATGTCGTCCAGGCGCTCCGGCGTAATCAGCGGCACCCGCAGCGAACGGCTTTTCATCGGCTCGATCGCGCCGTGAGTGGCGAGCCGCCGCAGCGCCTCGCGCACGGGCATGGTACTGACTGCCAGCGCGTCCGCGAGCTCCTGGATACCGAGCACTTCGCCCGCGCCATATTCGCCGCACATCAGCCGATCACGGATCGTCCGATACACCGCTTCATTGATCGACGTGTGCTCGATCGGCTGGAACGCGGCAGGTAGGCTCATCGACATATCGCCCCCACGAACCGCCTGCCGCAAGCCACACGATCCACCGCGTCGTCATATGGGTTCAGGTACATCGTCGTCTCCCTCTGCGCTCCGGCCCGGTGCAGGCACAGACCGAGCCCGGCACCGGCGGCACATCTGATTTTTGATCAAAGATCATTCTGCCGACGGCAACAGGCGCTGACAATCAGGGTTTGCGTGAAGCGGGGAGGATTTTAGCGATGCGATGCAAGGTGATGCGCGCCAGCTCCGGGGTCGAACTGGAGCTCGGCGCGTCGCG